>JACCDT010245721.1_pt1 | contig 44453 bp, 37 predicted proteins | sample 7446291 | NCBI WGS metagenome assembly JACCDT01 (sample SAMN15323446, study PRJNA562643) | freshwater metagenome | isolation source: river surface water | place: USA:Blue River Watershed | collected 2017-08-17
GCCACGTTTGATCCTTCCGAATGTTAGAAACCCAATGTTAGATTCAACGTGAATCTAACCTAGAACATGGTACAGGGTATCGGATCAAAGGCAAGGATTCTTGAGACTGAAACCCGCCCCGATTCAAACTCTTCACATTCCGTACGGGGTCTGTAGTTATAATCCTTACAAACACCGAACAGCCAGGCCGCCGGGCGGCCGGCCATCCAAACACAACTCCCAACCAACCCAGAATATGCGTACTTTTCCCCCCTTCTTCCCTTCCTATCCTAGTTCCTTCTTCTTTACCTACATTAGTAAATGAATGAAACTAAAAAAGACGGGGCGATCCTCACCATAATGCGTACTTTTCCATTCTTCCATGATCTCTACCGTAAATATGCGTGAGCATGTGTATAATCTTTCAATAAGAGAGAATGATACATGAAACAAGAAATTATTAGTTTTTATGCGATTGGTGCCGGTCCTGATGGTTCTGTAAGAAAGATTCAATACGGCATTCCCCAAAATGGCTGGCAGGAATTTATTAATAAGTATGTTGCTATAGACACCGCCCACGGTTATAAGCATATATGGCTCCACAACCCATTTGGTAATTTGCCCAATAGAGAGGCCATGAGTTTCGACCAAATAGTGGAAACCGCTGACGCCATCGTGGACACGGCAGAAGGCCTGAACAAAGTTGGCCTAACAATCGCCCATAACACATTTTCCCCGGCATGGCTTAAATTCCTATCGGCCAACGGGAATGAGGATGTTCAAGTGACTGCTTATTTGGGCAAGTTGACGGGCGATGCTGATTTCGCCGCTGCCGATTCCGCCGAATGGATTGAACGTCTGTGCCAATCAGTATCACCCTTTTTACGCCTACGTATGAATATTGTATTTGATGCCCTCACAAACACGGTGGAAAAAGGCACGCCCGAATATTATGCCGCCCTATTAATTAAAACTCTTTCTGCTAGGCAAAATCGCTTTTCCGCCACTGAGCCTTGGCCCCGCGTTGATTCCGCCATTGCCGATTGGCCTATCTTCAACTTAGACGATTCATTTCAGGTGCGTAGACGTCAAACGGTGGAAAATCCTAAAGCCGCTTCTTGGGCACTTCCAGAGGCTAATGCCACTTCTGTGATTCGGTTGGTTCTACCCGTTGCATATAAGGGCGAAACCTGGCAAAATCGTGAAACGTGGATTTATCGCCGTATCGGAGAGATATTAATTGACGGGCATATCCCTTGTGTCAACTTAGCATTTTTACGTAATAACCAAATGATCGGCCACGACGAATTAATGAGTAGGTGTGTTGAGACTGCCTCTGATAGTGGTTATACCAAGTTCTTCTTATAATATGTAACTGAAAGAGTGAGTAATATGTCATTTACTGCAATCATTGAGATGTTAGGTGTTATTGCGGGCGGTTTAACTGCTATCGGGGCGATAGGTATGGTCCTTAATAAATGGGGCATTCAACCTGTTCGCCGTGGTATAACCGGAGTTAAAGAGGCTATTAATGATATTAGCACTCTTAAAACAAATATGAATACTGTTGTGAAGGAGTTAAATTATAACGATGGTTCTACGCTAAGAGATATGGTATTAGAAATTTATACGCGTATCTCAATGAATGAGAATTTTGATAAGGTCATGGCAAACGCTCTGAATTACGGTGTCTTTCACACAGCCCCGGATGGGGCTTGGACTTGGGCCAACCTCTTCTTACAACGTATTATAGATGTACAAAAAGATCAGTTATACGGATTTAACTGGAAAAATCATATTCATCCCATACATCGTGAACAAGTCAGTATAGAATGGCATAACTCCATGAGTGAAGAACGAGATTTCAGTATGGAAATAACAATTCAAACCGCACAGGGGCGGTCTATTGATTGCAAGATGAATGCTTATTTAATCCGTAATAATAAGAACGAAAACTTAGGATATATCGGCACTATCTTTCCGATAGAGCGATAATTTATTCGTCCGCCAACTTACAAATTCCACGACCACACGCCTTCTTCATCTCAAGGCGTTGTCGTTTTGTAGTAACCGCCCGTTTAGTTTTGCCTAATTGGTCGGCTATTTCTTCATCCGTGAGGCGATGACAGTTCTCAATAATATACTGCTCTTGCGTTAACGTCCATCTTCTTTTTTCTCTATAAGCCATAAAATGTACTCATTTTCAACTTTATACACATATTTGGGTATATAATAATATGATGAACAAAGAAAAACTTTTACACGCCGAATTAACTATCATTGATAATTGCGATGTTGCTGAGTTAGTTGAAGCGGTTGAAGACCCGTCAGATGAAGAGAAAGAACGTATTCTACAAGCCCTATTCACGGGGTGTGGGGCAGAGCCCCAAAAGAAAGAAGCAAATGATGGAACTAACCAAGGAAGAGATACTAGAAGTAATTCATAAGGTGGCTTTAAATCACCAGGCGAAAAAATTCGACTATCATACCGAAGAAGATATATATCAAGAGGTATGGGTAATTTGTTGGAGTAAGATGGAGGAATTTAATCCGGATAGGGGCACGACCACTAAACAAGCCCAAGCCCTAGAGAATTGGCTGAATAGAGTTGTTGCTACTCGTCTGGCTAATTTTTACCGTGATAATTTTGGCGTGAAACACCGCAAACTGAAATGTGATAAATCTGAGACCGAACATCAAAAAAGAATTAATTTATCCCATCCCATCGACCTTAGTTTCGCATCCGAAGTATCACAACTACTACCGCATAGTGTAAATTATACAGAAGAATTATGGCAATATATTTTATCTTCTGCTGACAAGCACATCTCTGAACTATTGCAATCTATGTTGAGTGGCGAACATCTTAATTCGTATTATCGATTGAAATTAGTAAACTTCTTGAATAACAAAGTAGCCGAATATGCAGAAACCACACGGTAAGAAAAAGGTTAAGCCTAATAAAACGAGCGATAAGATTAATGAAATCGCCGATGAAATTGCGGCGAGAGAAGTTGATCAGAAACTTCCTATTACTCGTGGCAAATATCTTAGCGATCAAGAGTTGACGGAAATTAAGAATCTGTCTTTGCAGGGCGTAAGCGATGTTCGTATTAGCGAACTATTAAAGAGAGATGTTAGGACTATTGTTGCCGCCCGCAAGAAGATAGGTATTAAGAAAACGGGCAAAGGTAAAATTATTACTGAGGTGCAGAAACACGCCGAGGTAAAATTAGCTAAATCGCATGAGGGCAAACTTCTCTACTGGCAAAAACAATTGATCAGTTCTCCACGGTATAATGTATTGCAGGAAAGTTTAACCAAAGACGATCTTGCGGTCTTTATTGAGATGTGGTGTAAATTCCATGTTGATATTGAGGATATGAATACTGTTGAAGAGGATAACTTAGAGGTTCTAATTATTCTGAAGTTGCGTATTAACGAAAATAATAAGGCGGTTAAGCTTGTTAAAGAACGCGAAGTACTACTACAAGAGAAATTAAAGGAATTGGGCGAACTTGATTTAGACACTGATAGCCACCGATGGCTTCACGAACAAGTAATGTCTAACAATAACAACTTGCAGGCATTGAACAAAGATATTAAAGACTTGATTCTACAGTATGAGAAAACCACCCGCCTCTTAAATATATCGCGTGAACAGAGAGAGGCAAAAAAGAATGTTGGTGTAGACACGTTTCAAAAGTTGGTGGCACAGTTTACTGAGATCGAACGACGAGAAGAAGCGGGTAAATACGCCGAAAGAATGCGTCTTGCTACTGAAAAGAAGGATCAAGAACTTAAATCGCCATATGAATTTGCTGATAAGAACATATCACCTATTATTCTTGATGGGGCTGATTTATTTAGGCAGAGGCAAGAACAGGAACTAGAAAAGGAAAAGGAAAAGGATGATGAATAAGACCGCACTTATTTTTGGCGTTTCAGGACAAGACGGGCCGTATCTTGCAAGACTTCTACTTGATGAAGGTTATAAAGTAATCGGCGTAATGAGACGTATTTCACATCCTAATATGGATTTCATCTCTGACTTTCAATTACAAGAAGTAGAATTGGTTGAGGGCGATCTATCCGATGCTGCTAGCATCAATAATATTATTTTGGCCCACCGCCCCGATGAAGTTTACAACCTCGCATCTCAAAGTCATGTGGGTACATCGTTTAAACAACCAGAACTAACATCAGATATTAACGCTATGGGCGTTCTACGTATCTTAGAAGCAATCAGACTTCATAGTCCACGTACCAAATTTTATCAAGCCGGTAGTACAGATATGTTTCACGGAAATGAAGCGGATGGCCCTAAAAATGAGGAGTCAGAAATGAAACCCCTGTCTCCATATGCCGCCGCCAAAATCTTTGCTTATAACATCATATCTATTTACCGCAATGTTTATGGCATTTATGCTTGTTGCGGAATTTGCACTAACCATGAATCACCTCGCCGTGGAATTCGTTTTGTTACAAAGAAAATCACTGACTATATCGGGCGGTATGCTAATAATTTAGAAGTCGAATCACTTAAACTCGGTTTTATTGACTCTATGAGGGATTGGACTTTTGCGGGCGATGTGGTTGAAAGTATGTACAAGATGATGCAATTACCGAATCCTACTGATTTTGTCATTGGTAGTGGTGTTGCTTATTCTGTGCGGGAATTTATCGAAATTGCGTTTAAAGAGGCTGGATATACAATTCAATGGCGTGGTAATGGAGTGCATGAGAAGGGATATTGGACAGACACACATGATGGTATTCATATTGTGGTCGAAATTGATAAAGAATTTTATAGGCCGCACGAGGTACCTGCATTTGTTTGTGATCCTTCCAAAGCCAATCAACTATTGAAGTGGCGTCCTCGCACATCATTTAAAGATCTTGTGAAAATGATGGTGCAAAGTGATATTAAAAAGTATAGGGGTGAGAACCATGTTGTATCCACATATTAAACCAATTCCGACAAAACGTTTGAAGCAGTTAGAGAGATATCACGAAGACGCCAGATATAAAAAATGGCGTGGTACAGTAGTTGAACGAGATGGCAATAAATGTCAATATCCTGGCTGTAAGTATAATTTGCCCATCCAAGTACATCATATTAAGAAGTATTCTAAGGCCATTCATCTAAGATTTGACCCAATGAATGGTATTTGTTTATGCTCGCATCACCACGAATTAGTTACCGGACAAGAAGAGCGATGGGAAATGTTTTTTATCGATATAGTACAAGCGAAATATAAATGATAATTGTAGCAGATACTAAAGAAAAACAACCTCTTGAATGGCTTAATTATGCCGACGTACAAGTTACACCGCAAGCTTTAAAATATGGCGATTATACTCTTCGAGGATTTGATACTCCAGATAAACCTGGCTCAATCATTATCGAGAGAAAACAAAACGCTAATGAGTTAGTGGGTAATTTAGGTATGAAGTGGGACAACTTTGAATTGGAAATGCAGAGAATGTCACCATTTGCTACCAAGTTAGTAGTTGTAGGTAGTCCGTGTAATTTTGAATGGTTATACGAAAAGAAGTTTATCAAAGTAACTCCACAATTTTTATATTCCCGTATGGCTCACATACAATTAAATTATGGAGTATCTATAATGTTTATGTCTAATAGAGATCAACTCGAACACTATCTATATAGACTGTTTGTGCAAAACATTCGAATTTTTGGAACTAAAGATGAGTAAGACTAAAAAAAAGACGATTAATGATTATTTGCTCAAGCAGATCACATCGGTTGAAGATCTTAAGAAGAATGTTCGCGGTATGCCTCTTGAGGAATGTCTTAACAATCTTTCTCTTGGATTGGGCGATGTTCGGTATTTAGATATTGAGAATCCATTAATCACTGAACCATGGAATAACTATGAGTTGGTCCCCGAACTATTGGTGAAAATGTTCCGCGATCCAGCCTACTTTCACTTCTTTTGTAAGTATGTTTTAAACGTCGAATTACAACCCTATCAAAACTGTATATTACGCACGTTATGGCATAAACCTTTACCCATCTTGCTTGCTTCTCGTGGTGCCGCTAAAACTTTCTGCTTAGCACTTTATACGATATTGAAACTATTATTTCACCCCGGCTGTAAGGTGGTGGTGGTTGGTGCTGGTCTTCGTCAATCTAAATTAGTGTTCAACTATATTAACACTATATATGAGAAGGCTCCTATTTTACGTGATATAGCGAACGATTATCCTAAAGAGCGTATTGATAGTTGTACTTGGTCAGTCGGATATAGTGAAGCAATTTTTATTCCGCTAGGCAACGGCGAAAAGATCCGTGGTCTTAGAGCTTCTACTATTATCTGTGACGAGTTCTCATCAATTTCTGCCGAGATTTTCGAAACGGTCATTCGTGGTTTCGCCGCTGTTAAGTCTGAAGGATTAACTTATAATATCGCTGAAGCATATAAAAAGGAATTGTTCAACAAATTAGGTTTACCAACCGACGATCAAATAGTTGATAAAAACATTTTGACTGATAACCAAATCATCTTATCTGGAACGCCCAGCTATCAATTTAATCACTTCTATAAGTATTTCTCTTATTATCGAGATGTAATTACTGGAGAAATAAATAGTAAGGGTTCAAAAGAATATGCCGAGATCATTCAAAAACAAATCGATCCTCGCGATTATGCTATCATTAGAATTCCATATGAAGTTTTACCTAAAGGTATGATGGATGAAAAAATCCTTATGCAAGGTAAGGCTACAATGGATCCGCAAATTTTTTCTATGGAATTTCAGGTTATTTTTCCTTCAGATTCAGATGGTTTCTTCCTAGCTAGTTGGGTGCATAAGGCTACCGCCCCTATTAAAATTGGTAATGATATTTGCACGTTTAAGCCTAAACTATATTGTGATCCAAGTAGTTCATGTGTAATGGGAGTTGACCCAGCATCAGAAGACGATCGTTTTGCCGTTTGTATAATGGAACTAATGGGGCCTGTTCGTGGAGTAGTATATGTTTGGAGTACCACTCGTAAAGAGTTTGAGCAATTAAAACGTGATGGATTAGTGGCAAATGACATTGATGATTACAACACGTTTTGCGTTAAGCATATTCGCCATCTTGTAAAGAGATTTAACGTAAAGATGGTTGTTATGGATGCTGGTGGTGGTGGTCTAGCAATTAAGGAAGGTTTAAAAGATAAAACCAAATTACTTGATTCTACAGACTCGCCCATTTTAGATATGGATGATGAAAATAGTCAAGGCTTACATGGCGAACATATTTTAAAAATGATTCAGTTTCAAAACAATGAGTGGCGAGTTAATAGTCACCACGGTCTTCGTAAAGATCTTCTTGATATGAAAGTATTATTTCCTGAATACGATGGAGCAGCTATTGAATCCGGTAATGTACATGATAGTATTACAGGAAAGGTTTTCGATACCGCCGAAGGTTGTTACTACGAAATTGAGCAATGTAAGCAAGAGACGATTTTAATCAGACATAGCCGTACAGTTAATGGTGCTGAAAAGTGGGACGTTCCAAAGATCATGGGTTTAGACGCAGAACATGTGCGTAAACAATTGAAGCGAGACCGCTTTACTGCCTTACTCTTGGCAAATTGGGGCTGTCGATTAGTACAAGAAGAACGCCCGTATGACGGCGAGGCGTTCACGGGTGGATCTGCTAAGGATATGAAGGGCGATATGTCCGGCCTTCCATATGTCGGTCGTGGTGTTGGAAGATTGAAGGGGGTAAACAGTCTTTGTGTTACTAGCGTAAAGGCTACTGAAACTTCTTATGGTAGTGGTCGTAAAATCGTGTATTAAAGTGTATAATTCTATTGCATTGCTATTGCAATTCAATTGAGGTCTTATGTCAGATATACCAGAAATTAATTACGCTGATCACGTTACCCAGTTTACCAAGGCAGACGTCACCAGTTATATTAACAGGGCTTATGGAAATTTTGACGATTCAAGCCGTGGTTTAAAAGTGAAACCACCATTCAGTAGGCAGACGTATGAGAGTTTCCGTCCTAATGAAGCTATTCCATCCACTCAAAATCAAGATTCATTACATCAAATTATTCTTGCTTGCTTAAACGCCTATCAAAGAGTGGGCGTTATTAAGTCAGTCATTGATATGATGGCGGACTATACTGTTGATGGATTAGAGATTGTGCATGAGGACGCGGGTCCAAACGCTTTCTATCAAGCTTGGTTTAAAAGAACTAAACTAAGAGATAGGGCTACACAATTTGCTGAATGGGCTTATAAGGGTGGCAATGTAGTAGTTCGTCGTAAATTAAGCACTATTAATAAAAATAGTTTACGCCGAATGATTAAAGAATTGAAATTAGAAACTCCTATTACTACTAACACTGTTCAAATTCCCACTTCTTATGTATTTTATAATCCTGCTTTCGTTGAATTAATCGGTGATCATTTGGCCGTATATTCAGATAATAAAAAATACGGCATCAAAATTGGTAATCTCAACAACTTCGTATTAACCAGTAAAGCCGGTTTAACCGATTCTGGTTTGCTAGACTCATTGCCGCAAGAATTACAAGACGCTATTCAACAAAAGCCCGGTACAAGCAAAAACACTGTTGGTAAGTATGTAGTTCCAATTCCTAATGACCGAATCTATATCGCCCATTATAAGAAAGACGATCATGAAATCTGGGCTTTACCAATAATTTATTCTGTTTTGGAAGACGTATATTATAACGCCAAATTAAAACAAGCCAAAACCAGTACTTTAGACGATATGATTAACGCTATCCGTATTTGGAAGTTGGGTGATCATAATAAAGATATTTTAGTTGCACCAGCCATGGCTAATAAATTGGCAGATATTTTATCAAACCATACTGGCGGTGGTGGCATGGATATTATTTGGGATTCGATGATCGAACTTCAAACTCACTACCCACCCATTGATTCGCTAGCCAATTTCCATGAAGATTATCATGCTATCCTTATTGGTTTGAGCGTTCCTGAAACTCTATTAGGCGGTAGTACTGAGCATAACAAGGGTGCGAGTACTGTCAGTAATATGGGTTTTAAGAATATGATTAAGCGTCTCGAATATGGGCGAGAGATGTTGGTAAATTGGATTAGTGCGGAAATTGATATCATTCAAAAGGAAATGGGGTTTAGAAAGAGACCTTATATTCGATTTGCAAATGAGGATTTACATGATGAGAGAACGTATTACAATCTTATTCTACAACTTTTAGACCGTAACGTCATTTCACAAGAACGTGTTCTTGAAATCATTGATGAAATTCCTGAGCTTGAAAATAAGCGAATTAAAGTTGAGGAAACTGCTAGAGAAGCGGGTGAAATGCCTCAAAAATCAAGCCCATTTCATAATCCTGATGTTCAAAATCAACGAGATCATGAATTAAAGATGATGGCTAAAACCGCACGACTTAATTCTAGCAACGAGTCTAATAGAAAGACTGAGCCACAAAAAACTAACGGTCGTCCTCCTGGTTCTAAAGATTCGGTGCAAAGAAAACGCGGCGATAAGAAAACTGGTTTGGCTTCTGCCACTATTTACGCCCAATCTGCTTATGATATTATTGGTAGCATTGTTTCTTCGACTATGATGGAGAAGCACGATATTAAGAACGTGCGATCTATGACGGGCGAACAGCGTAAGATGGTGGAAGATATGCAGTTATTTATTCTATCCCAACTGCAACCATTCGATGTTATTGATCGTGATAAGATAGTAGCTATAGCCGCTAATGAGTCAGATGATCTTTACAATCGTTTTGTGACTATATTTAATGATTTATTGAGCGAAGTTCCGCACGACGAAATAAACAACGACAAAAAGCGGGCTATTGTTGGCCTTGCCTATGCTCAAATGCATAATATTTCAGAATAAGGTGTATAGATATTTATGAAAATTTATCCAAGCGAAATTAGGGATGGATTGCAGACTAAGATTCAGGCTTCGGTCAATGACACAATTCATGCGTCTGTAACCTATCTGGAATCAGATGCCCAAGAAGTTCCGGCAGTAATGGCCGATGTTTTTAAAAATATGAATTTAGAGCCTAACCATCTAGATAAGGGCAATCTTATCGTTAATGCTCTTCTATGCACTACTAATATGAATAAGAATGATGATTATTTTTCTATGGAAGATACTTACGCCGCCCAATATACACCTGTATTTAAGCCGGTGAATATGAATCACGCTGGTAACGAAAAGATGGGTAATCAGATTTTGGGCGTAATGGTAAATGGTCGATGTTTGACTGACGAAGGAACCTCGGTACACTACAATAAAGACGGATATTACACTTATATTGAAGATAAGCCAGTAAGTATTAATAAATTCCATTTAGCCGTAACCGCAATGATTTGGTCGGCCTATTTCCCAAAACAGACGGCTAAACTTAAAGAGTATATGGATAATAATCAATTAAATTGTTCTATGGAATGTTTAATAGATGATTTTGGTTATGCTCTTCAAAGAGAAGACTCTGATACTGTTGAACTTTTACCACGCACGGAATTAACCGCTTGGCTAACCAAAGCCCTTCGTAAATACGGTGGTAGTGGAAAGATTGAAGTTAATGGTATTAAATATAAGGTTGGTAGATGGCTGAGAGGTATTACGTTTTCGGGGCTAGGTCTACTAGATCCAACTAAGACTCCCGGCAATCCTGAGTCTACTGTTTCTCCGTCATATGTAGAAAAACCATACATCCCACCTGTTCTTGAGATGGCTGTCGAAAATATTTCAGATTTTGCAGAAAACCGTGTATTATTAAATGAAGGGAAAAATTGTTTATGGCTAGTCAATTAAAAACGTTTAACGTAAATCAGTTTATTAAGTGGTCCGTAGATGGCGGACAGTATTTTGGTAAGATTCTCAATGTAAATGCAGATGCTAAACAATATCGTGCTGGCCTTCCTGCTGGTCAGGAAGTTGAAGTAGCATTTGATGTTGTTGAGTCGGTTGAGGAATCAGACTTTAATCAGTTTGTTTTGTCAACTGTAGACAATCTGCTTAAGAGTATTAGCGTTAAAATGTATACTCAAGCCGAATTTGACGCACAAAAAAGTATGTCAGATAAAGCCATCAGCCAAAACGCTGAAGAACTGACTGCTCTGAAAGAGACTAACAAGTCTTTGCAAGCCGAATTAGCTATTCTTCGTAAGAATCAAGTTTCTTTAGATAGATATGAATCTCTTGCTGAGATTAAGGCTGTAGCCTACGTTCTTGAAACCGAAGATAAGAATGTTGCTCTCGAAGCCTTGTCTAAGATGAGTGATACTGAGTTTAATATTCGTCTAGAAATGGCTGCTAAAGCAATGAAGTTGACTGAACAGACTGTTACTAATCTTCCTAAAGCTACTGATCAATCTGCTTCTACTCTGCCCAAATCAACTGATGCAACTATGGCAGAAGCAACTGATATTGCAGAAAAAACTCTTGAGACCGCCGAGGAAGAAAAAGCCGCTGAAATTACTGCTGCCGCTGCCGCGTCAACTTCGGCAGATACCAGTCGAGTACCAGGGCTTAAGTCCGCAGTTGCAAATTTATTCTCGAAAGATTCTAAGTAATTTAAAAGTTTGTGTATAAATTAGAGATTTAAAGGGGTAGTAATTATGGGCCTTAAGCCACACAGAAACGTAATCGAAGATGATATTTCTTACTTCATGAACGCCACTGGCGAGCGTGGTGTAATGGTGTTTGCGGTAACTGGTACTTATGGTACTGGTGCAGGTGTTGATAGTGCAAATCGCGTAGCCGAAATTGTAACCAATCCATCCGGCAGACTTTCAGTTGGTATGCTTTTGAATGATATGGTCAATCGCGATATTTCTCGCGAAATTCCCGAGGTATATAAGTTTGAACAACAAGTTGGTACCAAGTGCCATCTTGCGGTTCAAGGTGTTCTTGTAACGAACATGATTGGTGCTGGTCAAGCAAGCGGTGCATTGCAATATCCTATCGCCGCCTATGCTGGTACTCGCGGCTTCTTATATACTAGTGCTGGCTATGCTGCCAGTGGTTGGCCTGTAGTTGGTAAGTTTTTGACCGGCGTTGATACGCAAGGTTATGCACAAGTAAGAATTGACGTTTAATACTATATATTGAAAGAGGCAAAAATGTTTGGTAAGAATTTATCGATTGACGAACAAAATATCATTCTGAATGCGTTCAGTAGCATTACTGGAGCCAGTCCCGAAGACTATGGCACTATTGCTCCAGAAATTGTTACGGCAATTGAACAGCCACTTCGTAAAGTATTGCTTTCTGGTGACATTCAGGGCGATATTTTCGAATCGGTAGTTCATAAGCCAGGCGCCCCCACTCTCTATTCCGTAGATCTTTTGACTCCGGGCGATGAGGGTGAGTATTATGCGTTTGTTATGCCTGATGAAGGCCGAATTCCTGAGCGTCGAGTTGAAGCTAGTTCATTAATGATTCCTACCTATCGTATTGCGAACGGTATTGACATTAATCACCGCATTCTTCGTAATGCTTCATGGCCTGTAATCAACCGAATGCTTGAGATTCTTGAAGCTGGTTTTATTAAGAAAATGAATGATGATGGTTGGGCAACCCTATTGACCGCTGCTGTAGATCGTAACATCCTAGTGAGTGATGCATCTGCATCTCCGGGCCAATTTACTCCCAAACTCATCACTCTGATGCAAGTTGTTATGCGTCGAAACGGTGGCGGTAACTCCGCTACCAAGGGTAGATCCAAATTGACTGACCTATATGTATCGGTCGAGGCTCAAGCAGATCTATTCTCATGGAATCTTGACTTGATCCCCGATGTTGAAAGAGCTAAGATCTATAATAGTTCAATCGACAGTCCTGATATGAATGTTGTTCACGGTGTGAGAATTCACACTCTTGACGAACTCGGCGAAAACCAAGATTATCAATCATTCTTCACTACGACTGCTGGTGGCAGCATGGCTGCTAGTGACGTTGAGATTGTGGTCGGCCTTGATAGACAACGCCAAGATTCGTTCATTCGTCCTGTAGCTAAAGAACTACAAATCTTTGAAGATAACACTACTCACCGACGCGGGATCTTCTCTATGTACGGCGATGCTGAAATTGGTTTCGCAGTACTCGATTCTCGCCGAGTCTTAGTCGGAAGTCTATAATCCAATAACGCTTGAGAACGAATGGGGGCGAAAGCCCCCATTTGTGTATAAGGATATATATGGCTGATTATACTGATATTATCGGTGGATTTTTTCCAGATCCAACTAGTCGGGACTGGTTGACTCAATATCGTAAATTATTAGAATATAGATTGAATGAGTGTCCGGTTGATAGACCGATTACTTTATATATTAGACAGGGCGGTTCTGGAATTAGTGGATGGGGATATACGCCAGACAATCCGATTGTAGTTGGAACGGCAGCGAACTTAGCTACATTCATTACTGGATGGATTGTTGGTACGGGATTGCCTGTTAATTTCCGCTTACAACGCGGTAATTTGTTTGGTTGTAGTACAACCGGCATACATATTACTAGCGGCAATGTTACCATTTCAGATTATGGCGATTCATCTGCACATAATCCACGTATTACTGCTTCTGTTCCTTATAGTCTTTGTGCTGCTTCACCAGTTAACACTTGGACCACTCATCCCTCTTATGCTGGCAGTGGTGTGTTTTGGATCACTGTATCAACCGGTATATTTGGAGTTCCTAATTGGGTGTTATTTGGTGATACACAAGAATCACCATATTTTTTAAGCAAAACTTCTAATGCCGATTCTGTGAGTTATGCTCCAGGTCGATTTTACGTAGCAACTGGGCATGCTTCCGGTACAGTGGTTTATGCGAAATTCTTTAATAACACCGGCACTATATTTAATGATGATTTGGATCCTCAAGTACGTTTTGCAGTAGGTTTAACTGATGGTATTCACATCGATAATGCTCATAATGTACGGCTGGAAAATCTGAATATAGATTGTTGGGGAGTTGGAGCCGCATCAAATCAAGGATGGGGTATCAAGGCTACAATTAATGGTACGGGAAATGCTAGACAGGCTGTTGTAGTAAATAATTGTGAAGTTTATCTTACCGGAGCACATGCAATTGGTAAACTTTCTAATAGTAACGGCGGTAGTTTAACTGTTACTAATTCAAGGTTTGGGGCTTGCCGCCACTTCCAAAATAATAATCCTGATTCTGGTAATGGTGGGGTTAACATGACCGCCGGTGTATCATTTTCTAGTGATGGTTATCAAGAATCAATCTGGGATCGATACATTATTGATTATGGGGCTTTACGAGACGTTGTAGTAAGTGGTAATGTTGGTCAAGCACTTTATAATCACACGGCAGGCTCGCCCGCTTCTGGAGCAGCATTGTTTATTGCTATGAGTGGCTTTGTGGCTGGAGGTACATCTTATGGAATTAATACTCCCACAACGGTAAATAGATGTGCTGTATTTAATCGAAACGATTTGTATCGTGCTAATGGTTTTGTTATGTCAGAAGAATTTGAGGGTGGTGATGGATCTAATACATCTGTTACAACCGCCGATTTAGGCGATTCAACTAATGGCAGATGTGTTTTTGTTAATTGTTCATACAATTTCGGCATCTTAGACTTTGATCAGATGTTTAATAGTGTGGATGGAGTAAGAGGATTTTTCTATAATTGTAAATTCAATTTTGACACTCGTTACACCACTCGTACTGTTGTAGGCTGGCAGTCGTCAGCTCAAACTGATGATCATGAATATGATTTTGTAAATTGTCGATTTGATTTTGTATTGGCTAGTGGACAAGCTTGGAGATGGGATTTAAAAAACCACAACCTAACTACTAACAATTTCTTGAATACTAGAATGTATAACTGTATTCAAACTAGCATTAATGCTTCCGGTCTATTTCCAAGTACTACGGCAGATATTGGTTTAGTTACTGGTGTCCCAAATGCTGTAAGCGGTGGTATGGCAAATAACGCTTATTACGGCGTAAATACTGGTCGTACTGCTTATTACACATCGACGCAATCGCCCATGGTTTTAAGTTCTTTTCCAACTGACGGCCCGATTTTAGAAAGCAATCCTTTGGCTAAAAATGGCACTCGTATACTGCCAATAAAATATAACGGGCAAAATTTAGCTTTAGCATTCGATTTTGATAATAATGATAGACAAGGGTATAATATTTCGATAGGCCCGTATGATTTTACTGGAGTAACACAAATGCCCATATTAAACAATCCCAAATCAGCGTCTCTTGCCGCCAATATTGGCCGCACAGTAATTAAAGCTGGTCAAACTTATGATGTAGACGCTATCAAACCATCCGGCTCTGAACGTGTTTTTGATTTAACGTCTAACTCCCAACTTCTAAATCCATCTACTGGACGTTCTTGGGCGATGGGTAGTGGTACTCCAATCAACGGCGATGGTGCTGTAATTTTCAATGAAGCTGTTGCTGGTGGATCTCTTAGAAATGTAACTCTAACTAATATTGGACCTGGCCAAGTTTACGTTGGTGTGAATAGTACTGGTCTGATTGTTGGTAGTGGAGCCCATCTTCTGGGAGTAGGTGGTAGTTACGCTTCTACGGACAACGACATTACATATATTTGGGCCAAGACGGTAACTGGTACTGGTACAATACAAGGTTATGGAACCTATAATCGCAATTATGAGGCAATCTAATGGCGTGGGATACGACTTTAGTTACACAGTTACGTTATATCATTAACGATCACGATTCGTCCAATTATTCTTGGACTAATGATCAACTCAAAATTTTTATTTGTATTGCTACAATGCAGGTAGATACCGCTTTAGGAAAATGGCAAAGCATTACTTTGGGACCATACACCGTAGATATAGCCTCACCAACCATTTCTCCAGATCCAACCCTAAACTCTGCACCGCAAGGATTTACTAATTTAATTACTTTTAATGCCGCCCTTATTATTGCGACTTCTGAACTGAAGAAAATGGGTTTTAAAGCCGGTTATAAGATTGTTGATGATAAATCGACTATTGATACGACCGGTGTAGCAGATGCTTTGCGTGGAGTAATTGAGAGTATGAAGGAAATTTACAAAGACGCTTTGCTAGAATTTCAAAGAGGCCATGCTTATGATGGTTCTGCAATACTTAGCCCATACGCATCTTCGGAAAATCCATTAGCAAATGTATTTAATAATCTGTATTATGGAAGTGGAAGATGATTATACCATACAATGATTTATTTGCATCATTTGAAGAGTTAGCTAATGATCTTATTGATGTAGTAAATGCAACTACAATAACAGCTTATTTAAATAGACCTACTTTGTCAGATGGAGATCTTAATTTAAGTCAAGAACCATCTTCGATGAATTATATGGGCGGTTTAGTACCTATAGATGCTATTGACACTTATGCCGGATCTGATGGAAATAATAAAGTCCAACGTACAGACAATGCGGTGTTTAAAGTTCGTAGATATTGGGCTCCTAAAGAAATGGCTAGTAAACTTACTGAGCTAAAAGTAGAAAAATTAGAAGATGTATGTAAGATCGTTTCTTATATTTCAGATCGCCAAATTTTGTTAAACGCAGTATTTCTGAATGTTGATGGTTATAAATGTGTTATGATTAAACCTCCGCTACCACATGGATTAGGTGGTCCAAAATATGATACTTCATACTGGAAAATAATTAATGGCTGAAACTCGCATTTCTATTACGAATCTTGATGAAATACGCGATAATATCAATGATATTGTCGGGCGTGTTGGTTCGGAAATAATGCGACGTAGTGGATTGCGTATTCGTGAACTAATCTCTGATGATTTAAGAGAAGAGATTCGTCAAGCCTTTTTTAGAACAGACGTATATCGTGGTTTGAATGGTGATGGCGATCTTTTGGCTCATCTGGGTTTAAATATTAGTGATGGATCTTATGCCGCTGACCAAATCGCCGACTCTATTTCCGAATCGATTGGTATTGCCGATCTTCAGTTTAGAGGTGCGGGCGGCAGATTTGCCTCAGTAAATACAGCTATTAGTTTAACTTTTAGTATTAAAGTAGAAGATATAGAGGAAAGATTAAATCAAGCACCTTTTGGTACATATGAATCTGATGCCGGTCCAATTCCGTGGTTAAATTGGCTTATTTATGGAAATGCTACCGTTGATGCCTCCATCCTATTTACTGACTCCATTAATAGCAGAAGTGGTAGTGCGATCATGGTTAAATCTACTCCAAAATTAGGCGGAAACTGGAGCATTGATGATTATGATCGATTTGCGTCTGGAGCATACAACTTTATTCTACAGATGTATGAAGATGAACAATTTATTAGTAATTTGGAATTAGCGGTGGAACGAGCGTTTAGACAGGCGTTGGAGGAACAGGCATGAGCAATCTTGAGGGCGTAGTCTTTTATCCACAAGATTCAATGGAAGATATTATCATCTCCAATCTAACAGAATTCTTGCGTCAAGGATTACTGGAAATGGGGGCGTACTATAATGTTGGAACGGGAAATTTAATTCCGCTAGTAGCGAGCGGTCACAACTTTCAATATTATTACGGGCGAAAACCACAATGGATTTGGGAAGATTTTACTCCGAAATCTACAGGTCTAGTTGATCCGGTATCTATATCAGGTATTTTAGTGAATGGGGTTTTTGTATCAACTGGAACCGCATATAACGGTACTGGCTATATTATTGATTATCCTAGGGGCCGAATTGTATTTGATCATCCTCTACCTTCAGGTACTTCAGTAGCCGCCCCCCATTCTTATCCTCACGTCACCATATATCCTCAAGATAGTGAGGCGAGTCGAAAGATTCAAGACGACTATTTTACCATGCAACCTTCTGGCAACCCAACCCTTTCTTCAAAAATATATTTACCCACTATTCTTGTAGGCGTAGAGGGTCAAAACACAATATCTGGATCGCAATTAGGCAGTAGAGATAAGATTACCGATTTTACAATACAATTTGATATACTAGCAAATAATAATTGGGATGCTGATAAACTCAAAGACATTCTTACTAATCTAGAAAATAAGAGTTTCTATTTCTATAATTCTAATATTGCACCTAAAAACTTTAATTCAGATGGCAGTTTAAAAAGTACGGCGGCTATTTGGTCTGAACTTTCTAATGATTATCCATATAGAGGGCCTGTTAGATTTAAAGAAGATGCTAGAGTGAGCAAATTCAAACGCATAAGTACGCAGTTGTGGCACAATAGAGTTCGTATTAGTTTAGAAATTTTCGTATCACCTTATTAATGTGTATAATATTCTGACTTACTTGGAGTAAACAATGGCAACGAATCCACGCATTTATTATCCCTTACACGCTGTAGGTTTTTCACGCCTCGGTGGTAGTTTAGGTGGTATTTCAGGTCAACCTGGTACCGGAAACTACCTTGCTGCCAAGGGTGTACAATCCGTTAGTTATAGCACCAACTTTAATCTTGAGCAAGTATTCCAACTTGGTCAATTAGAGCAGTATGAAAACATTGAGAACCGTCCTGACGTTGAAATTACTATTGAAAAGGTTTTAGACGGCAAAGCTCTATTAGAGCACTTGGCTACTCAAACCGCTACTACTTCTTCACTCGGTGGCCGTTACGATACTAACCGCTGTCAAGTAATTATTGCTTATTACAATAACAATCTAGACCATGCTACTGGTACCCCTCTCTCTATTCTTGAATTCTCCGGCTGCTATGTTTCAGCAATTAACTGGAACTTGCCGATTGAAGGTAACTTTACCGAAAGCGTCACGCTTGTAGGTAATAACAAGAGAGTGTTTAGATCTCCGTCTGGTATTCCATGGAATGTCAGTACTAGATTTAATGGTAATGAGGGGCCGATTGGTGGAGTTTCAGGTGGCGTGAATAGACGTGAAAATCTAGACATGAGCAAATCTATCTGGCCTACTGGTTTGCCCGGTATTAACGGTGCTGGTGTTAACGTTGATCTAGGTGCAGGTTCCGGTTACTCAAGTCACATTCAGTCAATCTCAATTGCAACCACTCTTGCTCGTACTGACTTGCTTGAACAAGGTCGAAAGAATCCTTACTTCCGATACGCCGAATTCCCCACCGAAGTTACTTGCTCTATCGAGATGACCGCAAGTGAACTTGGTGATAATATCGAGGCTCTAGAGAATCAAGACAACCTCTTCGATGAAGAGATTATTCTACATCTTGACTGCGGTGTGATTATCGATCTTGGCAGTCGTAACAAGTTAGCGTCTATTAACGTAGCAGGAGGCGATACTGGTGGTGGTAATGCAACTGTAACCTATAACTATTCTAACTTCAATAGTTTAACCATTGTTTCTTCCGGCGATCCGGCTGGTCTAACCTCGTAATACAAAATGACGTTTGAGGAAAAAATAAGGATTGTTGATAGAATTGTAAGTGGCGTGAAAATTGTAAGTGATCGCGGGCATATATACTGTGTCCGCGATCCTTCTTCTTTCCATAGACAGTTGGCGGATATCTATTACGACGAGCAATATGATAAGTTGGTTAATGATGGTATTATGACAGAGGAACAGTCTAAAGTTGAGATTAGACACAAGTTTCTTTGGACTAATGCCGATCTTAAACAATTTACCAAAATCGAGGGCGATATCGATTCTCTAAAAGAAAAATTATTATCACTCGAATTCAAGAGTAATGAGCGTAATCATACTATTAAGAGTATCACCGCTCTTGAAGAAGAGAAGAGAAAGTTAGATTCTAGAAAACAGGCTTTACAAACATATACCGCCGAGCACTTAGCGGCATTCGCGAAATTACGTTTCTTAGTATTTCATCTAACTTATAATCTTAATGAGGAACGAGTTTGGAAGGATTGGAGTGTATTTGATGAAACTAATGACATACTAATTTCTAAGTTAGTTAGAGAAACATTCTTAGATGAAAGAATTACTGAGAAAAACATTCGTGAAATCGCCCGATCTGATCCTTGGCGAAGTGCCTGGATTGCTGCTGCAAAAACCGGCAATCTCTTAAATCGTCCAATCGCCGAAATTACAGACTATCAAAGAATTCTAGTTTCATGGTCTCTCATATATGATAGTGTTTATGAAAGTATGGAACCCCCATCTGACGAAGTAATCAACGATGATTTGCTACTGGATTCTTGGCTGATGAACCAACAAAAGAAACGTAAAACTCCGTCTAAGAAATTTGATGACGCTAAAGGTAATGAAATATTTATACCTGTTGATTCTGTTGAAGACGCTCAAAAAGTGTATAAAATGAATGATCAAGAGGCTATGCGAATCATCAATCGTAGGGAAAATGCGATCAACAAGCGGGAATCATTAACGGCGGAAGAATTACCGGATCACAAAGCACAACTTCGCGAAAAGAAGTTTCAAGCATGGAACGAACATATGAAAAGAACGGGTAAATAATGAGCAAGGAATACGTTAATTTTTCTACTTTAATTCACAATCAACTTCATGAGAAATTTACTACCACATTTATCTATGCACTATCACAATTTGAGTTGGAGTTTGGACATTTGTGGGGTGAAGATTTAGATGAAGGTGCGGAACTAAGTGACTCTCAAGATTTTTATTACAAGAAGTTTATGGAGATGCGTAAACGAATTTTAGATGTTGGAAATAATCAGAAACGTAATGCTATTAATTCAGTAATTCAGTTGATTAAAGAAAAGGAATCAGGTAATGATAAGCAATAAGAAAGTTGAGTTTAAGGTTAACGATCGAAATTACTATGTTAAAGATCTAAGTAATGATGTTCGCATGGAAGGTCAAAAGATCTATAATATTGAATTTAAGAAGGGCCTAGATGCCCAGATGCCTCTTCGTATGGAGATTGAGGAAACTCTGCGGGCCAGAGGTTTGTACAACTCTGAGGCGGACGACCTTCGTATTAAAGAACTGTCTGATGAACTTAAGTTAAATGAGATCCGTCTACGACGCGGCGAAAATGTAGATGGTTCGAGAATGACTAAAGAACAGGGCTGCGAAGTTGCCTTTCGTATGAAGGAGTTGCGATCCCAAATTGGCGAGGTAGGGTCTGGCTTATCTGATCTGATGCAGAATAGCGTAGAAAATTATGCCAATAACTATCAGATGCAGTATTTTATTTATGCCTGCACATATCAGCAAAATGGTTCACGATATTGGAATAGTTTTGATGATTTCCTTAAGGATGCAGGTAGTGAAGTTTCTACCGCTGCGACTAAAGCATTTGTGTCTTTAATGACTAACGTTGATTCTGATTTCGAGAAGAAATTCTATGAAAATAAGTGGTTGATTCGTCAAGGATTTATGAATGACAAGATGCAACTTATTAATGCTGATGGTTGTCTTGTTGATAAGGAAGGCCGTCTAATTAATGAAGATGGACGCTATATTAATGATAAGGGCGAATTCGTAGATAGAAATGGTAATAGAGTCAATAAAGACGGCGAATTGTTAGAGGAAGATGTGTGGGAAAGTGCTCATACAGTTGAGGTTCCGGTACTGAGTAGTTAAATTATCGATGACTGTCAATTACGCGATGGTCAGTGTATAATACCTCTAGAGATAGGGGTATTATTATTTTAGGAGTTAGGTGTGGCCGAATTTAAGATTCCTGTAGCACTAGAAGGTGAGTTTAAGAGTGTAGACACATCTGCTATTCAAAAGCAGTTTCGTGCTATAGGTATTAATTTAGCTGCCCAATTAAATGACGCATTTGACTTAGGCGTGCAAGGAATTTCTAGATCGTTAGAACGACTAGGCAAATCTGGAGTGCCAAAGGAATTTTTTAATAGTTTTGTTCAAGGTTTACCTGATGTAGTTCAAAAATATAATAATGTAGTTAATCAGATTGACGCTAGCGTAAAAAAACTATTTTCGGCCGCTTCAGGAGAACGTCAGCGAAATAAGCGTGGCCAGTTTATTAGTAGTAAACAAACAATTGCTGAATTTCGTGCTCAATTAGAAGGTGTATTTTCATTAGTAACCAATGCACCTGATCAAGCAGAAAAACTAAAACAGGGTTTGATAGAAAAATTCGGGCTTACTTCCAAAGATGTGGAAAGTCTGAATTTTAAAGATTTGTCTAGATTAATTCAATCCCGATTGGTATTGGCGATTGACGAGGCTGCAAAACAAGGTAAATCTTTATCTAAAACGCTGCAAAATATCACAGAAGAAGCCAACTCTAAATTAAATCAAATCGGTCAAACTACAACCACCTCTAGAGGAGAGTTGATTGATACTATTGATTTAGAGCGAAGAGGTAAAGAAGCGGAGCGTGCATTAGCTCGCGAAGAAATTGTTAATGATACTAGAGCTAGAATCGCTCAAGAAGATTTAGATAAAAGACGTAAAGAATTTGATATTCTACGCGAACTTGATGAAGCAAGAGCAAAATCAGAAGAAGCTACAAACAAGAGACGTAAGCGAGATATACTTTCTCGAGGCCGTATATCAGCCGCACAGACCGGGCAAGTTGATGTTAGTAGAGAAGTGTCTAAACAAACTTCTGTTATTCGCGGAATTACTACTGCTTTAAATAAACTTCAAACTATAGATCCAACAGCAGATATTAGTAGAAATTTACAAGTAGTCAAAGAAATCCAAACTAATATTGTTGAAGAAAGTGATAAAGTTCGTAAAGCATTAATTGCTGCAATGAGAACTGATGATCCAGAGCGTCTTGCTAAGATTTTAAATGTTATTGAAGCTAGATTAGAACGAATAAGACAAACCGGTGGTATACTTGATACTATTTTTGCCGATACTAATCGTGAATTAGAAAGCACAAAAGCTTTTCATGCGAATATAGCTGATGCTACATCAGCACGAGTAAAAGCAACTAAGGAAGAAATCGGGGCGGCTAGAGCGGTTGTTGCAGAGCAACGCAAGGCTGCTACTATTCTTCGTAAATTTGATAGATTACATGCTGAAGATCAAAGACTTGTTGATCCTAAAAGTATTCAAGATCTAAGGGATTTTGCCGCACTTAATCCCCTTGATGAGGCTAAAAGAAGAATAACTGAAGCTGGCGGTAGTATTAAAGGAGTTATTGATAGAGATGTAACTCGTCCGATGAGAGATGCTGCTGATGCCAGCATTCGCACTGCACATACTATTGGTACTACTACTTTAAGTATTCAAAAATTCGGTGCTCAAGCAGCCCTAGCATTTAAACGTTATTCAGCCTTCTTGGTTGGTACGTTCGCCCTATATCAGATTGGTGCCGCATTTAGATTTGGCGTTAGAGAAGCCTTAAGTTTTGAACAACAAATCACCAAAATTCAACAAGTGCTAGATGATACTCCTCTTGGTGTACAACCAATTGCTTCATCAATCAGATCTAACGCCAGAAGAACTGGTGTAAATCCAACACAATTGGCTGAAGGCGTGCAAATCTTCGCTCAGGCAGGTTTCAAGGATGTGGAGCAATTGGCTCGTGTGACGGAAAAACTTGCTAATATTCCTCTATCTGCTACGTTCGGCGATATTAAAGATACAGCAGAAGGTTTGATTGCTGTATATCAACAGTTTAATCTTACTCTTGATGACACTGGTAGAATTTTAGACGTAGTGAACCAATTCTCTAAAGACTTTGCCGTCGAATCCGCAGATATCTTTGAAGGTGTGAAGCGTGGTGGTGCTGCCTTTGCCGTAGCCGGTGGAAACCTTGAAGAGTTTATTGAACTATTCTCAATTCTGCGAGATCGTACTAGAGAGTCCGCTGAAACTATCGGTACCTTCTTTAAGACCGGTCTTGCTCAGATTTTGAAGCCGCGTTCACAGAACTTTTTGAAGTCTTTAGGTATTGATACCGACCAACGAGTTGTAGATCAGTTAACACAACTATCAGATACGCTATTCGGTGAAAACTCACAGTTTAGTAATGTGCAGAAAATCTTAATTGCACAACAAGTAACTGGTGAACGTCAATTCAACAAATTCCTTGCGTTGCTACAAGCCATTCAAGATCCCGAAGTTTCTAAACGCCGTCAGAACGCACTTTCAAATGCGTTTGGGTCTATCGATCGTGACGTTGTACAACGTGTGGACGATTTGGGTGTCAGTTTAAATAAGATTAAGACGTCGTTCCTTGATATTGTATTGAGTATTGGTCAAGACGAAGGATTTAAGCAATTTATTCAACTATTATCTCAAGTTAGTACTACTGTTCTTGATTTGGCTAAGAACTTCAAAGACATTCTACCTTTAATTGGAGCTTTTGGCACCGCTCTTGCTTTTAAGGCTGGTGGCAAAGTGGCGAGCGTAGCCCTAAGAGAACTAGGTATTCTACGCACCTCTCTGGCTACTGGTGGATTAGAGTTTGCAGGTTTTGGTCTTAAGGGTGCTGGTAGACGCAGACTTTTAACCGCCGGTGGTTTAGGTGTTGCCGCCCTTGGTGCAGGAATTGTAGGAAACAACACTGATAATAGGGGTGTTCAAACTGCTGCCGGAGCCGCTCAGTCTGGCTTATTAACTTCCGTAAGTTTACTAGCCCTATCTATTAATCCTGTAGTGGCTGGTTTAGCTGGGTTGGCTGTTGGTACATATCAACTTATTTCAGGATTTAATCGACTGAATAAGGAAGCAATAGCTGTTAAAGAAGCGGAGCGACAACGGGAAAGAAATCGTAAAGTTCTTGAACAAGCACAGTCCGGCCAAGGATCGGAAGCATTCAAAAGTTTGTTTGGTGGAATTGGATCAGCCGAATTTAAACAACGAACAATTGCTGGTGCTCCTTCTCGTTTGACACAAACTGTTTTATCGTTATTTGGACTCAATCCTTTAAAAGAGCTAACCACTAATACGGAACTATCTAGACAACAATTCGATATTGGCCGTCAAAGTATTCCTGTTAACAAGTTTAACTCTGCTTTAAACAACAATCTTTTCTTTGATGCGATTTTACCCGCTTTAAACAAGCAGGTTGCGGATTTTATTCGTTCCGCAAACATTTCTAATTTACCGGAAGATGAAATTCGTGAAAGAGTGATTGAGCAATTCCAACCTCAATTTGCTGGTATTTTGGATTCTGGTCAGATTAGACAGTTGTTTGGATTAACTAGTATTCCAAAAGAATTAGTTGGTGTTAGCGGTGAATTATTACATGTAATTCGTAATTTTACTATTAGTCTTGAAACTGCATTTAGAGAGTTAGACACCACTTTATTGCATAGTGGCGAACGTCTTAATGCCGCTCTTGACGTATTAAACACTTTTAATCCGGACGTTACTGGTACTTCTCGTTTACGAAACCTAACTAATCAGTCAGATTTGTTTTCCGCTTTTGGATTATCTAGTTTTAGACAACAACTAATTAATCCGGGCGAACAAATCAACAAGTTTTTAAGCACTGGTGTTGGTGGATCTAATATTCAAACACTACTCAAACTATATTCTAAGTCGGCAAATGCTACTATAGATGAAGCTGAATTTCGCGGTTTTGGACAATTTATTGATCAAATTTTGAGTGACAACGGCGCCTCTAAAGAATTCAGAGATCGTATTATTCGTGACTACGAAGGATTGTTTGAAAGTTTGGCTGGCGTTACTGGCAAGGATGTTGTAGAACTAGTTAGTTCATTGGGCGATCTAACCGAATCCGAACTTCGATTCTTAGAAAATGAGGTTGCTGGTAAATTTGGTTCGGTTATTGATCGTTTAGAAGAACATCTTAGAAAAGCTAGAGAGGCGTTCCAGTTAGGAATTGAGCGTCAGCGAGAGTTTAATGATGCTATTCGTGCAACTAATGACACGATTTTTAATCTAACACAACAATTTAATAATCTAACACGGGCGGCAGCTGATCGTCAAACTGAACAAAGTTTGTTTGCACAGAACGCTTCTACTGACAAAATATTACAAGCCCAAGTACAAAGTTTAGTATCTGGTGCCAATACTTCTGGCTTTGGTAATACTGGTACCTTTATTCAAGATTTCTTGCGAGCCTCTCAAGAGGCTCTGACGGCATCAGAGCGTCTATCTACTGAACAACGCGGGCCGGGCATTTTGAGTTTTGAGCGTGAACAACAACTAGTTATAGATCGCGAAAACGCTAATAACCGCTTTTTAGATCTACAACAAGAATTAAATCAACGCTTGTCAGAACTACAAAATAGAATCGGTCAAGCCGCCCAAGCATCCGATCTATTGAAACAAGCCATAATCTCCTTTAGAGATGGTTTGAGTAATGCTGGATCGTCCGTTAGACAGTTTACAACTAAAGATTTGGCTGATGCTTTTGGTTCATTAAGACGTTTTGCTGCTGGTGGCGGTAGTGGAAATGTGTTAGGTGGTATTGGAAATTTGAGATCAGGAGATCTAGACCGTATTACTAATCTACTTGGATTGGTACAAGGTTTACCTCTTGGTGGTGGTATTACTGGTGGTGATCTTCTTGGTAAGATTAATCAACCATTCGGTGAAACATTACTCGCGTCTATTAGATCGATTCTCAATAATACTGATTTTGCTACTGAACAAGCCAACGTAAGATCGGAATTGGCCGCGTTACAACAACAACAAGCCGCCGCCGCCGCTCTTGAACAACAATTAAGACAACAACAAATTCAGTTAACTCAGGCCCAATTACAAGCTACACAATCTAATCAACAATTTCTGCAAGGTCAACTTACAGAATTAATGGGGATTAGACAGGCTATTGAAAATAACACTGATATTCAAGTTATTAGGGATAAAGTTAATAACTTGTTCCAAGTGCCGCTTCTTATTACTTCTGATCCAAACGTCACGAGAGATGCATTAAAGGCTATTGCTCCGGCTATAGTACCTCAAACCTCTACTCCTAATATTACTGCACCCAACTCTAATTTACCTCGCGGCCCACAAACTATTGGTCCGCCTCCAACTCCTATTGGCCCTCTATTTCCCACAAGGTTGCCTAGAGAATATCCAAATCAACCATTCCTTCCTATTGGCCCTGGAATTCTAACTCCACCTAATATCGACTTGGATTCATTAAGACCAAAGAGATATCCGGATTTTGATCCTAATAGCATTCCTAAATCTCCGTTCATTAAGCCTTATGACGGGCCGATGAGTGGGCGATCTAATGTTATTGGAGCTGATCAAGCTCTAGGCGTACTAAACGATATTAAAGATTTGCTACAAAGAACTTCCACTATTCAAAGTCAGTTAAGTTTCACTGTAGAAATTACGCCCATTCAAGTAAATGTGGCTTTAACGGCCCCTGATGTACTAAAAATGATCGGCCCAACTGTTCGTTCTGGTATTATGAGTGAAATTGGTGTAAAACTAAGTGAGGTCTTTGGTTCTGATCCGGAGATCGCAGGACGTATTTCATCGGAGTTTAACGGATCATGAGTTCTAAAATTAATGATTTTTACCTAATCCCGGCACCATTTGTAAGTGTCAATAAAACAGCAAATTTTGCTGGCGATGGTCAAATTGTTTCACATCAAATCAGAATAGATTTAGAAGGCACTATGTTACCTAACATGGGTTCGCCCATGAGTACTGGGTTTTGGACTCTAAATACTAGTCCTCCCGCCGAATCATTTCAGACAGATAGTGCTAAATTCAACTCATTACTTGCTAAGCAAGAATTGATGCGTGAGGCGTTTAGTCAGTCCGGATTTAAATATACTTATTCTGCTACGGGTGTACAGCCTGTAGAGTTTTATCCTATTCTCGAATCAATTTCTTTTGAGCCTGGTCCATGGGTTAATACTTCTAAATATCGTATTTCCATGCGTACCCATCAAATGAATAAAGTGGGTTCATCGTCTACAGAAGATATTCTTTTAGCACATGCCACTGGACTTAATCTAACACAAGTAAATGACGTATGGTCAATTAGACCTCGCCCCGAAGATGATACTATTTTAGAAATCTCACGGAGCGTCGATGCTACCGCTAATTTAGCTATGTATACTGGCGGCATTTTGGGTGTAGAACCTTGGAGAAATGCTAAAACTTGGGTATTACATAGGTTGGCTAATTATGGTTTAGCGTCTGGTTTAAGTTATTTTAACGTTCCCACCGATACAGGCGTTATTTATAATCTTGTAGAAGAAGAGGATATTAACAAGTTTGCCGGATCTTATGGACTAAGACAACGCTATATATATCACCGAAATAACTATATTGAGAAGAGATCGATTTCTACCTCTCAAGAAAATAATAGGGTTGTAGATGAGGGGCCAGCCTGGATAGAAACTATTACGGTAAATGGTTCGATTGAGGGTTTAGACGCAAATAATAATCCGGCGAATAAATTGGCCAATGCTGTATCTTATTGGGAAACTTTGCGTCCAGTTTTAGGAACAAGCGTTGGTGCGTTAGGTAGTGGAACTAATTTTAGTCTTACCAAAGATGTGGACAATGGCACTCTAACATACTCAATTCAATTTGTAAATTCTAGCGGAGCAACATATCGCCATACATACGATGTATCTTATGAGTTGCAAAATTCGTCCTTTCCTACTGTTACAATTAACGGGCAAATTAACGGTGTTACCCCCGACGATTTTCCCGGCAACAACAATAATAAGTATGTAAGAGCTTTATCAGGTTGGATTGCTCTTGAACCAACTCTGAAAAATCTAGCATTTGCATATACCACTAACGGCCAGCTATTTGGATATTCTGGTGTTAGTGGCACCTTCGCTGATACTGCTATTAGTAAGCGAGTAAGTTCTAATACTGCTAATGGAACAATTCAATACACTTACATTTTTGGATATTTAGATGGCGGTTCATCTTCAAATAATTATTTAGATCAGTACAATATTGATCTGAACACCAGTAATGCACTAGATGCTAGGTCCGCCGGGTTAATTGTTAGTGCTAATATTAATGGTACAATTATTGGATTGTCTAGCGGCGAAAGTCCGTCTGATCGATTAGATAAAGCAATATCCGGCTGGCAAACTGTTCAACATCAATTATATACTAGAGTATCTAATGAGATGGTGCGTATTGGTTCTGGATCGCTGCCAACATCGCCGATTGTAAAATCTAAAACGGTTGGTATCAACAGAATTGCTGGGCAAATTACTTATAATCTAACCTTTGATAATACTAGAGCTCCTTATGCATCAGGAGTTGCGGTGCAAGAAGTTAGAATTGATGATACGCATCCTAACGATGTTGTGGCTGTACAAATTATTCCTGGGCGTCTATCAGGTCCGATCATTCAAAATATTTCTACTCGAAATGAAAAACGTAGAACAATTAATACCGTTTTAACCATGACGCACAAAGGTCCAAACCAATATTGGGAATTTTTAGATAAACCAATTCCTGCAAACGTAGCAAGTGGTCATTTAGCAAGTGGTGTATCTGATTTAGGTGCTAGAGGTACTGATTGGTTTATTCAGTCGGATAGCGATAACTGGGATTGGAAGAACGGTTTATACAGTAGGAACACGGTAATTATTTACTAAGGATATGATATGCCTAATATTCAGGATGTTACTGGTGCAATACAATATCTTGGTTGTTATTTAAAAAGATTTTCAGCCTCTTTTGGATTTAATACAGCACCATCTACTGTAGAACTTGAACTAATTCAAGGGCGAATAGGTGTTGCAGAAGATGAAGCAATAGGTGCTACCGGCTTTCAATACAATCAAGCACGGCCAGGCAATGTTTTAACCGTAAGCGTGGGCAATTTTGATTTCTGCGGTATCATTCAGAGTTGGACGCAATCTTATAGTTCGCAGGGCGAATCTTTTAACGTCCGTTTGGCCGACCCTCGTTTTGCGTTTAGTAATATACAAGTTCTAATGAACGGCTTAGGTTTATCTAGTGGTATTAATTTACCCAACTATTTGAACATGTTTGGGTATTACGGCAATCCTGTTAACGCTGACACCAATATTAATGGTACTACTTTTTACAAGGTTAGAGAATATTTAGAAACAACTGGCATATTTAATTTATATGGTAAGAAGTTTATTTTAGATTTTAGTGACGGTTTTAGTATAGCAGATGCCACAGGCTCTGTTGGAAATTACGTACTAATTAATCCTTCTGGTGTACCTAAGTGGTATCGCCTCCAAAGTAGTTCTTCTTCTATAGATCAAATTATTCAACAAACTTCTAATGATATGGGAATGGATTGGTACGCTTATATTGATCCGAGCACTTATAATCCGAATGGCGTTTCGCCGATTAAAATTCAACATATCTACCGTACTGATCTAGAGGCTTCTACCACCATTCAAGCCCTGATTTCCGGATATCAGGCCAGCGGCCTCCAGATTAATTATAAGCGAGGAGAGGAGTTACGAACCGATCCTACAACGGCAATCGTTCTGGGGCCGCCCAAGACGTTCTGGCGAGGCTTTAACACCTCCGATGTGGAAACATATTGGGGTAGACTGGACGAAGGCTCAATTATTACCCGTGACATCGATAATCCGAGCGGCGTAGTAATATTAAATCATATTGTAGGAACCGGATCGGAATTAATCACTAACACTATCACTCTTCCTATTCGGACGGTACAAAAGGTTATGCAGACAGGCGTTTATCCGCCTCGTACGTCTATTGTGGCTAGTACTATTAATATTAGTGGTTATTACGTTCATCCTACGGTAATGCGTGCCGCTCTGTATAATCAGGAATCTTGGGAATGCATGCTTTTTAAATATCAGCAATCATTCGCCCAAAGTATTGGCATTCGTGCTCAAAAAATGTTAGATCATACTTCTTATGCAAACCAAATAGCACAAAATCAAAATATTACTCAAGCCTTAAAACTATCGTTAATTGGTCGTGATATTAGTATACGAAGTCAAGCAGAAGAAAATTTGATTAAGGCGGTTTATGACGCCACCCGTGCTGCCGTGGACAATTTTTGGGGCAAATCTTGGGTAGTAAGTCTACCTACTTCTCAATGGTTGATTAATAGTAGTTTTGATCATAGTGATTTATTTCCTACAATTGAATATTCTATTGCTACTGCGGCTTGGTCTGAAGGGCCGTATCCTAGTGGAGTAGAGAACCACGTTCTTTTGAATGATACAAATAAACCTATTTTTAAAGATGATAATGATCGTCTTAAAGCGTTTATGAGTATTACTGATTATGATACGGGTGGAGTAAATTTCCCCTATCCAGTAGATTTAAGTAAATTTGAGAGAAGCAAGTATTTAATTGAACAGGGTGATAAATTAGTTGTTCCCATTAGCGTTGAACAATATGAAAAGCAACCCACTAAAGCAATTATACAAACAGAAATTCCGATTGAAGGATTAACGATTACTAGTGGTTTTATTAATCAGCGATTCTTCATAGATTTTATGGTAGATTTTGGTTATTCTATTGCTGATATGTATGAAAGCAATCTGTTAAACAATGCTAATGATAATCAGGTATTGGGATTGGCTCCACCCCGTCTTACCAAATTTGATACGGCACCTAGTAATTATGGCCCCCATATTCCACTGCAAAGTAATGAGTTTTTGTTTGGTGGATTTTACGCAAGCGGATTAGTTCCGGGCGGTGTTAGTATTATTCAAGACTCTACATTGGGGCCGTGGACTTATGGTGGATATGCACCTATGTCACAAGCTGGACAACAATTAGCGAACAGGGCAGTAGCAAATGAAACTATTGTAGATTTTGGCGATTTAACTCTTGCTGGATTCCCGATGTTTAATATTGGAGAAATTGTAGGTTTGGGTGGTATTGTTGCGGGCGTAAACATGCAGTACGGTGCAGACGGTATTACGACCTCTCATTCATTCCGAAGTTATCTAAATTTGGCCAAGCCAACTCGTTTGTTGACAGACAAAATCATAAAAATATTTAATGACATAGAATATCAAAAACGCCAATTGGTCAATCTGAATGATTTGGTTTCGCAAGAAGAAGTTAAGAAGGTTGAAAAATTAAAAGATATTCCTCAAGATCATAAACCCACCGATAGAACTAGAAATCAAACGCAGGATGATGGGTATTTGCTTGCAATTACTATAGGCAGTAATAACGGTGTATATAATTCTGATAATAATACGTCGAATCCAGAAGCGGGAAGTTAATTATGTGGGAAAAGCAGTATCTAACAGATAGGTACGGATTTGAAAAGAATATAGTCACTTCTGGCTTATATACTGTAGCCCACGGTGCCCATTTAGGTTCGTTTTTTAAACCCTTTACTACTTTGGCTTCTGAAACACTAATTCCCAATTATCATGGCGTGCTTCTAGTTAACACTAATCCTAATGGTAGGTTTGGAGTTTCTGCTTCTGGTCTGAATTATTTTGGACCTAATACTCTTTTTGAGGGGCATGTTGCTGGAACAGGTATTCCTGATAACTTTGATACTTTTAGTGAACCTAATAACACAAGATCTTTAGGTTTTAGAGTTCCCTGTACATATGTAGGTTGGGGCTTTGACGTTTTTGGTTATCCCGCCCCTAACTTTAATCGTCCATGGGGTACGAGCGGTATTTATGCCAATTCCAGTCAAACGCCATCGACGGGCTTCTTGGCTAGTGGTTTTGGATCTACGTTTCATGGTAGAAATGTTCCTTATCCTTTATGGAATGCTGGTCCACTTGATATTAGATGGGATCAACATCGAGGCGTGTGGACGCCGCCGCAGAGCGTGTATTCGGCACGCATTAGAAATACTTACATTTTAGGCACGGGCAATCACGATCCTACTGGCAACTATTTTTCCGATCAGATTCGATACGACGCTATTATTGCTGATGGTATAGCCAATTCTTTAATGGTTACTGGAGCCATTCCTTGTGGTCAACGAGTTAGTCCAGATTCGTATAAAGTTATTCCTTTAAGATCTGGTGATTTTTGTTTTATCGTACACGATCTTGATGCTAATGGTAGACCTACTTATGGAGTATGGATACAAGAATTACCCGGTGCTGCCGATTGTGATCAGAGTTCTGCTTCTTCTCTATTGTTTTCGGGCGAAGATATTGGTAATGAAGAAATTTACGAAGGGGCGTCAGAAGGTGAGCCGTGGCAGAGTAGTGGTTTATTATTAGGCAGTGGTTTATTTGACGGCCTATCTGTTTATAACTTGCCGGTGCGATATGGTGGTACCGAACTTAATGCTATTTCTAGCGGTCAAATTATCATTGGTAATAATTCGGGTACTTTTAACGCAAGAACTTTAACCGCTGGTTCTGGCATCAACCTATACGGATCTGGTAATAGTTATATAGTAGGTTTAAGCAGCCATCTGAATTTATTGGCCGGTATCACGTTTCCGTTGGGTTTGGGATATGGTGGAACAGGTGCTAGCGGTAAAGTATTTGTAGATTTAACTACATCACAAAGTATAGCCGGGCTTAAACAGTTTAGTAGCGGTATTAGAATACCTTCAGGATCTGTTTCTACGCCCTCTTTGTCTTTTATTAATGGCACGCAAGACGGATTATATCATGTAACCACTGGTGTAATCGGTGTATCCGTATCCGGAATTGATCACTTACGTTTTACGTCTACCGGATCTATCTTTAGAAATGGCGTAGTAATACGAAATACATCTATAGATTTGATGAATTCGCCCCCACTTTCTGTATATCAACACTCGCTAGTAATTTCCAGTGGTGGACCAGATTTAACTCAATGGAATTTAGCGAACGGTTCTAATGTAACGTCGATTAATAATACTGGTTGGTTGCGTTTTGGGCCAACTGGTTTTAGCACAACTTTGGGACGTGTAGGTGTAACTGGCGACGTTGTTTGTTTATTGCCCACCGGAAATGGTGTACTAGCTTTAACATCTCAAATTACTGGCGGGCCTGTTCCTACTGGTCTTAGTGATTTAAATGATGTTACACTATCCGCCCTAACAAGCGGTGAGATTTTGATAGTTGCTTCTGGCGGATTTATTAATACTCATCCCGCTCGATCTTATTTTCCGACCAATCCTTACGACGGCCAACTTTTTTATCGTACTGATCTTGACGAATTGTTTGTATGGGATAGTGGGCGAGGTAAGTGGTTGGGCGAATTAGATTCATTTACTTGTGCGATTGGTTCTGCCGTTGGAAGTTCACAGTATTTTAGATTAGCAAACGGTGTTATGAGTAGCACGGTGGGCTTACATGTTTTTGACAATATTACTATTACTAGAATAGTTGCTGGTTGGGGCGGTACTACAGCTTCTGGAACTATTCAAGTGCGTCGAGACGGAGTTGTGGTATCTAGTGGAGTAGTGAAAGTACAAGGCGAGTTAAATGCTCCTGATAAAAACGACTCTTTTACCGCTAGCGGCGTCTTCGGTGTATATTTAGATTGGAGTGGTGGAACTTGGACAAATCCGTTTTGTAGAGTCTATTACAGGAAAGAAGCAACGTAATGGGTGATAATCTAAGATTTCTTAATCACACATTAATTACATGTGGAAACACTCTATCTTTAACCTGTTGTGACGAAGAGGTTGGTGGCAAATATTTTGAAGCCATCCCCTGTTCAGTCATGCTACCTCCCCGCGTATTATGTATTGAGTCTGACCAATGCGACATTACTAATCGTAAATATATTAATAGCACGTCTAGATGTAATGGTTCACCTCTTTATATCTGTGAATGCCAACAATTGGTTATTGATTCTTATGCTTTTGTTCCTACAAGCCCTATTTCCCCATTTGTTGATATAGAGTATGATGGTGTCGTTGGTGGTACTGCTACTTGGGGAAGTAATAGTGTTACATTTTCTGGTGACGATGGCACATGGGTTTTTGATTTTGACACTTACACCACTTTAAATGCTTTACAAACGGCAGTTTCTACAATTACTGGAGGTATTTGGTTTGTACTTTCTCTAGTAGGTAACTATCATCCTCGTACTGTTAATCCCGACACTCTTACTTTTACTACTTTTGCTGAAACACACTCATTAGAGAGTATTCAGCCGGGCTTAATTTTTGAATACGACGGCCAAATATCCGTTATAGCAGAATGGAACGGAGATTACGATGATTTTCGTGATGAAATTGAAACCGTTCTTCAAGCGATAGTTGGAGCGGATTTAGAGATACTAAGGAATACTGAATTGGATTTAGGATTTAGCCAATTAGTATATGAATTTTACTTTGGTAATTCTTTGTGTGATGGTGAAAAACCAAGAATTACAATCTGGGCAAATGCTTTATTTGACGCCAATCCAGTAATGCATTACGGAGAGTATGAGCCAGGCACGGTAGAAGACGATGATTTAACCGGTGGGTATTTGGGTGGTCTAGTTTATTATAATCCAATAGGTAGTGGTAATTTCCAACCACCGTGTCCATATGATGGTACTTTATATGGTACATTAGGTGGATACCCGCATTTTCCTACAGGGAATTATATAGCATGCTGTCCTCAACGTGGGACAGTGATAGGCCCCATACAGTATGTGTCTACCGGTATACATCCATCTGGATATTGCTCTATAGGTGGATGTGTAGATAATGATGTTGAAATTGAATACGATAAAACGTGGCAAAATCTAGAAAATGTTGTTGTTTTAGATGATGGGCAGTGCTACTCTGTTTCTCCAAACTATTTTGTATTTGGCAAACCGGGGCGATTGCATTACGACTATCATAATGAATTACAGTTGTTTGTAAAACCTGATTGTAATTTTACTACAGAAGGTTGTGAGCACGATGTGCCTAGTAATTGCAATACACAACTATTCTTGCCCATGTTTCATAAGGATATTCCTTGGGGGCCGTTTGGTTCGTATTACAACGGAATAGAAAATGCTGTCCATTTAGCATGGACCGAACCTTATGCCTCATCAGGTAATTATTTGTATGATAGTGATCCATTTCAGCCGAGATATGGTTTAAACTATAGACCAAGAGGATGGATTAAGACCCATGGATCTTGGACGCGAACTGAAGAAATTACTGTTCAAATAGCCTTCAATCGTGCGGAACCATTTTATATTGGTACCGGTGTATACGACGATTTTAATTACGGCATCATTAATTCGGGTAGTGTGCCCTCTGGTTTAATCCTAGAATCGAATTCCGGATCCGGTATTTTACTTCGATTTTATACCTCAGATTTTACTATTGGTGATTTTGTAGATAAATTGAACGCTATTACTACTTCTGGTTCTAATTGTAGTGTGTTTGCTTTTTGCCCTGGCAGCGAAGATGTTAAATCTATTCCAGCCCATAAAATCATTAATACTTCAGCCGAACTTTTTACGCAATGGTTAAACAACGCTCCTGACGCAAATGGTGGTGATGGACCTCTAGTAGATGATGCTAAGAGAAGTGGTTCCGATATTTTAGCTGGGCCTCGTAAATATACGGATTTATATAGATACAATCCAGATAATCCTTACACTACTAATGTGGGTACTTATCAAGACACAAACTCCGATATTACGATCGATAATGCGATCGCCGTATTATCGCCAAGTTGTAGGTTATCACGCCAAAATATTACTAAGACTACTACTTATTCAATTGCTTCAACAGACACAAATCGTACTAGTTGGTGGTATAATATACCGGGTAAAGAAGAAACAGTTATTCGTATTCGACAAAACGAAGATCCTGATTCGGCCCAAATTTTAAATGTACAAGTTCAAGATCGCTTAATTAGTATTTACAGTAGCGGCGTTGCATTTGAGCGAACTGGATATATTAATACGAATCGACATGGAGGAAGTGGAACTTATACAGTAGCCCAATGTGTTGCGGATTTAAATAGTTTAACTTTCACAGATTCTTCAGCCGCTTCGTATAATCCTATTGTAGCCACTTCAGGAAATCAGGGATTTGTAATTTGGCTTGATGATATGAGTTGGGTGAATAGAATTACTGGTGATCCCGTTGCAAATTCGGGCGTGGCAAATGCTAGTGGTACTGTTTATAACTATTCTTATCGCGAACCATTGCTAAATCTATCTTCTACCTCAATACTTAATGATAACGTAGCAGATTTATCGGCATGGGTTAGACGTAGATGCGGAATGAATCAGATTTTACCAACAGGTCAAATTTTTGATTTGCCACCCTGCATGCCGCCGAACGAAAATCCGGTGCGAGCGTCTGGCTTGGTTAATTGCGGAGGAAATGAATATCACGATAACGGCTGGTTGGTTGCCTGGGGTTGTACTAGCCATGTATGTAATACTGAGTGGTATTATAAGGCAGATAGATGTCCATGTGATACCGTATATCGATGCGTTGAAGGTTCTGCTACAGAAGTTCCACATCCATATAATCAAGAAAATTCTAGTAATTTAGGATTGTCAGATGGATTGTATTATATTCGACAGCCAACTATTTATGTGTGTGAATACAATTTCCAGCCCAACTGTAATGTGCCAATTATGATAAAGGTTCCATTTCAGATTGTTTATCCTAATGGCTTTGATGGGGAATCTGATCAAGAAGTAGTATATCAATACGGGCAAGATACTAATCTACCTGGTTATACGGATTTTTGCAGTGATCTAAATCCGGTTAGAAGTTTGTCTAATGGTTGGTGCCAACATATTTGGCCAGATCGCACACTTAAAGTTCCTAAAGAGCAAATTCCTAAAGCTACTATTCCAGACGCGTATATTGTTACTCGTGAAAATTATCCCATATGTGCTCCCAAACCTTTTAATTATCAACCAGAATTCATCAGTCCAGATAACGCTCTATATCCCGATGTAGCTGGGTGTGATCCTGACGGTAGCACTTGTTTAACCGCCAATTTCCCATGTCCAACATGTGGTTATTGGGATGCGTTTGAAAATGTGACTATTGTAGATAAGAATGGCAAACAAGGTGCAGAAGTGATGCGAGCTCTTATTCGTTCGGCCATTTCTAATTTAGAAGGTGATGATATATGTCAAAATGGTAGTTGTGATCGTTTTGATATTAACTGTGCTACTGCATGCTGCGAATGCCAATTCAATTGCGAAGATGTTGCAGATGTAGCCTGTTTTTCAGAATTAGGGCGAATTAATACTAGAAGACAAATTAGTGATTATGTTGAAGATTATACTATAGAAGATCAGCCATATGCATGTGAGTTACAACGCGATACATTGCCATGTGATGTTGCAAACTGCGTCTGTACATGCGGCCCTACGTGTGCTTGCTATCCACATTGCTATCCATTAACTTTAAGTCGTTCTCAAGTAACAAATATCACTAAAACAGAAACGGATTGTAATTGTACGGTTGAGCCTTGTGTCACTGCGACATATGAATTGGACGGTGTTTGTCCGGGTGCAATCGATTGTTTTTCATACATCAATCCGCCAACACCAGCACCTGAAGAATATTGTTATGATTGTGATAACATGCCGCCGGTTTTTATTGATAATGATTTTTGCGACGATATAGCATCTTCGAGAACAGAATTAACTAGATTTAGAACTTGCGGTGGCGATATTGCAACGTATCATATACTTACGGACATTCAACATAGTTATTGTGCTACAGGTGATATAGATGCGTGCGGTAATGGTGTTTATACATGGAATAGAACAGAAGAAACTATTGGTGAAGGTACAAGTCCGATTGACTCTATTCCATTAGGAATTACAAGTCAAGGTGAAGGATGCGGTGGAACTGGAGATGATGGATATAGAGAGTTTACTACCGTGGAAAGTAGAATAGGCTCATTTACTATTAATCCTCCTACATATGAAGGATGTTCTTTGTTCGAGGTTCCATCCAACACTCCTACATATGAAACGGTTAATACTTGGCGTAAAAATTTAGCAGATTTTAATTGTGGATACGGATCTATTTGGGTAACACCGAGTGGTGGTAACGATCCAAGAATATGAGGTTTTATGGGATGTTGCAATAATAAAAATAGTAATCAAAATTTACCGAAACCAATGTTTTCGGAAGAACAAACAGCAGGTCGAAAAGTAGAACCTGTCACCCGTCAATCTGTGGCGAAGCGTATGTACGAAGCCGCCAAACAACAACCGAATTTGATCGGCTGGTTTAAAGACGGTGTTACAGGCTTGATTAAATGTGCGTTAGGCAAACAAGATTATACGGACGTTGAAATTCAACAGAACCGCGATGTATGTAGAGGGTGCGAGCATTCTACAAAAAATGAGAAGGGTGATCTAACTAATAAGTCACAATGTATGGCACCAGATCCAGAAAAGGGCGGGGCTCCATGCGGCTGTATTATTATGTGTAAAACCCAAGTAGGAAAATGCCCACTAAACAAGTGGACTCATTTAACTATAAATCGAGATAAACCAGAAAATAATGAAGTAGAGATATAAATGCAAAAGGGGCTTATTCAGCCCCTTTCTGCTAGGAGTTAGAATGGAGACTCTTCTTCGGAAGGGCGTTCACCATTAAATTCGGGTGCAATAAATTGCAGGGTTAGAACATGAGTCAAATATTGTCTAAGCAACATAGCTTCTGTTTGATTGAGTTGAATAGACAGATTTACTGCTGCGTCGTTGCCGCGTTTGGCCCCTACACCAATACGGAATCCCGCATCAGATCTTTCAAAGTGGATGGAAGTGCTTCCATTTTGGTTAGAGTGATACAAACCCTTGAACTTATCGCCGTTCGGTTGACCTGCCCCAGCCTTCGCACCTTCAAACACTAGGAGAAATTCTGCAATATCTAGAGAACCTAACTTTGCCGTAATCTTTTGGTTACTATCAAATTTCCGCTCGCCAGATTGGGGCATCAATTGTAAAAACAGAGTACCATCTTCGCCTCTAGCCTCAAAGATCGCCGCACTACCCTTACCAGTCTTATTAGGATGCCAGAATGCGACCTTAAATTTAGGTTGTTTTAACGTAGCCATTTCAGTATTCATCAATTAATTCCTTTTTCAAAAAAATATTTATCAGCAGTCACTGATCTAGTTTTAATCACTACTAAATCACAATTTTCTAAAGCTTTAAACCCAACTATTTCATTGCGGGCTATTTTAATTATATCACCAGCTACAGCATGGACACTTGAACCTTTCAAAGTTTCATAAAAAAGACATGAACCAGATAATACTAGAGTAATTTCATCGGCCTGCATATGGTAGTGTGCTGAATTTGTTTCGCCAGCCTTATAATGTTTTAATCCTACCTCAAAATCTTCTTCTGCAATGGACGGCGTAAATTTACCGATAAACCATCCATTTGTAAAATTACTAAGCGATTCCTTTTTCATACAACTCCAAATCTTCGGGTGTACCCAGTCCAACCATATTATTTACAAGATAAGGTAAAACCAGCCCACCATCATGAATCATGTAATTATATGCTGGAGCGATGTAAAATTCGTTATTTACTCTTAAATTATCTTTCATCATTCTATTAACTAATTCTACAAAAGTTTTTCCACTCTTAAAATAATACCAACCAATCGTAGCCAAATTACTAATAACTTTCTTCTCAGCAACCTCGACTACGCGGCCCCCCTGATATTTAGCGTAACTCCATTTAGGATGGTCATTAAGAAAACAAGGAATTCCACCGTCTGCTTGTCTTGAGTTGAAGAATTCAATACTGCTATGTAGGGCTGAACCAACATCAAGAACTAATTGATCCGAATTTACAATATAACATGGATTATCAGAATCAATAATATCTTTTGCTATTAAGGCAGTACAAGCAGGCCCCTCAGTGAGAGAGTCTACAGTAAATAGATTAAACTCTCTACCCATCAATTTAATCGAATATTCAATTTTCTTGAGAATTTGTACATACTCGTCAGTTAAAAAAGCCTTTTGAGTAATTAGTGTAATTGATTTGAGGCGTGAACTAGTGAGATTTTGCACTACCTCTTCAATCATTGTAGATCCACTGCTTAAACGAATAAAGGGTTTTGGGGCAGTATATCCAGCATCTCTAAATCTTTGACCAGCACCAGCCATCGGAATAATCAGATTTACGTTTTGTCTTTGTTTAGCATCAATTGGTAACATTGTTAACCTTTCTAATATAATTTATCACTGTATTATAGTTTAATTGATTATAATGCGTGATTTGGATGTTTGCTCCACTAGCCATAGCACTGTTTGTCCCTACTGGAGAATCTTCTAAAATTAAAGTTTCACTCGGTGTCACACTTAAAAGCTGCATGGCATATAAATATGGCTCTGGATGGGGTTTGTTTTTAGATGTGCTTTGATTACTAATTACTGTGTCTAGATATGACCAGCAGCCTGTTTTTCGTAACATTAACTCGGCTGTTTCATATATACTATTGGTCACACAAGCCAAACCAAATCCATCTTCTCTTAAAGAACTTAGCATATGTATTTTGTTCATATCAGGAAACGCATACATTTCAATAGCTTTTCGCGTGTAAGTTTGTTTATGCAACCAAATTTGCGTTCCTTCTTCTGGAAGAATGCTGCCGCGTTCAATTAAAATAGCTATCTTTTCTTTGGACGGCTTGCCGTTAAAGTGGGCTAAATGGTCGGCCTCAGAAATTGGTTTTTTACCTAGACTAGATAAAGCTAGATTGAATGCTTGATAGTGCCATTCACAAGCGTCAACCAAGACTCCATCTAAATCAAAGATGATTGCTTTTATTTGTGTGTCCACTGCTGGCATAACGCCTCCGATATATATGAGCCATCGGCACATGGCCAATGTTCTGAGTGCAAATCTACATTCAAATTGCGAATATCTATATAATTCTTGATTAAGAAAATGGTATATGCATGGGCAGATTTATCATAAGCATCACGTAGGATTGGCGATTTGTTAGCCCAAGCTTGAGATGCGTGTTGCCATATATACTGCTCGTTACGAATGGGCGGATCGTTTGAATTCATTAGCCTGATATTAAAAACTTCTTTAACTCTATCAGTTTTACCTAGAATAAGCCAATCTGATATATGTAATCCTAACATCATCGGGCCGTGAGGATTAATAGAAAAGACAGTATGACACATGTACGGTTTGCCCGTGTCTAACCATGCTTGAATGGGTAGTGGAGCGTTTAACAATAAATCCGCCCGCATCTTACACACATATTCACTTTGTATAGCGTCTAAACCGTTTTTGCTTGAAACTATCAAACGATTTAGATTTTGATTCAACATATCAGGTCGATTTAGTGGTCCTGGATCTACAGATCTAATAATATTGATGTTGTGATGAGCTATTTCTTCTAGATTCTCATCGATCCAAGTAGACATAAATATAGGTGAATCCGGATAAAATTGCCGTATTCTTTGTACGCATTCATTTGTCCATTTTGGCTTGCATGGCCCTTGCAGTAGAAAAGTAGGGTTAATCATTGTGGAATTGCGTGTTCTTTTTGTTTGAGCAGCCGTACTTTACATTTATCAGCACAGACATATCGCCATTTATTTCTAACACGCACAGACCATTCTAAATCTTCCGAATATCCCCATACCCTTGTTTCGTCAAGTTTGTTTTGACGCATGAAGGCCCGCGTAGCAATCCAATAAGCACCAGAAACATACATATTTTGTGTTTGAGACCAGTCATTATAATCAATCCATTTCGGGGGCCAGCCCACCCAATCTCTATATCTAGTGCCGTCTAGATTTAGAATTTGATTCATGCATACATCCCATTGAGGATATTGCGTGCAAAACGATACAAACTCATAATACCAATTTATATCAAAAGTAATGTAGTCGTGTAATAAAACCAGAGTGTCATTGGCTGCCGAGTCAATAATTAGATTTTTCTTTTTAGTTATCCAGTTTGATTTTTTAGATTCGTCAAAAGCAATATGCTGAAGGTTTCGCCTATGTATATCTTGCCCGCCAACCAAGACAATCTCATAATCCTTTTTACTAATTCCTGTATTTTCAATAGAATCTACTATTTGATGTAGCCAAGGATCAGATGATCCGTTAGTGATAATTCCAAACGTAATTTTCATGAGTTATTTATTTCCTCTCGCCAATACTGCATCCACAACATATCTAGATTATATACACTATTTTGCATTTCTTCCCATTTTTGGGCTAGAAAACTAGGTGTTACTTCATTCCAAGAATCTATAAATAGAATGGGTAATTCACTGAAATAAGACATGGCGTTTGATCGTTCTACAATGGGGATACATCCTAGATACAGGGCTTCCCATGTCCTGTGACAATCAATCCCATTTCCACGAGGTGAAGCCACAAATTTATGGTTATGCATGGCCCTAATATAATGATGATAATCCAATCGATGGTAGATATGACTCCAGTTTGAGACGGCATTAATACATTCGTAACGTTTCTCTGGATTAGTGTTGGTATTAATACAGACAAAGAGAAGATTTTCTTGCTCTCTAGTATCCTGCATGTATTCTTTAATTAAACCCAATTGGCCGTGTGGTTTCCAGTATGAATTGGGCAATCCAATGGGTATACCACGCATTCTTTCATGTGTAGATTCTACGTTTGTTGAAAACCACTTTCTAATGTTTGTGGGCAAAGTATTAAGTTTGTCAAGCGTAGCAGGCCAATCTTCGTTATGCGTAATTAATTTTGTAGAGGCGTTCGGATCAAACTCTAGATTAGTTAAAAACCCTTCTAAAAGATGAATATGACAATATAAGAGTTGATTGGTTATAATTATTTTACTACCATTTAAATGAATATAATTAGGAATTACTCCATAATCAGGAGCCGACCTTATATGTCCTAAATTAATAAATTTCTCGCCAGTTATAAAGTCATACTGATGCTTATTGGCTGATTCTAGAATTCTTTCGCTTAAGAGCTTAGTCATTTAGCAAACTCCTGAAATCTTTTACATACTCTTCCACCCATCGCAAATCTTCCTCTGACAAGAGTTGTGTTAAAATCTTGTGCAAATCTGGCCAGTTTTCCTCAGTATATCCTGGGCGAAGTAAGTGAGCATCTTTAAACCCTTTTATTGTGCCATCAAAAGGTTTTAAGGTATGACGTAATGCCGCAATACAGGGATCTGTACTATCCTTTAATAATTGAGAGGTCCAGTGGTCACGATGTAGACGGTCTGGATGGAAGAATTGTCCGGGCTCGCGGTCGATAAATTGGAACGAAGATCTGTGATTAGGAATTTGTAATAATAGATGGGCAAGAAGCATTTCCTCATATCCCCAAAACTTACCGAATTTAGCGTTATGACACATCGTGAAATGTTCTATATGTTTTTGAATTCCATTTTCTACAGAATAGCAATCCATAACATTTAGAAAATTCTTCCACCATTGTTTGGTAGCCCCATTATAACAAGATGGCAACATGTTCCAGACTGCGTATGGATAACTGTCCGCACCCCAAAAATGCATTGGCTTATTCCAGTCTTGAAGATGAAACCAATCACGATCTAGGGGCCACATATCAATATCAGAAATCAATATGTAATCTGAATCATCCAAATCTTGTATTAAACAACTATATATTCTACACGCAGAGGCTAAAACTCCCGTGCCATAATCATCTTGTAAAAAATTCACATCATACGTTTTGATATTAAGTTCTTTTAGTTTCATTTCCACAAAATCTGTTAATTGGGTAGATTGAGGAAAAACTAAGTGAAC
>JACCDT010577341.1_pt1 | contig 44355 bp, 60 predicted proteins | sample 7446291 | NCBI WGS metagenome assembly JACCDT01 (sample SAMN15323446, study PRJNA562643) | freshwater metagenome | isolation source: river surface water | place: USA:Blue River Watershed | collected 2017-08-17
GTACCTAATCTTGCTATCTTAGCAAAATTTTCCATATTTATTTATGGTATATTTTTTTATCCCCAATATCTTATAACAAGAGTTCCTGTATTTTTATCAACAACAATCGTCATGCGATTAATGTTTACTTTTTGAGGTTGTTTTAATTCTTCAAGGTATTCTTCCTTGGTAATAAGGCGGAAATCTTTCGCTTCAGATTTACACTGATTTATGAGTTTTAACACGCCTGGAACCTGTGATATCTGGCGTTCTCTGTCGTAAGAATTACGTCTTGTGTACATTTATTTTTAAGAAAAAGTTATTGAAAATAAATGTCTTCCCTCCAGTTAATTACTTATTTTGCACTGTCTGAAAAAGATAGGGAAAATTTACCAGAAATAGTAAACGATCATTTACGGCATAAATGTGCATCTTTGATTCAGAAAAAATGGAGAAAGAGTTGGTTGTATCGTAATAACTTTATTCGGTCTATTATCTTGTCAAATGCGCATTCTATTCTTACAGCACGTTGTTGTCATCGTTTTATCTTTTATAACCATTTCAAGGAAAAAACAACCATATTAGAGATGATATCTTTTGTGCATCGTTTTTTCTATCTTAAAAACGATAATAAATACCAGTTACCTATCGAGGAACGATCGAATTTCTTTTTAGGATTATCAGCAATGTCAGGAGATAACTTGCATGACTTCTTTTGTCTTGTAAATAAACTTGTAACTAATTCTATTACAGTTGATATTCAATGGGAACATTTTCATGATTTTATGAGTATTTTCCCGAAATGGATGATACATGACATGGTAGAATATCTTTGTAAAAATTAAATTGAATTAAAGCTTTATACTTTATCAAGTACAAATGTCTCTTCCAGAAGTCAAATTTATCCGCGATGATCCCGATGCGATTGTGCCTACAAAGGGTACTCCATTTTCGATTGGTTATGATCTTACGGCAATTAGATTTGATAAACAAGTTACCTCGAAAACTGTACGTTTTGATACAGGATTGAAAGTTCAACCTCCACCGGGTTATTATACTGAAATAATTCCTCGTAGTTCTTTGTGTAAGACAGGGTACATGTTGAGCAACAGTGTTGGTTTGATTGATGAAGATTACAGAGGAACGCTTTTGATTGCTTTGACTAAAGTCGATGAAACAATGCCAGATCTTCAGGTTCCGTTTGTTTATTGTCAACTTGTGCTACGTAAAGCTGAACATTACAGTGTGAAAGAGGTTGATGAATTGTCAGAAACAGAACGTGGATATGGTGGTTTTGGTTCTACAAATAAAGTGGCAGTTCTGTCTGAAACTGAACATCGAGAGCTACACATAAACTAAAACACATAATTTTATTTTCTTTAAATAAAATGTCTAAAAATATTTCAATGGTGCCATGTCCTCTTGCAACTCAAAAATGGTCTTTTAGCACAAGTACACCATCGAGTATTCCAGATGGTGAATATAGTGTTAAATATGTACCAAGAGCTCCTTCTGGACAAGATGCAGGTTACCTTAAATATGATCCTGTCACTAAAAATATGGTCGTCACTAAAAATACGGTTGAAAATGCTTCTTATGGTATTTTTTCTGTTCGAACTTATGGTGGACAACATTCTATTATTCTTGAAAGTGTATTAGTCGACAATCCAAGCATTGATGGAAAATCTGCAAAGTTGTATGGTTCGATAACAGCATCTGAACCTTCTGGTGATCTATCGTTCATTCCAGCAGTTGGTCCAACTACTGTACTTTTTGCTGTTGAAAAAAGTGTTGGAGATACTAATTTATTTTCTATTTACATGCCAGGTAATGGCAGTTATTATGTTCCTCAATTTGGAGACGCTGTTCCTGAAGGAGGTGCACCTAATCCTGTTAAACAATTATCTCTGGTAAGTTGGGCTCATCAAGAAGATGCTTATGGATGGCAATTTACACCTGTCAACTGTTCGAGAACAGAAGCTGTTCCCAGTGGACAATACATCATTAAGTATGAAGAAAAGTATCTAAGAATTAACCCTGCAAGTGGTGGCGAGTTGCAATTAACTATGCAATCTCCTACACAAAATAATTTTGCATCTTATATGTGGTCTTACAACAAAGATACAGGTCAACTTTCGAATTGTGTTGGTCCAAATCAGTATATGTCGATTAATTATGATCCATTATCAGTTTCTACGAATATTGGACAATTGGTTGGTGTATCACCATCATCTTTCACACCTGTAAACATGGCAAAAACATCTTCTGGTATGGTTATTGAATTGAATGCTACAAGTAAATCTTTCCTTAACGTTGTTTCAACTTTTCTAGATCCAAGTACAACTTATGTTCCTATTGCTCTTGGATGTAATACAGCAACATCTCATGATTGGATTTTAACAAATTATGATGTAACTCGTCCAGAATCCATTCCTACTGGGAGATATCTTTTAAGAATGGGAGATTTATGCATTGATTCAACTGGTGCTCTTGCAAGTTGTTCTTCCAATCCTTTCTGGGATTACTCTGCAGAAACTTCTACACTTCGAGATTCTGTAAGCGGAAAATGTTTGATAAATCCATCTACAAGTATGTGTGACATGAAAGCATTGACTGTTGGAGATTGTGCAAGCGAAGGTGCGAATCGTTTCATACTTGGAAAGGATGGACAACTTTTTGATCCAGGACTTAATCTTTGTTATACTCAAAGTTCTGAAGGATATGCATTTACGACATCAGTAAGTTATTCAAGTGAACCAGATAATTCTTCGCTTGTCTGGATAGTTCCTCTTGTTCTTTTTATACTGGTTATTTTTGGAATAGCTTGGGCAAAATACAAGCGTAAAATATAATTTGTATAATAAATGACAGCTATACGGGATGTTATAAATTCTTGTCCAAGATGGAGTTTTTCAGGAAGTCCTTGTCCAGATTGTGAATCGAATGGTATTTGTGATCCTGCAACAGGAAAATGTATTTGTAATGATGGATGGACTGGTGAAACTTGTAATAATCCAAAGTCAAAATCTAGTATAACTAAAATAGTTATTATCATTTCTGTGTGTATCGTGTTGATTTTTTTGTCGATACTCGCATACAAATATTATAAGAAACAATAATCCTAATCATTTATTTCCTGAAATAAATGAACTTTATTCAGCCTGGTACTGGAATAGTCTTACAGGTTACATTAATAGTATGTGCAATTACCTTGTTTTTTTTTCTATACGCTTCAAGGATCGAAGAAAAAATTGTTGTAACGCAAATTGATCGTTTGGTTGATAGTTTTACAGAAGATATGGGTGTTTTATTGGAACCTAATGAAAAAATATCTATCCAAAATTTTATGGAAAATTTAGAACCACCAAACGACATGACAGAACAAGATGAACAAGCTGAAAGAACAAATTCACGACTCATAAGTCAGTCTGCTATTATAATCGGAGCTTTTATGGTATGCGGACTATTCGTTACATTTTTCTTAGGAATTTATTATCAACTCGATTGGAAAACTATCGTTAAGAACGCTTTTTTCGGTGTAGGAGCATGTATGTTAACAGAGTATGTATTTTTAACCTATTTCGCTGCAAATTATCGTTCTCTCGATCCGAATACTATAAAAAGAGCGGTAATTGATTCGTTAGAAAAGTATGCTAACAGTTGATTCAAGATTTTTTTCGACGTCTAGGCTCTTCAAGACACATTTTCTGTTCTTCATCACAGTAATCTGATATACATTCTTGATGAAATTCACATGCTTCTCGATCATTCTTTCTTGGACTACATTTTTTGTTGTTACAAAACATCGACATACAGTCATCATCGTCAATGCATGGTTGATTATCGTGTTTACGAGGAGGTAAATTAGAAGTATTACGTATTTTTTGTTGTTTTTTCAGAAGTCTAGTTGTTTTTGAGAGAATATAATCTTCTTCAGGATTAAAATTTTCGAAAACATTAGTCTGTACAGTTCTAAAAATTTCTTCACCATAAAAAGTCTTAATATTTTCAATGTATTTAGAAATAACTAATCCAGCAAAAGCATTGGTAATTCGCCCTAATTCTTCAGGTGTTCTGCTTTCTAAAATAACACGCTCCGTTTTCTGAAGTATTGTTCTTACTGTTATTTCTTCAAATGAAGTTCCTTGTTCAATTATTCGTCCTCTATAATGCGTAATGAGAGAAGAGCATCTTAATGTGATGTATAACCAAAGATAACTATACATCACACAGTATCCAGTATTTTCTGTTCCTGCTAATTTTTCTTCTGGTATTATTGCTTGTATACCCCTTACACATGATATTTTTGTTTCGGGTTGTTTAGAAACATATTTTTTTCCAAACAGGTGTCTGTTTTCGTTGCATGATTTGACAAGAAAATCAATGAATTCATCCATTCTTCTATACATATCAAACCCAATTCTACTAGATCCATGTGGTTCATATAAACTAAAAGTAATCTGGGAAGGACCATTGTGGATAAAAATCATATTCGCATGACCTTCATCCTTTTCAAAAATAGTAACGGCAAGACTTGTTATGTTAGTTTTGCAAGTCATCATCCGTTTTGCAAACACTGGTAAAAAAAGTTTGGAAAATTCTTGAGGATTTTTCTTGTAATAGAGATTACCAAAAGATTGTGTTTTTATATAGTCTTCACGTGGATCATCATTAGGAAAATATAATTTTATAACACCCGTACAAACATCAATTTCTGACCGTGATAATCCAGATTTTTGTGTATTTTCGATAGCTAACATATATACAGTCTCAAGCATCGAGGGCAGTTTTGGAAGATCAAATTGCTCCTGGTATTCTGGTAATGAAAGCATACTAATTATATCTGTATATGTCTGTATATAATTCCATCTGTTCATGGTTTTAATCACTTTTTTTCCTTTTTTAGTTTCGATGTACTTCATTTGGGTCGACAACTCGCCTCCGAGTCTGTTTACTTCAATAAGGATATTTTCAATACATTTAGAGATAGATTGTACACCTAAAGCCATTTTATTACAACTGGTTTTAAAAAACTTATTAATAAATGGCCAAGGAAAAAATTGGTTCTGGAAGTAACACTTCTTTGCTTTTTAGTACATTTTTGCATATTCTTATCCTTTTTGCAATATTATCTGCATTATTTATATTCGTGATCTCAAAAATCGAAGAAGAATTATTTAACAAAGAAATCGGAGAAAATATCGAAAAACAACTACCGGACGCGATTGCAAAAAGTGATAAAGATGGCTCCTTTAAAATCATGCTAAAAGGAATAGAACTATCTAGGATGAAACAACTGTATGCAAAACCCTCTGAGGAGACACAAATATACAACCAATGGTTAAAAAGAACAATGCTTATTTCAGCGATGTTTATTTTTGCTATTATAATCATTACTGGTCTTTTTCTCTATTTTACATGTAGTAAGATGATTCCTCTTGGTCACATTCTTGTGGAAAACGTCATTATTTTCTTCCTTGTTGGTATTTTCGAAGGATTATTTTTCTTGTTTATCGCATCGAAATATATTCCAGTACCACCATCGCTTCTTTTGAATCGTTTCTATTCTGACCTGAAAAGTTGGTGAATTCCTACTATTTATCTAGAAATTTTGATTGTAACTTCTTAAGAGCTGTTTTCAAGTCAACTGCATTTTTGGGATGTCGTCGAAATAAATTTCCGACTGTTCTCATCAGTTCGGAGATAATTTCATCTTGTGTCATATTCATTGGAAATCTCAAAAACCACATAAAATCACATGCATTACTATTCAAGATTACAAGATGTCGTTTACCGTCTTTAAACGTGTCAGATATACTAGTTTGTTGCAGATAATCAAGCGAATATTTTTTTGGTTCTGCAGGAAGAGGTTTCGAAGAACGATTAATTACTCCTCTCATAATTTCAGACAATGCTTCTTTTTGTGTCATGTTTCGTGGCAATCGCAACATCCACATAAATTCACCATCTGAAGCGGAAAAAACAACTGTTTCTTTTTCATCTATTGAATTACCTCCAACATATTTTTTGAGATGACAAAGAGTATAAGACATTCTTATAAAAATATAGAACGTTAACTCAGAAATCAATTTAACAGAACTGACTCAAACCAAATCGTTGCAAACCTACCTGAAAATATGGTAAAAAAAATTTACCCAGGAAAGAAATTCTTATTTTAAGACAAACGTTACAACCATTAAATAATGCGTGAAAAGAGTTTTAGAGTATATATTTTCCGACTTTTGAAGACTACCCAACCCGGCTTGCGTATCACTAAACCTGCGATGGAAGCAGTTGATAGCGTTGTTCGAGTTATTGCTGAAAAACTTGTTGAAAGAGCCCTTTTTCTAACTGCAAATGATGATAAGAAGACTGTATCAAGCAACGAATTACAAACGGCTGTACGAATGTTACTTCCAGATTCTTTAGCTACAAATGTAGTTTTGTCTGCACAACAAAGTGTGACTAATTTTGACGAATCTGAAGCACAACGTAAAGATAAACCTGTTGAAAAAGCACAAACTCGTGAATCTCGTTGTGGATTGACTTTTTCTGTGAGTGCTGCTGAGAAATATGTTCGTCGTTTCGGACAAGTAGGTTATCATGTTACTGCAACCTGTCCTGTTTATTTAGCTTCCACTCTTGAAACTGTTGCAAAACAAGTATTACATGCATCTGGCGAAATTGCACAACTTTCAAAGAAAATTACAATCACCGTACGTCACATCTTCCTTGCTGTTAAGAAAGATCCGAGTCTACACACTCTTCTCAGTCAGCTAGGTGTTGTTCTTCTTGAAGGAGGTGTTGAACCTCAAGCTATTCAAAACAAACAACATAAGAGACTTCATAAGAAGGTAAAGGCTGATGCTTCTACTGAAGAAAAGACTGAAGAATCAAAGACTCATCGTTGGCGTCCTGGAACCAAGACTGTAATGCAAATTCGTCGACTTCAAAAGAGTGGTGATATGCTTATGCAACATGCACCTTTTAATCGTCTTGTAAGAGAAATTGTAAGAAAGATTGTAAACAATCCTGAAATACAATGGAGAATTACCAGTGATTTTTTCACTTCTCTTCAAGCTTTTGTCGAAGATCGAATGGTTCTACTCATGAATCAAGCAAACCAAATTGCTGTTCATTCTGGACGTGAAACTGTATATTCTCGCGATATTCAATTGATTTGCAATTTACTTGGTCAACCCCAAACTGAACACACGTATGAAACCAACATTCCGGAGGCCGCACTTCGCCAGATGGCTCTTCGTGCAGGTGTTCGTCGTTTTGGAGATTGCAGTACACAAGCATATCGTAATTATATGGTGAATCTTCTTCACACCTATCTACGAATTGTTTTGTTCTGTGCAACTCATCACAAGATTCAAACTCTTAATACGAAACTTTTCTTAGAAGCAATGACAGTACTTGGTCTTCATCCAAGCATTGTTCCGCATAAGAGAAAGGTTGCAAAGACCAAGGGATCGAGTAAGACCACAAGCACAGAAGAGAGCGTTGCAGATGAAGCTGATGAAGTAGAAGATGCTCAAGCTGAAGAGGCTGAAGAACCTGTTCTTTCTGATGTGGAAGAAGCAGAAGAAGCTGAAACTGCCTAAACGGTGATAATTTGTTACAAGAGTAACAAATTTATAGGGTTATTTAATTATAACTAAATGTCTATCATTTATGTGTTAAAACTTGAAGGTGAAAATTATTATGTTGGAAGAACTTCTGATTTGAATGGTCGTTTCCAAATGCATGTTGAAGGAACTGGATCAGAATGGACTCGAAAATGGAAGCCTCTCGAAATTATTGATAGTAGACTTGACATGACTGAATTTATGGAACTTGCTACAACTCTAACATACATGAAAATGTATGGTATTGATAAAGTTCGAGGAGCTGAGTATTCACAAATAAAGCTCTCGAAAAATCAGATAAAGGAAATTACACGACACATTAATCACGAATTAGATCTTTGTCTTCATTGTGGCAGTCCAGATCATTTTATTCGCGACTGTCCTGAAAAAGGTTTTTGGTCTTTTTTTGCATGCTTTAAATGTACACGCAAAAAACCTGATTACTATGAAAGTGAAGATCCCTCAGAAGTTATCACTTTTGGTAAACATTATGGAAAATCATATCAAACAGTATGGCAAGAAGATAAAGCATACTGCCGATGGGTAATGTCTCAGAAATCAAAACAAGGCGAATTTATACGATTCCAAAAATGGTGTTACTCTAAGAATGACTAACAGGTTTAGTTGCATAAACTGAAATAAGGGTAGCGACAGGACCAATAACAGGAATAATAGGAAGAACGCCAATAAATCCTACTACTTGTGCCCATGTTGGTAGCTCTTTCCAATACTTAATTAACACAACGATTGCCCAGATCCAAATACCAACAACAATAATGAAAAAAATCAAGAAAATACCAACTGTCATCCCAAGAATCGCACCTCCTTCTGCTTCAGCACGAACTAAACCATAGTTTTCTTTCAGCTTGAAATAGTTTTCTATTTTCCCTTTATTTTTCCCATATGTTTCGAAAAGACTGTAAACAGAATTGTTCATTTATTTCTTAAGGAAATAAATTTATGTGTAAACTACAAATCTATCATTATCCACAAAATTATGTTTTATTTGCACTCCATGTTGATCAAACTTATCAAGAATCGATCTTGTCGTTACCCCTTTCCAATCCCAATGCGCGTCAAATAAACGAACATCATCGAAAATAAAAATACATGGATGATAATTCTTCTTAAGAATGACATCCAATTCTTCAAGCAATGGTACCCATTTACCATTATTTCCAGTATCTCCTCCAGATTGATGACTATCAATAAAAAATAATGTAGGCACTGGTATTCTCTGTAATTCTTCTAACGTGATTACAGAATCACCAAGATGGTAAATTATATTATAAATACCAGCTTTGCTTCCTGCTATACGTGCTTCTTGATATAATAAAGGCATGATTTCAATTGTGTGAACAACGTTGAAATATTTTGCAACCATACGTGTTGTTTCACCTTTGTATGTACCTGTCTCAATAAAAGTTTTGATAAGAGCACGGTATTCTGGATATTTATTTATAATAGAAAGCAATTCTTCTTCTGTTAACGAACCTCCCATTTTGCATTCAATCTTGTTCTTTTAATTGGATTTATAAAACTTTGCACAATAAACAAAAATGTCAGAAAAAGAAAATGTCCATGTGGCTGTACGTTTTCGTCCCTTAAACCAAAAAGAAAAAGATACAGATTCATGTGTAAACATATCACAAAATACCATAGAAATACACATACCTGGATTAGAAACTCACCAATTTACATTTGATAACGTTTTTGACGGGAATACTTCACAAGAAAAGGTTTTTAATACCATAGCTAAGAAAACTGTCGAATTTGTAAGCGAAGGATATAATGCAACCATTTTTACATATGGAAACACTGGATGTCTTGATCCAGAAACTCCCATTCTTATGTATGACGGAAGTATTAAACCTTCAAAAGATATTAAATTGCATGATTTATTAATGGGCGATGATTCAACACCTCGACGCGTCTTAAAACTATTTAGAGGTGAAGATGAAATGTATGATATCAATTCTTGTTACGGAGAAACATACAGAGTTAACAAATCGCACGTTTTATCTGTTTTATCTGGGGATTCTGTTCTTGATATTCCAGTTTATGAATATCTTGAAAACCCAAAATCTTACCAAGGAATACTCGCTAAAGTAGAGTTTCCAAAACAAACTATAAATACCGATCCTTACATGACAGGATTCTGGTGCTCGAAAGAACAAAGAATTCCAAAAGAATACCTTCTTAATTCAAGAGAAATCAGACTAAACCTACTTGCAGGGATTCTTGACCGATTAGGTTGTTATGATAATAAAATTGGTTACATTATAGTACATGACCATGCCGATTTTATTCAGCAAATCATGTTTCTTGCAAGATCTCTTGGATTTCCCGCAAGGAAAAATAAAGAAGGTTGCTTTTTATTTAATTCATGTTTTGAAGAAATACCTGTTCGAATAGCTAGAACGACATTTAGCCAGACACAAATCAATTATAACCTATCTATTCGACATGTAGGAAGAGGATATTATAATGGATTCATGCTTGATGGTAATCATCGTTTTTTACTTGGTGATTTTTCTGTAACACATAATTCTGGAAAAACTTTTACAATGTTTGGAAGAGAAGATGGTGATTATGAACAACGTGGTATAATTCCTCGAACATGTGATTGTTTATTCCAGACGTTGAACAATCAGACTGATGCAGTGGAAGTCGGTATTCGCTGTTCTTTCTTAGAAATCTATCAAGAAAAGTTACGAGATTTACTTGATACACAAAAAAAATGGGCAGAAAATTTACCAGTTGATTATAATCCAGAACTACACATTCGGCAAAACGAGAAAAAAGGAATCTATGTTCAAGGTCTAATCGAAAAATTTGTATATTCTCCAGAAGATATTCTTGAAGTGATCAAAGATGGTGCAGAACAAAGATCTGTTACATCTACTGCGTTAAATAATGTTTCTTCTCGAAGCCATGCAGTTCTAACTATTTTTGTTAACAAGATATTATCAGATGGAACTGAAAGTTTCGGCAAATTACATCTTATCGATTTAGCAGGTTCAGAAAACGTCGGCAAGTCAGAAGTACAAGGAATTGCTTTAAATGAAGCGAAAATGATAAATAAAAGTCTAAGTTCTCTTGGAAATGTTATCAACGCCTTAACAGAAAGTAAAAGAGATCATATTCCTTATCGTGATTCAAAACTTACTTACTTATTACAGGATTCGCTTGGAGGTAACTCGAAAACAATACTTATCACAACAGCAAGTTCATCTACTATGTCTTACTCCGAAACGCTCAATACCCTAAAATTTGCAAAAAGAGCAAAAGAAATCAAAAATGCACCAATCGTGAATAAAAACGAAAGTAACCAAAATCTCATCAAAACAATAGAATTATTAAAGAAAAAAATAATAGAACTCGAAAATAAATGTGCAGATTCACAAGTCATAATACAAGCTGTAGAAAAGGCAGAAACTGATACAAAAGAAGTAATACTTGTCCGTACTAAATGTGAACAACTGGAAAAAAATGTACAAAGGGTACAATCAGAATTTCTAAAAGAGCAGGATAGGAATAAGCAAATTGCTGAAATACTTGAAAAACAGAGGGAATTGTCTCTTCGAATTTCGCGGAAATTATACATCGAAACGGTTCGTAATTGTATTCTTAAAAATGAGTTAGATCAGTATAAATTTTTGTATCGATCTCTCCAGGATGCAAGTACAACTGATATTCTTGGGTTAATTTTGTCACGAACAAAAATAACAGATACAAAGATTGATCCAAACATTGTCTTGTTTAACGAAACTGATGCAGATATTCTGGAATAAACTTTTTTTCATTGTATAATAAAGATGTTGAGATCAACGAGACAAAGCATTTTCTTTACATTAATGTTTTTACTGTTTTATTTAGTCATTAAACTTAGCCAATACTGGTTAGCCAATATTAAAGCTAATCCAGAACTAATTCTAATCATGATTGGTGCAGTCTATACACTAACCATGATTGCCGTTTTTTATCTTTCAGATTTAGCAACTGCTGAACCTTACAAAGAAAAATTCTGGGATGTTGATGTCGCCGCTCAATGCAAAGGTGGCCCCTTTTTCTGGCAGACCGATGATGACCCTCTCGCCAAAAAATGTCGGGAATTAGCATCCACAACTCAAGGACAATGTGCATTAGACTCTTTCAATTGTCCAGTCGGATTTAATGGCACACCAAGATTACCATTCGAGTATACTCCCTTATCGAATGACAGATACCAGAATGAAAGATGTGATGGCACTCCTTCTTGTTCATGTACACGAACTCATCTCAGGTATTAAGTACAACAATCGCAATCGTTTTGTACAATCATTAGCTCTGGTTTTTCACTCATGCACTCATACAAAACTGTACCCTTGAATTTTTCCTTCAATTGTTCATATTTCAATCCACTCCCTTCTGTGTTTAGCTTAAAATCTTTGAACAAAAGACTTGCATTACCTGAAACGACTTTTGTACCTATCACTGCATAATAATCATGTTTGTCTTGTTTGGCGTTTTTGTGTTCATATAATTGGTCATGCGGAATGTTCATCGAAAAACATTCTTGAGAAAACAAAGGATGTTCTCTGAACCTTTTCTTCACATCTGCATTAAACTTATCCAAATATCTTGGACATGGACCTGCTCGAGACATATATGCCAAATAACAAATCACCCATTCATGACTTACATCTGCATCATAAGGCTCCCCTGGATGAGTAGCTTCCCAAATCTTTTCATATGGAACAAGCACTCCGTATACAAAAGTAAAAGACGTAACAACCATTTACTTTTTTGTATAAATACTACAAAAAAATCATTTTATACACCCTGTATAAAATTTTTAAAGGTTAAAACCATTTTTCCTCATTTTCCATTATCTTTTCGATAATATCTTTACGAAAACCATCAGTGAATGTAAAAACTTCAATAAGAATATTTCTATTATGTTCATACTTAACACCCGAAATTTTCACTTCAATAGAACAACTTTTAAAGAAATCTAAGTTCACTAAAGGCGTGTTTCCAAAGAAAGAGAAAGTGTTCGTCTCTGGAAACACGGTTTTTAGTAGTTTATAATTACTCGGTTTGTCATCATAGCAAAATAAACTCGCACTTTCGAGTTTCTCACCAGGATAGATAGCAACTGTAAAATTCCTCACAGCATCACAACTTCGTGAAATTTTCCAACGATAATTTCTTGATAGAGTTTCACATATATTTGCGACTACTGTATTGTATTTTTTATCGAATGTTGAGTAACTTATTGGGGTAAATACTGACAAAATGTTATTCATTGGTAGCGGAATTGGGTATGAGTATGGGACAATACGAGAATGTATTTCTTTACATGTTTGTTCAAATCGTTGACAAAAATTCGAATCATGCTCCGTTGTGGGCAAATGTTCAGTTGTAGACATTTATACATATTTTTTATACCTTTAAATTATTCAAGCTTCCAATGACACACTCCGTTTTTATCCGTCTTTGAAACATACATTCTTCCATCATTACCAGCTTTTCGCTGTCCACAACATTCATTCGCTGGATAAGGAGGACTATTACGAGTTACATACTTCTTACCACTCTGAATATTACAACCACGTGCCTGCTTTACCTTCTTACTTTTTCGGGACTTACGTTTACGGCTCTTACGAGACTTGCGACTCTTTCTACGTTTGCGAGACTTTCTACTCTTTCGGCGCTTACGAGACTTGCGACTCTTTCTTCGTTTACGAGACTTACGCTTGCGCGACTTACGAGACTTACGACTCTTTCGGCGTTTGCGAGACTTACGACTCTTTCGGCGTTTGCGAGACTTACGTGATTTTCGCTTACGTGACTTTCGACTCTTTCGGCGTTTACGAGACTTGCGTTTGCGACTCTTGCGTGACTTGCGAGACTTACGTTTGACCTTTCGGTGTGCACTACTCTTATTCTTTCGAGATTTAGATCCTTTACCAAGTGCTTTTGCTACTCTTTCTGGTAAATAAACCCGTTTGTTATGATATAAGAAATAAACACCTTTTCCAGTAACATGTAATTTCCCCATGTATTTTTCATCAGAAGCACGTAAAACTGTTCCAAGTTGAGTAACCAAAAGTTTCATGCTACCAACTTTTACGGAAAGTTTTCCATTTTTTCCGAAACCCATCTGTCCTTTCGAAGCACATCCACATCCCATTTTTGCTTTTCGAGATTTTCTTGCCATTTATTCTAGCAAAAAATGAAAACTTTCCTTGAATTTTTTTGAGAATAAATGTCGATCCCAGGTCTTACAATTATTGAAGATTACATAAATGAACAAGAAGAAAAAGAACTACTTGATTTTATTTATTCACAAGAATGGTCATCCGCTTTATCACGGTCTGTTCAACATTACGGGTTTGAGTACAGTTATACTCCTCCATATAATGTTAAACCAGCAAAAGAAATTCCACCACTATTCCAAAAATACATGCATGATATTAATCCAGATCTGAATCAAGTAATCGTAAATGAATACATACCAGGACAAGGAATTGGTAAACATACTGATCACAAACTTCATTTTGGTGATATGATCGTAAGTCTTAGTCTCGGAAGTGCCACAACTATAATTTTTAGACGGGGAAATTTTTCTGAAAGCCTATATGTATTACCAAGAACACTCATTATCATGGAAAAAGAAGCTCGATGGGAATTTACACATGAAATACCAGCAAGAAAAAGTGATGTTGTGAATGGCGAAAAAATTTCTCGTGGAACTCGGATTTCCCTAACGTTTAGAACATACTTATAGTTTTGGGTATTCTAATAAATATCTATGAATAAACAACTTCATGTTTCTTTCGTACAAATATTAGATAAAAGTCGTACCTCTTTTCGAGGAAGTCTTTTACATATTTTAAATCATGGTATGGATTCTTGTGAAATGTCTGATAAACCCGATCAAAAACTCCAACCCGATCAAAAACTCCAACCCGATCAAAAACTCCAACCCGATCAAAAACAACCTGATTTGTACACGAAGCCAGTTTCTCGATCAGCAGATTGGTCAGAAACTTGTTTAGATAATGAACAAACATCTCTCCATACGAAACTTGATCACTTGAAAAATTTGTTAATGAAAAATAATATAGAAATTCTCGTACGTATCGAAAAATTTTTGTTGAACACCTTACAAGAAAATACTTTATCAACCTTCGAAAAATTCAGACTCATCGATAACTTTATTTCAATGCCAAATGGTTGTATGCTCTATAAAACTGTTCAATGGATTTACTATACAGGCTCTGAATTAATGTGGAATCTTTTTAATCAAGATATTTCTGTCGAATACAAAGTGCAAGCCTCAGGAATGCTTCTACGACAAGATATTCCCACACATCGTAAACTAAAAATTATTCAACACTTATCTACTTATGCATTAGCGAATTCTGCTACACTTCCTATACCTCGATTAGCAAATCTTGCAGATATTCTTCATACGTCTGGTTATCCAGAAGCAGAACAAATCGGAAGACAACTTTTAGATATTTTACGAACACGTGAACGAGAACAAGAACGCTTACAAAGATTAAATATCCATTTAGTTCGTCCGATGCCTGCTTGGGAAATGCCTGGAGATTTTCAAAGATTAGGCAGTTCGACAATCTACAACGACGGCCAGAATGTACACGATTCTTCGATTAATAACACAATTAAAAAAGCAATAGATATTCTTGCACGTGATTACATAAGAGATGAAGATACACATAAAATTCTTTCTAAAAATGCAGTTGACGTGATTGATGATATCCAAAGTGTCTTAAAAACAAATGAAATGATGAACCCAGCAATTGGTACAAGTTTAAACAGAATTACAACTGATTATTCAACATTCTCAGAAAAGAATCGACTACGTTTACGAGAAATTTTACAAAGAGTTTGGAATCGTATAATGAATTATATGGATATTGAAACCCAGAAAGAAGCTATCAAACGATTAGTACAAGAGCTTAAAGATATGAGTGGTTTGTGCTCGACTGGTCATATGTCACGCATCGTAAACGTTCTTATGGGGTTTCCTCTCGATAAGGGTGGATTATCTGCAATTAAAATTAGCTGGGAATCACAAATACAAGCCAATATTCAAGCACGACTTGATAAACTTATGCGCGATGACATATCAGGAGATATCGTTACATCATTGATCTCTTCTGTGGAAGAGGAACGTAAATTATATCTAGATTTTGTTAAGAATCAGAGAGAAACTATTTACGATGAGTTACTTAAGGAATTTACTTCTGTTTTTGATAAAGAGTTAGAAAACATGGAAACCCTAACAAAAATAAAATTCACACACGTGTTCGACGAATTGTATAATAGAATAGAATTAAAGGATTAGTTCTTTAATAAAATGAATGGTGATTACTTAATTCTGTATAAAAAAAGAAAATCTGCTTCATACGACCCTGTATATCCTAACAAACCTGTAAAGAACAAAAATATTACAAAAATAATTGAAACAAATGTGAAAACCAGAGACTGGCTTGTTGAATGGGATGATAAAACGAGAACGTGGGAATCTTTCATCAATATTCGTGAGACAAATGCATTTCAATCCTTTATAGAGAAACAAATGTTTAAGGAACCGTATAAGGAACCGTATACGTGTGCATATATTTCCTAAATGATTTTATTGGAGCTTTCTTCCAATAAAATTCTTTTTGTTTAATAAATGCATCCATTTAACTCAGAGATATTTTCTCGGATTGCTTTTATCTTCATTGTGTTTGTCATTTTATCAGGCGGTTTCGTTTCCGACCTACTTTCTTGCCAAATGCGCGAATTTCTAACCAATTCTCTCTACTTCCGACATATTGTCGCCATTTTACTTATCTTTGTCTTTATCATGTTAGAAGGTGGCTGGGATACAGATTTATTCCAAGAATCTAATACAAATTGGTCATGCGGTAATGTAAAGACTACTATTTTGTTTGCTGTTCTGATTTACATGTTATTCCTCATTTCATCGAAAAGCCAATTGATTCCGAACCTAATATTTTACGGATTGATCTTTTTATTGTATTGTATCAATACACAACGGAATTACGATCTGAAGAACCAGAAAATTTCTACAGAAACTAATACCAAGATTTTGAACGGTGAGTATATCATGTTCGGAGTTGCTGTTTGTGTATTGATCTACGGATTCGTAGACTATGCTATTTATCAAAACAAAGAACACAAATCCGATTTTAGCTGGAAAACTTTCATTCTTGGAACAGCAAAATGCAAGAAATTAGAAAAATAATTTTTGCCAACATGACGGCGTTTCCTGGTGGCATTTTCATGGTCTTTTTCAGTCTAAAATTGTTGTAATGTGGAGAAGATTTTAAGCATTCGGTACAGATCGAAGGGGTTGTTGTGGGATAGATTTACCTAACACAAATCATAGTTTGTATTACAAAAAGATAAAGATGTATAAAAATTAAATGACAAGCTTTAATGCAATATGAAAAATACATGATTCGAAAATAGCTTAAAAAGGAAAGTTAAATTAAAATCTTCTCCATTTTTATAAAGTTGTTACCGCTTTATAAATTTCATTTTACATCTCCTGTTGTTTCGGGTCCTGGAGAAGATTTTAATAATCTGGAGACCGTTAGAGTTTCGCCAAATTATATATTCTATTCAACTCTGATCGATGCTGTATAGCTCTAGCCTTTAAAATCTCGGGACTAAATTGTTTACCGTTTACAATATCCATCATGTCCTGATAAATATATTTTCTGTTATTTTTATACACTTTATCGAGATCGTTTTGAGTAAATTCTCTAAAAAGTAGTATATCAAATGTATTGCTTTCTAAGGGTGTTTTAACAGCTCGGCGGTCAGCCTTTCGTAAAATTTCATCTAAAGTCATTGTTGTAAAATCAATTCCCAACATTTTACCAACAATGGATTTAACGGTATAGTCGTTAAATCTTGCAGACGATATGAGTATAGAAAGTGCCATGATTTGATCAGAGAAAATAGCATAGTTCAAATTGAGTAAATTTTTAGGTTCTAATGGCCTTGAAAGACCTCCTGGCACTGTGGTTTCAAACTCTATCCATTTATCCACAGTTGAATGAGGTACGCTTTGGAGAATCAAAATATGTTGAGGAACAACTATGGCGAAAGTTATTGGTCCTGGATTAATCCTTGTCATTATAAATGACAGAAAAGAACCGCATTCACAGTTACAAATACCTTTTTCATAAAAACTAACTAAAAAATTGTAATTGTTACTACAGTATTGGTAGGTTTGGTCTACCAATAATTTATATTGTTCAGAAAAGTGTTTTCGACTATTTGTTTTGATAGTTCTTTTAAGGTCTATCCAAGTTCTTTTAAGAGCATGCATAGATATTTTGTCTTTAAGACATCCAAGATATATCAAAGTAGATGCAATAGGTCCATAATTTTCCACATCGTTCCAAAGTTTTTCGTACTCATTGTAATCGCATAATTTTACGTTTTCAAAAACTGAAGTTAATTTAGACTCTTTATCTTCCTTTATTCTTACTACAGGTGTTTTGACTGTTAAGGGTAGTTTATGCGAACCAAATTTACTTAAAGCTTTTCGTATTCTTTGTATTTCTTTTTCAATTTCCGCAAGGAGAGCTACAACTTTTTCTAGGTTGTATCCAGTAGGATTATTCATGATATTTATCAATTGTTTACGTTGTTTTTGTAGTTTTTTATACTTTTCTCGTAGTTCTGTTACTTGTCTTGACGAATCCGAATCCAATGTAATTAATGAACCTTTTAGAAGTTTAGACAATCTTTTCAAGTCTTCATCCTCAGATTCGTATTTACTTAGTTTTTTACGCACCAAATTGTTGTATTCAGGAAATGTGTGCATATCGGATGCAACAACATCGGGATTGACATTAAAACTACTTTCATTCATATTTATCAGCTTTTTTGCCTCTTCGTAAGTAATAGGAAAGGTTTTTTCACCATTTTTAAGATAGAAATTTCCAGATTCATCAGTACTAACAGTTAGACGTAGTTCAATCGTATCATCAATATACATGGTAATCAACGACCAACTTTTTGGAAATTTTTCCTTATCCATTTTTCTTAAGGCAAGAAAATCATATCAATCTTTGTTCTGGGTCCTCTACAGTAACCCCATTATTACTTGTCAATCTTGGGAAAAACATGGTTTGTTCAAGTTGAAGTTACCAGAGAATTCACACGTATGCGACAAGGATAAAATCTCCTCCATTTTTATAAGCAACTTGCTAAGAAATTGATTTAGGGAACGAAAATAAATATTAGGAAAAATGGGAAACAAGTTGACAAAAAAACCACTTGATCTTACGGATGGAAATCATGTTGATTGGTACGATAAAACACATAAAACACATAAAAAACGAGAATATAATGTAGCAAACGGTAAGCTACATGGAGAATACAAGACGTGGTATTCAAACGGCCAGATTGAGATAGAATGTGTTTTTGAAAACGGTTCCAAGAATGGAGTATCTAAAAAGTGGTATAAAACAGGAGTTCTCGAAAAAGAATGTAATTTTGAAAATGGTAAACTAAATGGAACACAAAAATCTTGGTCAATCGATGGAAAACTTAAAGACGAATCGGTCTATTTAAATGATGAATTGCACGGTTTACAGAAAAAATGGTACCCAAATGGACAACAATATGTGGCCTTTAATCTTAATAACGGAAAATATCACGGACTCAACACTGTATGGTATAGCAATGGGATTAAAAAATCCGAAGTAAATTTTGATAACGATGTTCCACATGGTAAAGCCCGTTATTGGAATGAGAAAGGGATTAAGAAAAGAGAGATAATCTTCGAACATGGAAATGAAGTATAAAATTGATTTTTTTAGAGAGAATATCTTTCCTGTCAAGATGGAACAACAATGGGAACCTCTGGTCTTTCGCAAACCTCAAGCGAATGAGCAAAAACATCATGCTCCTGCCCACAAGAAATTTAAGAAGCTGGATTCCGACGATGTTGAAGCTCCAAAGCCGATTAGTTTGTCTTCAGCAAAGCAAATCCAACAAGCGCGTTGCAGTAAGAATCTAACACGTGAACAGCTTGCACAAAGGTTGAATGTTAAGGAAGCGGTAATTCGTGACTATGAAAATGGAAAGGCAGTACCTGAACGGTCTGTCGTGAACAAAATCAATCGAATTCTTGGTGTGAAAATTGAGTTGTAATCAGGGGTATCTAACGACAAATACTAAAATTTACATACATTTTTGTATGTAAAAAAATGATGGATGTGAGTTCCACCTCGATTTCTTTAGAGGAGAGTTTGGAAAATTTTGAAAGATAAAACTATAATAAAATGAGCCTGGAAGAGCAGATAAACGAAATTGTTAGAGATTCTATAATATTTACACACAAAAAATGTGTGTAAAATATATTTTGGAAGAAAGATTTTTTGAAAAGAAAAAGTTGCTCCACGACGAAGTTTTGAAGGTGTATTCATCTTAAAAATTTTCCAGTTTTTAGATCGGAAAAATTAACGGAATATTTTCTCATATAAATAGATGGAAAATTTTTAACGGAATAATTTGTCCCATAAAAAGAATGGAGGGGAACGGAGGAGCATGGAGGATTTTCCATGCCATTTAAAATCTGTTTATCAATAAAAAATGTCATTTATCTGTGAATTTACGCGTCAGCTGTGTGAGTTATTGCCGAATCCATAAATAACTGTCTCATGGTATACCAAATTGAAATTTCTACAAAGTCAATCATAAAAAAGTATCATGGACAAAATTGCGTCTGTTCAAATCACGAAATACGAAAAGGCTCGAATTCTTGGGTTGAGAGCATCTCAAATTGCAAATGGTGCACAGATTATGACAGACATTACTGGATTAACTGATCCACTCAAAATAGCAATGAAGGAGTATAAGGAAGGAACCATCCCCATCAACATTATTCGTTCTCTTCCTGATGGAAGAAAAATAAGGGTGTCAATTGGAAAAAATGAAAAATAATTTTTGGTTGCGAAAAAATAAAAATGCCTTCCTTTGAAACCAACACGACTTTCTTTCCTGGTCAATGTATTACCGATACGAGGGGATTTATCGAAGTATGTGTGGTCAGTCTAGTCGATAATTATACGTGGAGTGTGCAATATCCAGATGGTCATGTGCATGAAGTGCATGAAGTTTATTTGATCAACCTAAATTGATTTTTATTGCTATTTTCTAGACATAAATAGCAATGTCTGAACAAATTGATTACTTTATTCCTTTTTCAAATCTCCTTCAAAAAAGGGTTTCTTCCAATCGGAAGACCTCAGACGTGTCTCTTGCTGATTTTACATATCGAATGGTCATGTGCATGCTTGTTGGGAATTCTCAACCTTTCTTGAAGGATATGTTTTACGAGAATGTACATTACTTAATTGATGACTGTGAAATCTTCCACGGAATGAACAGAAATCAAGCTTTCGATTCTTTGCGTGAATTGGGGCATTTATCTGTTCTCTTTGTGAATGATCCTGCAACTAATCACATCTACAACAGGATATGCAAAATCATCAACCAGCTGATTGCTTCTTACCCTGCAGAAGTTGAGCCTGATGATGAATTCACGTTTGACGTGTAGATAATAAATAACAATTTAAAATATTGCGTAATAACAAAAAACATATGGGTCTCAATAGGTCTACTATGTGTTCGTCACGATCTACAAGTTCAATACATACTGAAAAAGAAGGACTCGTTCCAGAAAATGAACCTCCGGATAGTGGCCCCCCGAAAGGAGGGCCGAACCTTTCGGGGGTTAAACAAAATGATAGGAAAAGATATCTCGAAATTAAATTGAGCGAAATGCATGCGGGAGCGCACTTGCTTCGCACGATTACATGTATTCATTAGTTTAAAGTCTTACACCATTTTATTGATCAATAAAATGTCTACAAGTTTATCTCCGATTCATAGTCTTGTATGTGGTTATATTTTTATGCTCGTGGTTGTTTTTGTACTTTACGGGTTTGGAATTTATGATAATAATGAGTATTTTTCATGGGGAGTACCTATTGTCTTTTTTACACATACAATAACGTCTGAAATTATGTTTTATATGCTTCTTCTTATGCTTTTTGTACACCAGCTTATCACAAACTGGATATACGAAGTTGTGTATCCATGGATTATCAACACGGTGCAAAACACAAGAGAAACGGAAATTCGATATAGTAAAACAACGTGTCTTGTAATTGTTAATATGAATTCCTTATATAGCCAGGTTCATTTAGCTTTCATCATAAGTGGGATTACATCACAGGTTTCGTTTCTAATCGTTCTCATTCTTGCAGATATCATTACATTGAGTTATATTAACTGGCAATACCTTAAAAATAAATCTATTGCAACTGAAAACACTGAAAACAACATAGAGTTGCCTTCTATTGAATAAAATCAAATTGATTTTGTTTGGATTAAATTTTTTGGGGTAAATGGAAATTATCCCAATCAACATGAAAATCGATATTGATGATTGTACAGATCGTCCTATATCTAGAATTCACATTCGTGTCCAACAGAGAAACGGGAAAAAATGTATTACTCTCATTGAAGGACTTGCAGAAGATCTAAACTTGCCAAAAATCGTCAAAATCATGAAAAAAACATTCCAAACAAGCGGAGCTATCATTAAAAACGATAATGATGACGAAATCATACAGCTAGGAGGTGATCAACGAGAATCTGCTCGACAGTTTATGCTTAAGTACAAGATTTGGGAATCACCTGATCCTCCTATTAAAATTCACGGTTATTAATTGGGGTATTAATTGGTTATTTTCCCTTCACGACCTCCTTGACTGAAATAATTTGCAAGTTCGATGAAAGAAAAGGTATATATCTCTCGAGGACAACTTGGATATTCATAATTATAGAACTGTCTTTTTCCATTCAATAATCCACCAACTTTTGGAAAGTTGGTATTCCAACCAAGATATAAGCTCTTTGTTTTTCCCAATGACAATAAATCAGTAATAACTTTTTTCAGCCCATCTTTTTCTGTATCAATCATTGAGTGTATAATCTTACCCTTATTATTCACAATCGTGTATTCGTTACCGAATATCTGTCTAGCAATAAAATAAGTAACATCACAGTCGCTTGCGATAAAGATTAATTTTTCTTTTGGATTATATGTTTCGATATGTGTTTTGCATCGAGATAAGATATCTTTAATGTATGGAATCTGGTCATATTTTCTTTCTGGATGATAAAAATGTGTATCTTTTGTTCGAACATGAATACCTATCATGTTTTCTAGATTTGGTATCAGATTAATACCAATAGGATGGAGAAACTCTATAAATGTTTGGGAGAATGCTGTAATTAACGTTTCTTTATATTTTTCATCCCATTCTGTAAACAAATACTGAAAAAGATTTTGGTTTGACCAGATTAAAATATGTGGTACATTCTCAAGTTTATCTAGATTTTCTTTTTTCTTAAAGAACTCCTGACTTTCAAGGTTGTTACATATAATTTCTATGTAAGGATAATTATATGTGTAATAATCATATCTTGGATCAATGGTAAAAGCAGACGACATGTCTAAATGATCCCACTTGATCAAAAAATCCCGTTTTAGGTGTTTTGCAATACAATAAGTAGAAATCATACCGAGTAAACGATCTCCAATTCCTCCAGCACAAAAAGGTGCCCACCAAATCAACGTTTTTGACATTTCTATACAAAAATCCGTATTTTTAAACAAAAATGAAAAAAATGCTTTTTATTTGCTCTCATACACCAATGGCATGTCGAACAAAGACACAACATTTTCCTGGCTTTCTTGAAGAAAGTATAGCTACAAATCTTTACGAAAGACTGAGAGATAATACTGAATGGCATGAAGGAATTCGTTCAAAAACTGGAAAAACACGTTTGGCTTATCGTGTAGATGATTTTGAATCACTTGAACCTGATCTTCAAGAATTATTATCAGATGTAGTAAGAAAATGCCTTCAAGCAAATGCTGGTATTTTCGGCGTCTATTATAATTTCTACAAAGATGGAACACATTATACTCCAAACCATTCTCATCCCGGAACTATTCAGGCAATAATCTCTCTTGGAGCTACACGAACACTTGTCATTGGCAAAAAACAAATTCAGATGGCAAATGGTGATGTTGCAATTTTTGGTGCAACTACACATGGAATTCCGAGAGAACCTGATGTAAAGGATGGAAGAATCAGCATTGCATTATTTTTAAAACGGCTAAATTGATTTTTTATTTTTTCTAGCAATATGGCAGAAATGCCTAAGAAGAACAAGAAACAAAAAAATCATCCAGTAAGTGTTGTACGCAAACTGGTCGAAAAGGACGATGATACTGAGTATGGACTGGTTACCAAAAAACTTGGTGATGGACGATTCACTGTTAGACTCAATCTTCAAAACAAAGAAGTCATTGGTCGCCTATGTGGCAAATTTCGACACGGAGGTGCGAAAAAATCGAAATGGGTTGATATTAACAGTGTAGTTCTTGTTGGTCTTCGAGATTACCAAGACAACATTGTTGATATTGTAAATGTCTACACTTCAGATGAAGTACGACAGCTCAAAAAGAGTGGTGCTTTTGTTGAGGAATCTGTTCGTGATGATGACGATGATCAGACAGATTTGGACCCTCCCCAAGAAGAGTTCGATTTTGGAGAAATCTAGTAAACCCAGTTTATAAAATTATTTGTGAAAATAAATGAGCGATCTTAAACATAGAGTAATACGTTGTAATTTTTGCAACCATTTTAGTTTTAGGGATGATTTGGTAACTTACTGCACATCCTGTTTTCATGAGTTGAAATCAAATGAGAATTGTTTATCAATAACGATTCCTCAGGTTTTTTCAGATCCCATTAAATCGCCAATTTCAGACTGTGAATTGTACATTGTTTCTCACGATGAGATAAAACAAGAAGCCCAACAAGAAGGTACTTGGAAAATTCTGTCTTTTTTCGGATGGTAAAAAATAAATTGTATAGAATAAAATAATGTCTGTTTGTGATGACCAAAAAACCTTTGATAAAGCACTCAAAAAAGCCTCACGGTTTGTACAAAAAGAAGAACAGCCACGTAAAATGGCACTTGTTTTTTGCATGGCTATTTATTTAATTCTGATGATCTGGGCTCTCATTCTTGCTGTTAAAGTAGCACCTCCAGCTCAACAGGTTAAACACATTGTATTTGCAATGATATTTTCTCCGATTTATATAATTAGCTATTATCTAGGTAATTAGATTTTGTGATAGAGTGTAAAAATGAAAAAAGTTTAGAAAAATTGTATCTTAGTAGATACAATGTCTGAAAACATGCCGAACACTGCGATCGTTTTTGATTGGGATGATACGCTTCTCGCAAGTACGTTCCTAACAAAAAAAGGTTGCATTACAAATCTACTTATTCTACAAGAAGAATTGATAGACCAACTTCAAAAACTTGAGAAATCTGTTCATGAAATTCTCTCTCTTGCCTTATCTATGGGCAAGGTATTTATCATCACAAATGCAGAATCTGGCTGGGTAGAGCAAAGTGCAAACATCTTTTTACCTTCAGTATCATCTTTATTTGACCAAATCACTGTAATCTCAGCGCAGTCAGATTACAAGGATATTTATCCTGGCAATCCTCTACAATGGAAAATCCAAGCATTTCAACAACACATCAAACCGTGGAAACATGTAATTTCGATTGGAGATTCTATAATTGAACGAGAAGCCCTAAAACAGGTCGCAGATGAGAAAAGCTTAGCCAAAAGTATTAAACTCTCAGAACAACCAACGGTTGAAGATCTTTACGAGCAGATTGACATGATCATCCAAAAGTTTCCTTTTCTGAAAGATTATTCTGGGAATCTTGATCTCATGACAACTGTTACATAAACAATATCTTTCTAGAAAGAAAACATGGGAAATTTTCTATACAAAAAAAGATGTATAAAATGTTCTTGTCCAGCTGAATATTACATTCATGATCAAATACCTATCCGAAGTTCTTGTCATTTTCATAGGTTTTCTCATGATTCTCATCATGAAAATTACTGCACAGATTGTGGAATTGAACAGAAAATGATGGGAAACTGTATTCATGTCTGGAAAAAAAGCTGTTTATAAAAAATGAATTATTTTTTATAATTTAAACTAAACCAGATCCCATGCGCAAATTTGAATTTACAGTTACTTCAGACTTTCACCTCTCAAATCTATCAAGTATGAGAATTCAGGATACAGTAAAACCTACAAATCGTCAATTTATCTGCTATCCTGCCATGAAAATTAAGAATACAAAAACAGGAAAATGGGTCGCGCGTTGTTTTACTAAGTTTTACAAGAATTACGGAAAACGTATAGTATCCATCGTTGCACAGCATGATGATTTCGAAGATGAAAAATTCCAAGACTGGGAATATTTTGGTATACTTGATATTGATCACGGCCCTATATGTCTATTTGATTCAAAACTACTTTATTCCTATGAAAACAAAGTCGACTATATTAGCAGTAATTGTTTATCTATTTTAGACACCGAAAGTGTAGATTCTTACAAAAATCTAGGTATTGTTTTACAAACAGGTGAATGTGGATTATCGACAGTATTTGTAGTTCGTAGGCAAGAAGGGATTATCGCTCTGAAGATCGACTTTGAAAAATGAAAAAAAAATTATGTTATAATTTTTTTATAATCATGACAGCAATTCCAATTTATTCTATTCCAAGCTACGTTGGAGAAGTCGTTTCAGTTCTTGGATTTGTACGCACTATTCGTTCTTCAAGTAAGAAACTCTCATTTCTTACGTTGTATTACGGTCCGACTGAGGTACAAGTCGTTTATGAAACGAGCAAGGTAACAACTCCAACCATTATGTCGTATATCCGTGTTACAGGTACAGTTCGTCAAATTCCTTCAGATAAGTATAGTTTTATGTCTGTAGAAATTGTTGATGCATCCATTCAAATTCTTAGTCTCGCAGATGAAAAGTCACAATCAGTTTGTCCTCCTGAAGCAAGCCAAGAAGTAAGACTTCAAAAACGTCATTATTATTTCCGAGATCCTGAATTTGCAAAAACACTTCATCTAAGTGATCTTTTGTGTCAGGCAATTCGAATGCATTTTCAAACCACACATTGCAGAGAAATTATTCCTCCTTCTTTTACAGGTGTTGAATGTGAAGGTGGCGCCACTTTGTTTTCAGTTCAACACCCTGGTAAAAGTTCAGCTGAACCTATTTCAGCTTTTCTTACCCAAAGTTCACAATTTGCACTTGAAATGACTCTACCTGGTACAGGTGATTGTTTTTGTATCGCGCCTTCATTTCGTGCGGAACATTCACACACTCGAAGACATCTAACAGAATTCACACATGTAGAATCTGAATGGGGAGGAATCTTGACGTTTGAAGATCATTTGGATAAACTCAGAGGACTATTGCGTGGTATTCTTCGTCATTTTTTGGATATTTCAGAACATGAACTCAAAAAATATGGTAAGTATGAAAAAGACAGGACGCTCTACACTCGAGTAAAAACTCTTTACGATATGACAGCAGATATTCTTGTTCTTGATCACAAAGATGCTATTAAGATGTGTACACAATTCGGCTTGGAAAAAGAACCAGGAGTTCCTTTTTCTGAACGAGATGATATTCCAGAAGCACAAGAACGACAGCTAATTGACAAAATTGGAAAGATTGTCTTTCTAGTAAGATTTCCAAAAGAGTTCAAATCTTTTTACATGGCCTTGGATCCCGAAGATTCAAGTCGTGTATTGGGTTGTGATGTCGAGGTTCCTGGAGTAGGAGAAATTATTGGCAGTGGAGTTCGTGAATCTGATTATGATCGCCTCTATCAACGGTTGATCGAATCAGGTCTCAAACCAGATGATTATTCAGAATATCTAGATCTGCGAAAGAGTGGTTTTGCATACACAAGTGGAATGGGACTTGGACTTGGAAGAATGCTAACATGGATTCTTGGGGTGTCTAGCATTCGGGAAGTTGTTGCTTTTCCAAGATTTCCTGCTTATGTTCGTCCTTAATTTTTCGTACAAACAAGAATTATTTTAAATTGAAAAAATAACCTTTTTTTCCCATTTATTTGTAAATGGCAAGTCAGAAACACGGATATAAGGAGTGTCCTATTTGTGCAGAATCTCGTTTGTTAAAAAGCTTCATACGATGCGCAAAATGTGATTTTCATTCCTGTAAAACTTGTACAAAAAAATTTTTGTTAGACCTCACCGATATAAATCCTCAATGCATGAACTGTAAATCCCAATGGGACTTTGAGTTTATCGCAGAACACACAGAACTTGATTTTCATAACAAAATCTATCGTGATAGACGAGCAAAAATTTTAATGGATCGAGAAAAAAGTTTACTTCCAGCAACACAGTTTCTTGTTGAACGAGAACTCAAGAAAAAAGACATGGAACAAGAAATTATTGATCTAGACACTGAAATTTATAAGCATCATCAAATGATAAACGATTTAACACACAAACGCAATGCACTACGTCAGAAAATAAAGACAAATGCATGGGAATGGGATGAACAACCCAAAGAAAAAGCTGTTTTACGTTTTATTGGTCACTGTCCTCAAGAGGAATGTAAAGGTTATCTTGACTCACAATATGTATGCGGAATTTGCAAAAACAAAGCATGTCGTAAATGTCGACAACCAAAACATACAGGAGATTGTGACAAAAATATCGTTGAAACAGTCAGACTACTTGCCAAAGATACAAAAAGTTGTCCTGGGTGTGGCGTGCCAACTTTTAAAATCAGTGGTTGTGCCCAGATGTGGTGTACATCTTGTCATACAGCATGGGATTGGGTAAAAGGTAAAATCGAGGTTGGAAGAATCCATAATCCGCATTTCTATGAATTTCAGCGTACTAATAATCCACGAGAAGGTCCTCTTCGTGAAATTGGTGATGTTCCATGTGGAGGTCCTGCTAATCAAACACAAATTTTGGGTAAGCTAAAAGAATGTGGTATTGATCGAAAAACTATCGAATGGGTGTTCAATGCATATCGTCTTTCTGGTCACATTCGCGAAGTTGTGTTACCAATTTACCAAGAAGCCCCTTACGGAGAACTAACACATCAAGATCTTCGAGTACAATATATGCTTAATGTTTTCACAGAAAAAGAATGGATCAGTAAACTCAAACAAAGAGAGAAAAAACGAGAGAAAAATCACGAAATCAATCTAATTCTACGTATGTTTGTAGAAGCTCTCGATGACATGATTGCAAACATTGTTTCTCTAAATCTTGAGGAAATTCCTCAACAACTCGTCCAAATGAAACAATTGCGTATTTATGTGACGAACAATCTGCAAAAAATTTCTGCCCGTTTCCAGAACAAAACTGTTGAAATCGATGGAAATTGGAATATGAGATTACCTGGTAATAGCAACAGACGTGCATTTGTGGCTATAATAAATTGAAAATTTTATAGTATTTTATACTACAAAAAATGTCTAACGAAGAACTAATTCATGAATCTGTACCAAATGGTTGTTCGAGATCTTATCTTGATACTAAAACTGTTGAGCAGTTGAGAAAAGAATTGGAAGGAAATGAAAACTGTTGTTTAAATTTCCCTATTTACAGTGTAACATTAGAATATTTTTCTCCTACAAATCCAATTGTGCTAAACTATTTCGATGATACACATAATCAACCATCATGGTGTGAACATATCGGCAATGTACAAGCCGTATGTCTAAATACATTGTATCTAGAAACAGACCCTTCGACACGGATACCTGATCCGACTTATTCTTGGAGAACCATTAAAATTAATTTCAAAACTCCTGCTCCTATTAATAACGGACAGAAACCTATTTTTAGGGCTGGAGATCTTTACAACGCATTAGAACAATTCGATGAAAAATTATTCGTAGCTACACGAAATATTGGATCAGAAGAAATAACAACCAATACTTTATGTACTATTACCGTCCTTCCTTCTTATTATGATGGATATCCTTTCAATTATTTTTACTCAGAGGACGAACAGTATATTAACGGAATGGAAGTCGTTGACCATACTAAAGTAGATTTTAATTATAGTAGTTTATCAGATAACTATTACTACGACGGATTGGATTCATTGAACTATATGATCTATACAAATGTACCTGCAAGTCATGCCAAGGAACGTAGAGAAAGATTTGCAAGAAAATACAGGGAATTTGAGGAAGAATGTAAACAATATAAACGAGAATCTAAAAAATCGGAGGAACAGCAAACTAATTAGGAAAATGAAAATAAAACATATAATTATATGTTTTATCACCATGTGTATCATTTGTGCTGAAAATTTAACAGAAATGTCAGTCATTAAGGGATTAAAACATTTAAACTGTTCAGGATGTAAAAATCTAACAAAGATCCCATTTATTCCTGGTCTACAGGAACTAGATTGTTCATTCTGTCTAAATCTATTGGAGATTCCAGTCATTCCCGGTCTGAAAAAACTATACTGCTCAGGATGTACAAGTTTAACAAAAATTCCACTTATTCATGGCTTGAAACTATTACATTGTTCTCGATTAGATCTAACAAAGATCCAGCACATTGAAGGACTTATTCACTTAAACTGTTCAAAATGTATAAATCTAACAGAAATACCGAATATTAAGGGATTAAAATCCTTACACTGTTATGATTGTACAAGTTTGACAAAAATCCCGGATATCGAAGGATTAGAATCATTATGGTGTTCAAATTGTGCAAACCTAATAGAACTTCCGATTGTTGGATTGAAAGTACTACAATGCAACGATTGTCCTTGGTTACCCCAAAATTCTGAATTTGAAGAGAACCTTGATAAGCTCGTTTTTCTACAAAAGAAACTCAGACGAATATATGCAGGGAGAAAGTTGGAAGCATTGATTCCGCAGATCTCTGAAATCTACTATTCACCAGGGTGCAAGGGCTTCAAACTTGCTAAAAAATCTTTCTATTCCAAGGCTTCATAAGAAAATGAAAATAAAAACGTTATTATACGTTTTTATTAAGTTAAATGAGTAAACGTAAGTCTTTCGAAAAACCCAGTGATTGTGCTATTTGTTATGAAAAACTTGAAGATACCGAAGCTCCTCTTGTTTGTGGTCATTATTTACATCTATCATGTCTTAAAAAACATTTTAAACCAGAATGTGCTATTTGCAGACATCCTCTTTCCATTGAAGTATCTGGAGAGTTACCTTTTCCAGAAAATGATGTCCATATTGAACGATTTCCTCTACACCAGATTCATTTTTTTGGCTATTTTAGAGGATTCTTAGATCCACATGATTTAGATCTAAATGAGTTAGAACAAATACTCGATTTTCAAGAACGATATTACAATGAAGACGATGAATTACCACCTTTAGAAGATGTCGGTGAATATAACGTACAAAATGATGAAGATGACGAAGAATACGACGAGGAAAATCCTCATGGTGATACATGGAATTACGAAGATGTCTGAGACTTGAATTTACAACATTTCTTAAATTTTAATCCGCTACCACAAGAGCATTTGTCATTAGCTCCAATTTTTGGTTTACGATTTTTCTCCATTTCTTCGGCTCTTTTGCGACGTGTGTTCTTTTGTAGAGTGTCAATATCTAAGTTAAGATCATTGACAATTCCTAAAGCTTCTTGTACTGACATTTTTGATGGATCGCGTATTTTCTTAGCTATATTTTCGAGTTTAGCTAGCTGTTCTGGTGTTAAATCCCCAACAATAATATCAAGTGCTTTCAAAATCTCTTGTGTATCCATTTCTTGATAGTTTTTGTGTTTCTAAACTAAAATTTTGAAAACTCACATACAGTTATGGAACAGTTTGTTGTTTCTGGATATGTTTTTGTATTCTCAGCACAACAGTAAACACACTCCATCCATTTTTTTCCTTCACACTCGCATGTGTTTTCCACTGAAAAAGGCGCAAGTTTTAAAGGTTTTTTCCAACACAAATCAATAATACATCTACTCGTTGCATACGTTTCTTCTGTTTTATTTACGTGATTTTTATATGCATGAAAACAACACATATTGCACTCATCACGCCATACCGTTGTCATACATGGTTCAAATGTGTTAAAATTAATCAAAAAAAGTAGTAGAGAACTTCCAAAAAGTATTTTGAGAAAAGGATTCATTGTTTATCCAAACCATCCATTTTATAAATTGTTTTTATAAATTTTTTTCTTTTTCCTTAAAATGTCTCGATGTGTAACTTGTGGTGGACCAAAAAGTAAAGAAGTATGCGCTGTTTACTTTGGAGCATATCAAAAACAAAAAAGACGGAGAGGTATTTGCAAAAGTTGTGATAACGCTTTTTGTAATGAACATAGACGTTGTGTTACAAATGACGACGATTGTGGAACCACTACCTTTGATTTTTTCTGTTTAGAATGCGTAGATAAACATAACCAAGCTATTGAAATCAGAGCTAATGCATGGAAAACTGTTCCTTGTATTGGAAAACTTGTTGCATGGTGTTTATTGACTGATAAAAAGTAAAATGATTTTTAAAAATGTTATACTCACTGTATAACATGACAGATCTCCCTAAAATTCGGCGAGAAAAGCTCGAAAATTCCGCAAAAAGTCGTATTGATCCAGAAAATGACGAAGGAAACAAAGAATATAAGCTAAAATTATTCGATGCAAGTCCAGAACGTGTAGAACAGCTTATTACACAAATGCGTTACCGGGTTGAAGAAGGTCTTGGAGAAGCTCTTTATACAATCGGTGTAACTGATTCTGGCGGTGTTATTGGTCTTTCTGAAGAAGAATTTCTTAAAACAAAAAATATTCTCGACATCGCGTCTGCTAAAAGTAATTATGTTCTTACCTTACTTTCAGAACACAAAGTTGATGAAAACAAAAAAATGTATGAATTTCTTGTCAGAGAAAAAAATCCTATTCGTTATGTAGATATTCGTATTGCTTGTGCAGGTAATGTTGACAGTGGTAAGTGTGAAGCAAAAAACACGAAAATAAGATTGTACTCAGGAAAAATTAAGAATATTCAAGATATTACAACAAAAGATGTTCTTTTGGGTGATGATCGAACCCCGAGAAAAGTTCTAGAAACAACAAAAGGATTTGGACAAATGTATAAGATTACACCCTCCAGTGGAGAACCTTTCATTGTGAACAAAAATCACATTCTCTGTTTCAAGGTTGAATTTTTCTCTGATAGTTATACCAATAAAATCTCTACTGAAAATGTTATCGAACTTTCTCTTGAAAAGTATGTAAACTTGGATAATGTGACTCAAAACGCTCTCAAATTGTATCGTATTGATGATGACAGAAACGTAACGATAGTTTCAATTGAACGTATTGACATCGAACCATCCCAAGAATATTACGGATTTGAACTTGATGGTAACGGCAGATATTTGCATGAAGACTTTACCGTGACACATAATTCCACACTTCTTGGTGTACTTCTTTCTGGTCAACATGATGATGGAAGAGGAACAGCAAGACTAAATGTCTTCAATTTTCAACACGAGATCAAATCTGGTAGAACAAGCAGTGTTGCACAACATATTCTTGGTTTTGATAGTTCTGGACGTGTTGTAAATTATAATGATAACTTTGGCCGTTCAAAATCATGGCCAGAAATCGTACAGCAGTCATCAAAGATTGTTACGTTTTTTGACCTATGCGGTCATGAGAAATATCTAAAAACTACTATTCTCGGTCTAACTTCCCAATGTCCAGATCTAGTAATGATTTTGGTTGGAGGTAACATGGGACTAACCAAAATGACAAAGGAACATATTATTCTCTGTCTTTCTCTACATATTCCGTTTATTATAGTTATCACAAAGATAGATATTTGTAAAGATAGACAGAAAGTTCTTGAAGAAACAATCACAGAAACTAAACAATTTATTAAAGCACCAGGCATTCGTCGTGTTCCTTATGATATTAAATCATCCGATGATGTCATGACTTCTGTACGTAACATCAATTCTCGAACAACTGTACCTTTTTTCTACATTTCAAGTGTAACAGGAGAAGGCTTAGATTACATGCGAGGATTTCTAAATCTTTTTAACAAAAAAACAACCGTAGAAACAAATGAAAATAAACTTGAATTACATGTAGATCAAACGTTCCATGTACAAGGTGTAGGAACTGTTATTGGAGGCCAATTAATTCATGGAAAGATCAAAATTGGCGATAAACTCATTGTAGGACCAGAAAACGGACAATACCACACAATTCAGGTACGTAGCATTCATTGTAAACGTGTTACAGTTGAAGAAGTTGATTCTGGAAGATACGTTTGTCTAGGTGTGAAAAAACATGAGGATTTAGTTATTCGACGTGGACATGTTATACTTTCTCCTGTTGATAAACCATACCAAGTGAATGAATTCGAAGCAGAAATTGCTGTACTCAAATCACATTCTACAACTATTAAAATAGGATACGAACCTGTCATTCATAGTTCATCCATCCGACAAACAGCACGAATTGTTAGCATTACAAATAAACAATGTAATAGACAAACTGACACAACCGATTCTGTTTTACGAACAGGAGATCGTGCTGTAATTCGGTTTAAGTTTTGTTACAAGCCAGAATATCTGCGTGAGGGGTTTCGTGCACTTTTTTGCGAAGGTAGAGTAAAAGTTATTGGCAAGATCACGAAAGTAGTGGAAGAAGTATTGAAAATTACATAAATAAAGACCCCGAAAAGTACCGTTGAAATCAATCTTAAAAAAATTGATTTCTTACCTTATAAACAATAGCATGCCTTATTATGTTGATCTAGAGTGTTTACAAATTTATTTAGGTGATAAAGACACTGTAAAAACAAATGGAAAGACTATGACACATTCACAAACTGTTGACAATCTAGAAGTAACCTTTTCTGGAAAAAAGTACTTGTTAACAGAAAAAACATATAAGAATATAGCACAAGAATTGGCTAAAGACATTGCTACCAAAAATAAACCAAACAGTTGGTATGCACAACTTAGTGTAGGTTGGTTGCCTAGTTTCGAGGAAAGCGTTGCCTTAGGTAAAGATGTATTCTATCCAAGAGGACATGCAAAAATGAAAATAGTTCCAAAAATAGATGATAATGTTCAAGTTCTGCTCAAAAAAAATATTATCTACGAAGGAAAAGTCGTTGATAAAGACTTTCTTGGATATTATCTCAAACTAAAAGCTGTTTCTCCTCCCGTTTTTATAGGAAAATTTTACAGAAGAAATTGGGTTTTATCAAGCTTGAAATCCAGACGTTAAAATGAAATAACACCCGTATTTATACAAAGCAAAACCATATCCATTTTCGTCACATGTAAAACTCGTAGTTTTATAATAATCTTTAAACGCGTCTGGATCTGTCCAACCTAATCTTTGGTAAGTATTTTCATTGTTTAATGTTGTAGGATCAATTGGATCCTTAGTAATTTCGATTCTAAGGGTAGCACCGCATTCACAACTTGTTATTAGTCTTTCTGTTATTTCTTTTATGTCAGAAGATGTTAACGTTCCATCCATAAACTTGTCTACGTATTCTTCATAACCATCTTCTTCAAAGTCTTCTCTTACATCAGCTGGGCAATTATGGTTAATAATTGTTTCCATTTAGTTAGATGTTTCAATCCATTTTAAAATGGTTTTCCAAAACCAGTTTCCATAGGGGTTTCATGCACTTTTTGTAAAAGAGTAAAAGTTACCGGCAAGATCACAAAAGTAGTAGAAGAAGTATTGAATTACATAATCTCCGAAATCTATTAGTCGTAAAGGTGAAAGGGCTTCGATTTTTAAAATGAAAAAAGATTTTAGTTAGTAGTTATAAAAAATGTCACATCTATCGAAAATTAAGTGTAATGACTGTGGAAAAATGGTTACAAACTTATCTGTTCATAGGTTTTTGACAAAAAAACAAGGCAACCCATGTCTTGCAAGACCTAAAAAAGAATCTGTTGATTCTTTGCTACCTGTTATCCAACAAGCCATAAAATTTACCAGTAAAACGAATTATGCAAATAATTGTTTAAGATCCTTTAACTGGTGGCTTGAAGAAGACGCTTTTGATACAGATTTCAAAGGATTCGACCATTCATATTCTTCAGTAACGAGAATGTGTTCTGAACTATTGGAACAGCTTCCAGATTACCATTGCGATAATAAAGATTGTAGACTGTGCTCATAATTTTTGTTGTAATAATTTATTACAACTTACAACAAGGAATTTTCTTCATTCGAATATTGTCCCACGTATAAGCAAACACATTTTCACATTTCAAACATCGCCATGACATCAGCGATTTTGCTGACTCAAATTTATCTAAAACATCGAGAGTGTGCTTTTTGGCAAATTCTTCTATTTTTTCCTGCATTTTCTCTCTTTTTGTTTGATATGTACATTTCTTACAAAAAATTCCTGCTAAAATAGATCCCCACGTTTGTTGAAATGTATGTCCACGACAACATTCAAAGTCCATCTTGGTCGTATTGTTAACGTAATTATCTGTTAACATTTTCCCACCCCATTTTTCTTTTACATAATTATTTATATCTTGACAACTATTTCTACTAAGCGATGATAATTCGAGTTGAGCATAATCTATCGTTTCGGGGGTATCTTTTGGCACAAATGGACACCAAGAAAATATATATTCATACAAATCTTCGTATTTTACAGTGTAAGGGATCCGAATAACATATACTCCATGTTCGGAGCATTTTTCTGCTTTGATACGATCACGTTCCTTTTGTTTGAGAAATGCATCTTCAGTTTTATGCCAATATGGAACTGTTTCGTAATGCTGTGCACCATTGTACTCGAAAGCAAGTTGTAGTTCTTCGTTGTAACCATCTAACTCCATTTTATTTAACCAGACCGGACGAAACTTTCGGAAAGGTACCTTAAAGATAAACTCAAGAATACGACGACATGTACGTTCGGAAATACCTTCCTGACATTGCGGGCACCAATTACCTTTTTTAATACCCTGGTAAAGAGCCTGCCAAATGTGACCTTCTTTGCATTGCCAGGTAAATTTTGTATTGCGTGTGTTGATAAAATCTTTTTCCTCAGTTAAGCATTTGCCTCCGCGTTTATCTGCTAATTTTTGCAAGGCTTCGAAAGGGACACGCAAACATTTGGAACATCCTCTACCTGAATATATATTATTATAATGCGCGGAAAATACATGTCCTTTTGGACATTGCCAATCGTATTTAGTTTTGCAGTTAATATATTTTTCGGATAAAAATTTGAAACCACGTTTAGCTACCATTAAGTTTATTTTTTCTTGGTTATTTACAATACATTGGGAACACCATGTTTTACCTGTTTTTGTTGTTCCCAACATGGTATCGATACGCTTATCATTTTGATGACCATTTTCACATGTGAAACGGACATATTTGCGTTTTTGTTTTTGTTTGTCATATGTTGTATATATTTCTCCAAAAGTTCCGCCTTTATTTTCGATAAATGTTTGAATGTCTGTCATTTATATTATAAATGACAAATCTTTAAATATCTCCAAAAATGGTTTTTTCCAAATTTACATTACAGAAACCCGTCTTACATCAGCTGGGCAATTATGGTTAATAATTGTTTCCATTTTAAACTGGTTTTTCCAAAACCATTTTCCCGAAAATTTACATTACAGAAACCCATCCGAAGCAATTTTCCCCGTTTAAATAGCAATATAAGAAGCCATCGTCATCCTTCTCTTTTTCATACAATTCAGATACAAGAGATGCTGTTGGAGGGAGTTTATTGTTTACAAAAATAAAAAGAGCTTTTTCTGGGGTAAGCTTAATACGTTTACGAATAACATAAATAAATTGACCTACAGTTAAATCAGAAGGAACAAGATATTTATGCTTGTCTAGTTCTGGTAACTCACTTTTAGGAATCTTTTCAACAATAATAGGAACACGATCAGGAAATTTTTTCCGAATACGTGATGCTTCTTCTTTACGCTTGTCAAACGAATGATCAGCCTGGAATTTGGACATTTTTCTTTATAAAAGGAATCCTTTTTTAAAATCGTTTTATAACTTAATTTCGAGGTTGATATGGTGTAAAATTTCCTCTATTCGGTGTTTGTACACCTTGAGTAGGTCGACCATAATTTACAGGAGGTCGATTCATACTTTGTTGTCCCATACCTTGTTGATTCATACCTTGACTCATACCTTGTTGTCCCATACCTTGTCTAGGTTGTTGATTCATACCTTGTTGTTGATTCATACCTTGTTGTTGACTCATACCTTGTCTAGGTTGTTGTCGTAAAGGTTGACCAACACTGGGTCCTGCTCCTTGATATGGTTGGTGATATACAGGATCACGAGCAGATTGTCCACTGTAATATGGAGCACCAGGTTCATTAGATGGTAAATTTTGACCACGGACATGATTACGAATGCTACTTCGGTTTGCTTGAGGTCCAGAAGAAGCAACCATATCACCCTGATTACCATGATTACCACGACTTTCGTTTCCCATCTGTTGAACATACATCTTTAATTTTTCTTCAACTTGACCAAGATCGGCGCCAACTACTTCGTCAACTTGTCTTCCTTCAAAGTAAAATTGATAGACAGGAATTCCTTGAATATTTTCCTTTTCTTGAGGTTCAAGTCTGTCATAATTGTATTTTACAAGAAAAATCTTTCCGGGTTGATTGTATTGACCAGCAAGAGATGCATAATTCGGTGCAGTCTGTTTACAGGGTCCGCACCATTCAGCATGAATGTTAATAACAACAAGTACATTTTGAGAGAGTACTTGTTGCTTATGTTGTGAGCTGGCTAATTCTACGATAGAATACAAATCAACATTTTGGTCAGGAGTTGCTCCTAGTTCAGAATAATTTTTGTACATAGTTTTATGCTAACCAATACTTTTTTAAGTAGAAAATTGAAGGAAATTGAAAAAAAAAGCATTTACGAACAAAAGGCTGAAATGAGTGCTCGCGTGCAAAAAAAATCTGTTAAACGTAAGTTGACAGCTGTTGAAATCGATGATATTTTGAGTAGCATTGAATCAAATCCTTCTCTACCAGAAGAAATAGCACAATCAGTACGTGCTGTTACATACACAAATCTTCGTTTAGATCTCGAAAAAATAGTAATTTTTCCACAGATGATTCCTAAATTAAAAGAACAGATATTTAGCTTCTATCAAAAATCTCTGATTCAACCTGGTGAATGTGTTGGTATTGTATGTGCACAAAGTATTGGTGAACGACAAACACAAAGTAATCTTAATACATTTCATAAGGCAGGGTCTTCAGACAAGCAACCAGTTGTTTCGAAGTTTTCTGAGTTGTTGAACGCCACGAATAAGCCAAAAGCACCAAGTTATCTTATTTATTTCAAGGATAATAATCACGATGTATCACAACTGCGAGAAACAATAGCATACAGTTTAGTACAGTTAACTTTCAAAAAAATCTCTACAGAAGTTCGTATATGCAAAGATAAGGAACCAGAACCATGGTATGATGTTTTTTATCTTTTGAATGAGGTAGAACCATTAGAATACACAGATTGTATTTCTATTAAAATCAACATGGAAATGCTTTACGAGTACAAGCTTAAGCTTAGTGAGATTTGTGCTATTCTAGCAAGAGATTATACCGATATTCGATGTATCTATTCTCCTGATTGTTTCGGACAGATAGATATTTACGTGGATACTCGAACTATTGAATTGCCTGAAGAAAAGGTTGTTTTTGTGTCAGCTGAAAATGCGAGTGAAATTTATCTAGAAGAAGTAGTCCTTCCGATTCTTGAGAATATTCGATTATGTGGTATACCTGGAATATGTAATATGTTTTTTCTTCATGAAAAAGGGGAATGGATTGTTGAGACAGAAAATTCAAAGGAAAAAGTTGTAGATGGGAATAAAAAAACTATCAGTTCAGCAAAAAGATACAAACATGTTTTATCACATCCACACATCGATATGACACGTACATCTTCCAACAATGTATGGGATATTTATTATACACTCGGGATTGAAGCATCAAGACAATACATGATTGACGAATTCTCTAAAATCATGGATGGTATTAATACTTGTCATGTCATGCTTCTTGTAGATAAAATGACACAAACTGGAACTTTGTCATCAATCTCTCGTTATACTATGCGACGAGAAGATTCTGGTGTTCTTTCAAAGTGTTCTTTTGAAGAAACGCTTGATAATTTGCTTGCCGCTGCTGCATATGGTCAGGATGAGACAACAAAGGGTGTGAGTGCCGCTATTATTTGTGGTAAGATGGCAAATGTTGGAACAGGAGCATTTGATTTAGAGATGGATATACACAAATTGTCAAGTATTCAAGAGAATGATCAAGAGAATGATCAAGAGAATGAAGATTTATCAGAATAAGGTTCACAAATTGATTGTTTTCACGAATGATAAGATTTGTTCACGAATGATAAGATTTCTGACGAACTGGCAATGTTTTGTATGTTTTAAACTGTCACCGTTAAACAAAAAAACATGTAGATGTGGATATATTCGAGGTAGTCGTGTAGATATTTTCGTATTGTCAGGTCCTGTCGAGTTTTCTGTAAAACACGGAGTAAGAAAAATAAAACAGATTTAAAAATATGTAATATGTAATATGAGTACATACAGCAATCTTCGCAAGCAATGAATGTTTGATAAGGATTTTTTCTAGTGCTATCACAACCATTTACTGGCCATTTGATTATCAGAAAAAACATATTCTCCATTTAAGTACTCAGAAAAATAACAAAAATAGCGCTTTTTATAAAAACAAAACCAAGTGTGTTGAAAGGACATGCCGTATCAGTTAAATATGGAGTTTTTTATGAACAGGTTGTATTTCTAGAAATGACCATGGTTCCACGATCTTTTCATTGTAACATTTAGATTACAGAAACTCTGGGTTAACGGTGAGGATACGTTAAAGACACAGTTTGTGTCAAAATCTCACACATTTTCGAAAATGAAAAATTTTCGAGATTCTTCCTATTTTTTAAATGTCTCGTACGTTGTTTCTTGTCGATAATTCTTTTTCTGTGCTTAATTACCATCGCTCATACACTGCTATGGTAAAAAATATAATCCAAATTTTGAAGACACATAGTCCGCAAACTCTATTATCCGTCGCTTTGTTTAACGATCAGCTTGAAGTTTTGTTTCAGGACAAACAGGCATCAACTGTGGATACAAATTTTTGTGATTCCCTTAGAATTGCTGGTAGTACTGCTTTATATGATTCCCTGAACGTTGTATTGACAAAAGTTCCAGAAAGTGATCAAGGAGGGTTGATTATCATTCTTACCGATGGTGAAGATACGCGAAGTAAATTGCAACCACATTTTTTGGCTCGTAAAGTGGATTCGTTCAAGCAAAAAGGGTATAAGTTTATTTTTCTTGGTACAACTCCGCAATCGATGTTTATTGGGAAAAATATTGGTTGTAATGTTTGTATTCTGTACGATACAACAGAAAAATCTTTTCAATCAGTTGTAAAGGTACTTGAACCTATCATTAGTAACAAGGTACAACATGACGGTGATGTTGATGTGAGAGAAATTACAGATATTTTGTCGAGTTTTGGGATTTAATAAATGGCGGACTCTGTAAAAGTAAAAGATCCTGTAAAATCTATTAATGGTAAAAAAATATGTGATACTCTACACATGCCAGTTCCAATGATTGTAAGTAAGAAAACAAATCGAGAAAATAAGACAAGTCTCGAAAGGAGGGTTCCTATCCATGAACATCAGAAATAAAAATGAAAATTTTATGTAGTTGTTTTTACTACATAAAATGTCGGACATGTCAGTAAGCGAATACTCGGAAAAGGCTATCGTATTGCGAGGAGAAGATACACGTTCATACAAGGATCAAATTACCTCTCTCGGAGGTAAGTTTAATTCTGCTTTGAAGGGAGGTCCGGGATGGATTTTCTCGAAAAAAATGGAAGAAAAGGTGCAAGAATTTGTGGATTCAGTAAATACTGAGCAGGAACATGTACCAACCGTTGTAGCACCACCACAACAATCTTCTGATTCACTTGAAGATATTTTGGCTAGTGTAAAAAAATATCTGGAGTCTCGTTCTGAACAAGAAAGACTACTTGTTATTGGTAAAATCGCATATTTTATCACAACAATGCCTGAAAAATCGTCTTCAACAAAGACTGTAAAGGTTGTTACAAAGACTTTTGCAAGACCTACTCCTTCAACGAAAACTTTTCCAAAGACTTTTGCAAAGCCTGCAACTGAAGTTTCGAGTGATCAATCTGACGACGAGGAAGTTGCTAGACCTCGTTTGTTGGGTTAACATATAGATTTCCTTCGTAGATTATTTTTCTCTGTTTTTAAGAGAATGTTGAAGCGTGTTAGATATTCTTCCATGGTAATGCTTGTTTTGTATCGAGCCTTTTTGCAAAATTTTGATTCTTTTTGGTGTTTTTTAATAGATGCAAGCGAATCAGTCATAGTACCACAAATATCACATTCATGACTGATTTTTCCACAAAACATACAAACATGTATGTTTTTACTACAGCGTTTGCAGATGTGATTTTTTCCGCATCTATCACAGATGTTTATTTTATCGCCAAATACAATATCTTCTTCGAAATTGCTATCCATTTCTTTGGTAAAAAATGAAAATAAACCCACGCAAAAATATTTTTGAGCATACCTTACAAAAATGAAAATAAAAATAGAAAGAGATAAAACGTACAAATGTGGATTCTGACCAATTTCAAAGTTACTATGTTTCTGCATCAAGAGGAAATGTTTGAACCATGTCGTCTATTTTGTAAAAAATATTACGATCTGATAGTAGAGGCTTCAAAGGTCGAGAAATGTTTTTCAGACTACCGAGAGATCAAGTCTATCCCTGCCAAACGCCTTAAGAAGGCTTTCATTGAGGAATTCCGCATGTGGGACCATCGTGACAATTGGAGATTGAAGGTGTTTCTCATGGATGTGTGATCTATAAAATGAAAAAAATATAGATTATTTGTAACAACACAAAATGTTACAAATTTACGCAATTAGTGATATTCATCTTGAATTTGGACTGGATGCAGAAAATCTATTATCTAAACTTCCTTCTGCTGATATTTTGGTTTTACCTGGAGATATCGGAGTTGTGAGCAATAGCCTGGGAAATATGCATCGTTTTCTGAGCAAAGCCAAACAAAAGTATTCTGATGTGATTTTTATAGCAGGAAATCATGAATTTTATGGTTGTAGATACGACAGAAGTCAAGTTATTGAGAAACTGCGTAAATTAGCAGAAGAAACAAAGACACATTTTTTGGAGCAAGAAACGAAGGTTATCCAGAATGTGGAGTTTATTGGTTGTACCTTATGGTCTCTAATTAATAAAGAAGCATGTGATAGCATGAACGACTTTTCTCAAACTGTTTGGAAAAATCAGTTAGGTTATGTAGGAGAATTTATTGATAATTTCCGTTTTTTGGAAAAAACTTTACAAACACCGTCAAAATACCCACGTGTGGTGATCACTCATCATTTACCTACCTCTAGACTTATACATAAATGTTATGCTGGTCATCCAGCTAATACTGGTTTCTATACAAACATTTTGGATAGCATTAACACTCAAGGAGTTAAATATTGGTTCTCTGGACATACTCACGAATTTGGCACATGTAAATATGGCGATATGATATGTGTTGTTAATCCTCTAGGTTATCCACACGAAGTAAGAAATACGAAGTTATCTCTGGCAACGTATGAAGTAAAACTAAATTGAAATTTATAACCAAAAAAATACAAAAGAAACAAGATGGATGAAATCTGGTTGGAAATACCAGGTTACAACTATATGGTTTCAGATATTGGGAGGATATGGTCAAATAAACGTAATCAATATAAAAAACCTATTATTGTAGATGGTTATTATTCCATTTTATTTGGCGTAAAATCATTTCGAGTACATAGATTAGTAGCACAAGCATTTTGCCATAACACAAATCCAGAAAAATATACAATTGTTAATCATAAGGATGGAAACAAGATAAATAACAACGCTAAAAATTTAGAATGGACTGATCATTCTACTAATTCAAAACATGCAATGAAGTTGAGACCACAAAAATATATTTCTATTCGAGGAGAAGTACTTCAAATTAAAGAAGGCAACATAATCTCTACGTTTAAATCAGCACGAGATGCCATGAGAGTTACCGGACTTGATTCGTCAAGCATTTATTCTGTTTTAAACGGTAAAAAAGAATCTTTTGGCGGTTTTGTATGGAAATATAAAAGAAACATCGAGGAACCAGAAGGAAAAATTTTTGAAGATTATACAACGTATATAATAACAAAAGATGGAAGAGTGTATAGTAAGTATAAAAAAGATTATTTATGTGGAAGAAAAATGTTTGCTGGGTACATTATAGTTAATTTTAAGCAACATGGAATGAAGACGAAAGGATTTTTAGTACATAGATTAGTTGCTATGGTATATCTTGATAATCCATCCAATCTGCCATCTGTAAACCATAAAAATGGTAATAAATCCGACAATAGAGTTGAAAATTTAGAATGGGTTTCTGCCAAACAAAATTCTTCACATTCTATAAATATCCTTAAAAAAGGGCGAATAAAAAGTATAGAACAATATAATTTGGATGGAAAATTAATAGGTGTTTTTAACAGCACTGTTGACGCTTCAAAAAACACA
>JACCDT010083162.1_pt1 | contig 44176 bp, 58 predicted proteins | sample 7446291 | NCBI WGS metagenome assembly JACCDT01 (sample SAMN15323446, study PRJNA562643) | freshwater metagenome | isolation source: river surface water | place: USA:Blue River Watershed | collected 2017-08-17
CCATCACTAGATTCGTAATCACATTTATCACATGTGTAAAGATTAGTTGTAATTGTTTTTATAGCCATTTTTTTTAAATCCTCTTTGAAATTAAGTTGTATAATTTGTTAGCGTATTCTTCTACATCTGGAATTTCATCATCCCATATTACTTCAATGTGATATCCATTGGATTTTGCAGTGGATATTTTGTCTTGGTCTTTTTCATAAGTTACTTGACTTTGTTCTTCTTTAGAAAGGTGATGAAGGCTTCTATTAGTTTTAATCTTACCCCAATTATCTTTATCAGGGTTAGGGTGAAAGTATTTCCCGTTAAACTCGATAATAAGCTTACTCGGTTCATGGCAGAAATCATAAAAATAAAAAGTCTGATTATCACCTTTCAATAAGTATTTTTCAGTAAATTGTTTTTCACCATCATTAAAAATACAATCTTGCTTTTTGATATCATAATGAGATAGTTCTTTAATAAGATTATTGAAAAACGTTATAGCTGCCACACTACTCTTACCATTATTTCCCTTCTTTTTATTAATTTCACGAATTTCTTCAATAGGTTTACTATTAAGAGTATTTTGCCACTTTTCTTGTCTGGCTTCCCAAACTTTAACTCCTTCGTTTTCTCCATGTTTTTCGATACATTTTTCAAGTGAAAAAGTAGATTGGCGTTCTGATATGAATTCCTTAGCTTTTTCTAAAGAATGTCCACGAGAAGTATAATACTCAGTAGTTAATGGATTATTGTTATTTTCTACTTTTGTAACCACAGCTTTCTTTTTTAATTCTTTAATCACTTCTTCTTTATCTTCTACTTCATTATATCCAACGAAGTTCTTAGAGAATGGAGAAAGTCTGCCTCCGTGATTATAACCGGGATTCTTGTCGCCTTTCATACGTTCAGATAAAGCGTCTTTTCGTTCTTGTGATAACGTTGTAGTAACATTATAAGTCTTCTTATACTCATCTGTTTTCATTTTATGAATTTTAAGTATATGAGAAGTAATATCACCACCCCGAAAACCACATACCCCACACTCAATATACTTATAAGGGTCAGTATGCACTTTATGAGACTCTTTGATATCTTCTTTTAACTTTTCATCTTTCTTTATCTGTAAGTGTTTATTATAGCATTCGTCACTACAGAAGTGAGAGGTTCTATAAAGATGAGATATGTCAGCGCCACACATTTTACAATTCTAACTTTCATTACAATTCCTTTTTAATTCTTGTATAGGAATTATAACAACAAATTAGTCACCAGCCAAGCACGTTTGTAAGAATTCCTTCACCTGTTTTCTAAATTTTTGCCATTCAAAAAATACACCAACTTCCATTTCATAAATTTCTTTTGTCGCTTGACAACGTATAGTTATTTTGGTATTATATTCACTGCACTTACCCTGTTGTCTCCCGGTAAGTACTATGGTATTTCTATTATCTGTAGCTTTTTGTATAATTTCTTTTTGAAAGTCATATAATTTGATTGGAATAACACCGTGGTCAACGTGGACAATTTTGATATATTTTTCTGAGAAATATATTGGGTCTTTGGCGCATTTGATATATTCTTGTATTTGTTCTGGTGTCCAATTGATTTTTATGCCTTCTAGTTTAAGGTTTTCATTGCCATTGTATCCAGAAGTATTATTAAATCCGCTCATATAAATATCTCTAATAGTTTTCGATATTTATAGGAGTAGTGATGAGTAGATTCACAATATTTTGCGAAGGATATAATATGACTAGATTTCCAAAGCCTTCTAGTGATGTTTTATCAAATAAAGATAAACAAGCATTAAGCTTATACGGTAGTCAAGCCTATTCAACTCCAATGAATAATGCTTTATGGTCAGCCAAATTAATGGGCAATCAACATGGATACGGTAGATTAATACCACATGAAAAATTACATAATGATGTTATTGAAGCCTTGAATAGGTTTCCTTCTGCTAAGGAAGAAAATTTTGTATATACTGGATTATCTAAACACGCTAATCCTGAACTATGGGGTAAACAGGGATTAGTTTATATCCCTGCATTTATATCAACTAGCTATGACAAAGAAGTGCCTAAAAACTTCGCCGGAGTGCATGATTCAAAACAAATTGAGCATTTATTTCCCGGCTATGTTAAACCGCAAATGATAAGTAGCGGCGGATATATGAATGGATTAAGAATATACATTCCAGCCAATTTTCATGCGGGTGGTAGTATTAGCCGTTTTACTGGAATAAAGGATGAGAAAGAGTTTTTAATAAAGCCTCATCAAATTTTGAAAATAATAGATCAAAGAAGTATAATTAAACCATCTTGGCAACATGGGGTCGAAATGAGATACTACCATGCAAGGATACTTACACCAGATGAGATAGGTGAATATGATAATCACCCTGAAGTGAAAAGAATGTATGCAGTAAAGAAGCGCTTAGGTATTAAATACTGAATATTATAAGGGATATATTATGAATTTTCAAGACATTTACAAGAATAATATGTTAGCAGAAGGTAGATTAGATGATCTTAAGGCAAGATATTCTGATAAATTTTCTTCAGATCATATTGATGAAGTAATTGATAAAGCGTTACCAGATAACGACAAAAAACACGTTGATTGGATAATGAAGCATTATGCCAATGGTAATATAAAAGCTAGCGATTTTTCAGCTACTAAGAGATTTCTTGATGTTTATGAAAAGAATAAGTCTAAAATAGGTAGAGGACTTGGTAGTGTAAATGGATTAAAAGATTTAAAAGAAATAGTAAGACCATATACAAATGTCGGGTTGACTAAGGAGCAGCGTTTAGCTAAAAATAAAAAAACTATTTACGAAGACCATGATTTATTAGTAGAACAACATAAGGGACACGAAGCCTGTGAAGCTATGGGGTGGCTACCTAAAGATAACCCACATTATGATAGTGTTAATGGGAAGGCGAGATGGTGTATAAGTTTAGGTAACGGTGAAAATAAAAAGTTCCTCAGAAGGTATACCGAGAATAATAGGTGGCCTGTTCAAACTATTACTACTAAGAAAGATAAAAGAAAATATGCTCTTGTATTAAATGAAAATGAAAGTACTCCAGAGTTTAGAGACGAGCATGATAGGATGGTTGATCCTGCTAATTTTATAGCGAACAATCCAAGCATACTTTCATCCTCTACTGGTGAATTTATTACTAACAGTATAAATGACGATGAGTTAAAAGACTTTATCCATACTCATTTAATAGATAAGCCCACACCATCTGCAAACGATTTACATGAATTTTACAAAAGTAATACAGGGGATAGTTATATTTCAGGGTTAAACCACTTTATAAGTAAGCATCCAAATACTTCTAGTAAAACCTTACATGAAATGGCAGACTCATTCGATGTATCTCCAATTGTCGCATTATCACACCCTAATTATGATGTTGAAGAGGATTTAAATCATCAACTAAATGAAAAGCATATAAATGATTCTTTACTATCTCATTCTCACCTTAAACCGCATCATATTGATAAACTTTTAAGTAGCGGTCTTTTATCACATGGCGATGCCTCTACGTTGGCTAGTAATAAAAACGCTAACTTCACTTCACCGCAAATTAAACATTTATTAAGTCAGGGTATAGTTAATTCTAATTTTTATAACTCTTCACATATTGATAATGAAGTTCGTAAACAAATAATAGACTCTGTGTTTGGAAATTCTAGTACAGCACTACAGAATCGGTTATTAGAATCACCTTATAGTAGGCACCCTGAGATAGTTAATCACCTTCTTTCAAAAAACTACGGCTCACCTATTGATAATATCAATATGATGAATAGAATGATTAATAATAAAATTGCGGATAGCAATACCATATCAGATAAAATTGTAGACTCATTAGCTAACGGTGTTAATGAAGGTAAGATTGAAGATACCAGACAAGTAAGTTTGATTAATCTTAAAGAAAGGCATCTACACGATCTTTATCGAAAATTGAATACAGAAACTGATAGGAAATCGTTTGTCGCCCATATGATGTCAAACGTTCAGAATGGAAATATAAATGATAAGTATTCCTTTGTGAAAAAGATTAATGGAAAGGATTCTTTTGCTAATAATAATCTTTCAGTAGATTCGTTAAATGAATTAGACGATGAAAACGCAGTAGACGCAGTATCTCAATCATCTGGTCATAGAGATTTATTAGGGCGTGATAATAAATCTGGGTTTTATACTTCTATAAGCAAGTATTTGAATTTTAGTAAAAGACCTAAGCTTTTTGATCATGTAGTGTCTAATATGAAATTACATGGTGGAGATTTTAGAGGCTTATTGAGTAATAATACGTTAACACCAGAACAATACAGAACTACTTATGATAATACTGATAAGCATATGTTATATCCTGAATATGTTAAAAATATTGTCAATAACAATAATACAACAGAGGATATTTTAAATGACTTACACGCAAATAATAAACTATTAGCTCCAAACTATAAAAATATGTATGGTAGAGATGATTTATCGGAAGAGTTTTTAAAATCACATTTAGACCAACACATGAACACCATTATAAGGCATTCTAATGATAAAAAAGGTACTTCAGCGAGAGTAAACATAGAAAGTATATTATCCTCTCCTAGTGCGGGTGAATCAGTGGCTACTCATTTTATCAAAAATTATGCTACCAAAGAAGGAATATATGCTCACCCTGATAATGCAAAATATGGATATACCAATACAAAGAACCACGTTATGCAGATATTGGATAAACTAGCTAGCACACGTAAGTATGGGTCAATAGTGAAAAATGCATTGGCCGATAAAGACTTATTAGCTAATACTCAAGCGGTGTTGATGAAGAATAAGTCCACTTCTGGAAACGCATTACATAGTTTAGTTGTTTATGGGAATAATCATATTGTAAGAAATAACTATGATAGCTTAATTACAAATCCAAACTTGAAATTAAAGACCCTTAATTATATGATAGATAAAAACTTAATACCAGAAGCAGATAAAAATCACGCTTTACGTGTATTCCATGAAAAGGCAGGTCAACAATTATTACCATTCAGAGGAATTAAAAAATGAAGTTTATTCAACTTATGACAAATACACTTTTAGAGGGCGTTGTTGAAGATGTTAAAAAACGATTTGCTGATAAGTATTCCTCCGATCATATTGATAATATTGTTGATAAGGCGTTACCAGATAATAATAAAAAGTATCTTCCTTGGGTGATGAAACATTATACCCAAGGAAACATAAAAGATAGCGATTTCTCTAAAGTGAAATCGCTACTAACTGCATTTGATAATCATAATTTACAAAGACAGAAACAGTTAAGTCAGATAAATGGACTTCATGAGTTACATGAATTAGCTCATCCATATGCTAATTATTCTAATATTCAATCAAGTAATACCAAGACAGAATACGAAGATGATAATCTACTTATAAAGTCTCATAAAGGGCATTCAGCGGTCGTTAAAGCTGCCACGCTAAACAAGTCTAATCCGATGTATGCTAAAACTAATCAACCCGGCAAAGCCGCTTGGTGCGTGGCTGTAGATGATATCTCCGGTAGGGATTATTTGAATGAGTATACTAAAAATCAAAGATTAAAATTCTATACAATAGAATCTAAAAAAGACAATAGAAAATACGCTTTTATACCGGATAAAAGTAGTACTCCGGAATTTAGGGATGAACAAGATTCTTCAGTAGACCCATATTCATTTGTATACAATCACCCTACTATATTATCTTCTAATTTGAAAAAACCATTTTTAGAAGATATCTTTGATTATTCATCTGAATTAAATCACGCATATGCACATATAAAGTCTATTAAAAAGCCGTATTCAGAACTAACTTCAGATGACATTAAACAATTATATTCAACACGTAAAAGCGCCGATGTTGATAAGGATTCGCTAGATCGACTCATGGCTACTCATGATAATACTCCACATGAAGTATTATCCAGTGCTATATTAGACGACACTGAATCAATGCATGGTGTCACTCATAATAAGAATTTTAATTTGAATAAATTTTTAGACGATAATAGAATTCAAGACATCCCCCATAGCTTTTTTAAACATGCTTTATTAAATGATTCAAGTGTTAACAAGGTATTAGATAAGTCAGATGCGGAAAATAATAATGACAGTGAATGGGTGGGTAATCGCATATTAGCTAACAACAATATACACGACCTTTCTAGCACCACTATACGTAGAATATATAATAAGTTAAATTTTCATAGTAGTAGAGTTCACACTATTTTGAATCATGTTAACACACCCACTGATATAGTTTCATATGTAATGGAAACTCATTTAAGAGGAGAGCAAAATGTACCAGACCATGTGTGGAATAACCCTGAATTAAAAAATATGTTTATCGGAAATATACTTGGGTTCGTGAATGTAGGTAATTACATGAACAATAAAAGAATGTCTCCTGAATTTCTACATGACTTAATAAAACTTACGGGTACACTTCCAACAGCTTCTTATGGAAAAAATAGGCGTATATTACCAGAAACATATGCACACCATATTAATAAAGATGTTGAAGGCACATTTAATATGTTTTTAAATAATACTTCTTCTGAAAATACTCAAAAAGAGCGTGATGCTATTTTTGATATCATTAAGCCACACGTGAATGAATCAGATTTAGCTAACCGTATAGTAACGTTATCACATAAAGTCCCAGATAAAACAGCAGATTTTTTAGATAATTACTTCAAAGGTCATAATAAAGAAGACAGCGAATTAGTTTTTAGTAAATTAATGCGTGGATATTATCCCGGTAATTCTGAGAAAATTAATAACGTATTAAAGGATTTTATTAATAATTCTGATAATCAACGTGGTCTTTTCAGAGACGTACTTAGCAATAGAAGAGCCAAAGCAGAATTACTAAACACCTTCAGAGATAAGGTTACGCCTAATGTAATTAATGCTAGTGAATCATTATTAATGAAAAACCCAAATACACCTGAACACTTTTTCAAAACAATTTTAGATCATGGAAAATTAGAAAACACTAAAGGGTTATATTCAAGGGATTATCTATCAAATGATTTTATGAAACACGCTATCAGTAAGCATATAGAACAGGGTAAAATAAGAGCGTTAACCGAAGCGTTGAATAGTCCATCTGCTACTAAAGAAGTTCATTTACACTTTTTGAAAAACAACGTTAATAGTCATATTTTCAATAAAGGATTAGTGGCGTTAAGTAAAATAAAAAACCTTCATCCTAGTGTCATTCAAGCATTAGTAACTCATCCAGAAACCCCTATGCACCAAGATGTTGTTAATAATATGTTAAAGAATAAAAACTTAGATGAAGTTAATCTAACACGTTTAGTGAAGAATGCTAAGGGTACATTTGGCGACAGTAAGTCCTATGAGTTATTAATGAACCACCCTAGTCTTACGAAAGAAGCTTTGGATAGTGTTATTGGGGTAACAAAAGACTCTAATAATTTTATACCAGAGCAAAATAGAAACCACGCTTTACGCATACTTCATGAAAAACTAGGACAGATGAATTTACCATTTAAGGGAATCAAAAAATGAGTTTTAAAGATACACTAAGTAATTATATGATAACAGAAGCTAATCTCAATGCGTTTTATCATGCATATAAAGAATTAGTCTCACCTAGTCAAATGCAAAAAATACATGATGTTTCTTTACCGGAGAGTAATAAAAGTAATGAGGCGATGGATTTGATTTTAAGACATATAAAATCAAATCCAAGTCATCTTAGTGGATTAACTGGAGAAGATTCTGAAAGTAATCTCCCTGAGATTTCTAGAAATCTCATACATTCACATGGATATCTTAAAACACTTAATATCCCTTCCGTTAAAAAGCATTTAAGACAATACAATGATTTAGGTGATTTATTTAGAAGTGTGGATAGATATGTTGACTCATCTACTGGTGAAGTATTACCCGAGTTTCAAAAAAGCAAAGAGCATCAAAAAGGAACTCAGAAAATATTTGAAGATGATGATGTAATAATTACAAGACACAATACTCAAAAAAGTATGGAAAAGGCTGCTTTATTACATCCACAAAATGAGTATTATCATACACTTACAAGACCCGGTAAAGCGGCATGGTGCGTGAGTTTAGAAGGCGCTCCGGGGCTAGGTCATTATAATCACTATTCTGATAATGGTAAGTACCCTTTTTATACAGTGGAAACAAAAGATGATAATCACAGAAAATTCGCTGTGGATGCCAATGAAGCTCATATTGGAGCAGAAGAAGAAAGTATTTGGAACGAACCCGATTCCCCTATTAGTATAGGTGAGCTACACGCAACAGCCCCAAGTATTTTTAAGAATCATGAGTTAGGAAATTATTTTAGAAAATTCCCATATGGTAAAATATTATCAGATTCTAACCCTGAGACTGTGTTGGATGCAATCAACAATAATAAACTAGGAGTTGAAAATTCATTCAAATTGGTTAAGTCAAAGTTATTGACCCCTGATCATTTAAAAGATATAATCAGCAATACTAAAAATAATGAAGAATACGCCGATTATAATCGTAGTCAGTTGGTAAGACATGCACTAGCTAATGAAAATGTAAACTCAGATGTACTTCACCACGCATTAAAGCATATGATACATTACGGCAGTCATTATTCAGACGCTAATGATATAGGAGATGCTATTGTAGATTCCCCTGCATTTAATAAGTCTCACATAGATTATATTACAAATGAATTATCGCCAGATATGCAAGATCATTTCTTTGCTAATAGCAACATACTAATACATCCAGATATCACTGAAAATCATTTGAATTCATTTTTAAACAGTGATAACAGCCTATCCCAACATGCTGCTAAATTTTCCAAAAACGTAAAAAAGGCTTTTATGTTTCACCCAGCAGTTACGATTAGGAATAATCCATATGTTACTGATGAATTTTTACACCAAGCAGTTAATGAAGCATTGAAAGAAAAAGAGCCGATACAAAGTAGAGTATTGTCAGGTAGTGATAGGTTAGATGAAACTGATTCACATAGGATATTAGACGCATATCCAGATTTATATGAAAACTTTGCCATTAAGTCTAAACACTTAAGCATACAACAAAGAGTATTGGACTCCCCCAAAGCATCTACACATGGACTATTACTATCTAACCCTAATGTACACCAACATATAATTGATCAGATAGCAGATCACATAAAGCATCATGATAATTTTAATAGGTTTTTGAATATGACCATTCAACCAAGAAAAGAAATTAGAGCTTCTATAATAGCTAAGATAAAAGACCCTGATTTAAGAGATCGTTTAAGTGAAAGGTGGAATAGTCAACGAATTTATATATAATAAGATGAAACCAGCATTAGCTGGCTTCAATATTTGATTGTGCTTCTTGTTGGCTATTTGCTAATTCCCGTTCAGCCATTTCATTTTGAAAATTTGCTTGGTCTGTTAGTCCTACGCTAGCAAAATAAGTAGCTGCTTCTTTATGAAACGCTGCTTTATCTACAAGAAAGTTTGATTTACTTTGAGAATTTTGCAAGTCAGGCTGAACTACGGGGTTACTAGCCGGTTGATTTTCAAAAGTAGGTTGTGCTCCTACTTCATTAGTAATTGATTCGATAAGGGTTAAAATGCTTTTCATATTGTATACCTGTAGGTTTTATGTTATTTACTTATAGACAAGTATATATCAACATATCTAAACAGTCAACTAATGCTTGACTTACTTATATTAAGTTGCTACAATCTACTAAATGTTAAAGGATTAGCCTATGCGAATAACGTTTGAACACATTACACTTAAAAATTTCATGTCATACGGTGACACCCCTACTACATTCTATCTTAATAGAAGTTATTCAACTCTTATCAGTGGATTGAACGGATGCGGCAAGTCATCCTTCATAGAAGCATTTGTATTTGCTATTTCAGGGAAGACTTATAGAGGGTCTAATAAACCAGATTTAATTAATACTACTAACCAAAAAGACTGCGTGGTAGAGTTAGTCTTTACTAAGAATGAATCTCAATACAAAGTCATACGAGGCATGAAGCCAAACATTTTTAAGATAGAAAAGGACGGGAAAGCATTAGAAGAGTCTGCTTCTATTAAAGATATGCAGGAATATTTCGAGCAACATATTTTACAGTCTCCTGTTACTGGAATCATTAAAACATGTATTTTAGGCTGTGATTATAAACCATTTATGATAATGACTTCTAAAGAGAAAAGAGATTTAATAGAAACCCTTTTAGAAATATCAGTATTCAGCAACATGAATAAACTTTTGAAGTCTAAAATATCACAGTTTAAAGACGAATATAGTGAATATACCAGCAACCTAAAAGTTAAAGAAGGTATACTACTCGCAAAGAAAGATTTATATGATAGCTTGGTAAACTCTGAAAAGAAAAGCAAAGAGAAGGATAAAAAAGAACTTATTCTCTTAAAAAATAAAATAATAAATTTAACAAATGAATTAACAAAAAAACAACAAGAATTAAATTACATCGTTACTGATATTGATATAAATTACGTCAATAATCAAATAGAAGAAGTTAAATCTAGTATCTCAATAAAACAACATGAAATTAAAGAAATACGTAGTAATATTAATAAATTCACTAACATGCTAGGTCAGTGCTCAGAGTGCGGGCAGATAGTTTCAGATGAGCATAAGCAAACCCATATCGCAGGGTACAATGAAAAGCTATTAATTTTAATTGAAGAGTGTAACACACTTACAGAAAATCTAGCTAATTTAAATGAAATAAAATATAAACATTCAAGTTACGTATCAGCTAGACAAGAAAAGCTTGAAGAAATACGAATATTAGAAATGACGCTAAACACGATTAGAGAAACTGCTAGTACTAAAGTTAAAGAATATAAAAATATAGTTGGAGTAGACGATAATAGTATTAGTAGTGTTAGGGATGAATATCAATCGCTATTAAATGACTATGAAAAATTGAAACAACAGGAGTGTGAATATAACACACTTAAACAAACCTATCTATTAGCAGGAATACTATTAAAGGATGATGGCATAAAAGCTTCTATATTAAATCAATATATTCCATTATTGAATTCTAGTGTAAACTATTACCTAAGAAAACTTAATTCACCACTTACTTTTAATATCGATAAAACATTAGAAGTACGACTAGACAGTAGATATGCGAATGAATTTTCATATCATAGTTTAAGTATGGGCGAGCGCCAACGAATAGACTTAAGCATTAGCTTCGCATGGCGGCGTGTGGCGGCTATTAAAAACAGTGTTAATACTAATATATTAGTGTTAGACGAAACATTTGATTCCAGTATAGATGGTGATGGGGTGGATGATTTATTGGCAATATTAGATGACATGCAGTCTTCGTCTATTAATGTATTCGTAATAAGCCATAAAAATCTACTAGATGATAAGCTAAAGTCTGTTCTACGCATAGAGAAAAAAAATGGATTTAGTAGAATAGCTAATTGACTTGCATATAAGTATACTGCTATAATACCTACATCACCACCACTAAAGAGACTTTATCAATGACCCTTCACAGCAATACTATCACTGGCTACAAAGTATTTGAGCCAGACTTTACCTGTCGTGATTATGATTTCAAAGGCGTGGGTACAACTCATACCTATGAAGAGACTCCCGTACTTTGTGAATCCGGATTCCACTTTTGTACGACATTACAAGATTGCTTTAAGTACTATGATATCAAACCCGATATGATTGTGTGTGAAGTAACGGCTACAGGCTATACGGACGCCAAAGCGGATTGTTCCAAGCGGACATGTCAGACTCTTAGTATCATTCGTCAAATGCCCTTGGATGAGGTAGCGCAGCACATTACCGATAGCGAGTATGCCTATTATTGGGCTAGGGATATCGGAAATCAGGATATTATGATTAACCGTATTACCGATAGTGTGTATGCGTATTGGTGGGCTAAGGATATCGGCAATAGGGATATTATGATTGACCGTATTACCACTAGTGAGTGGGCCTATTATTGGGCTATGAATATCGGAAATCGGGATATTATGATTGACCGTATTACCGATAGCGTGTATGCGTATCTTTGGGCTATGGATATCGGCAATAGGGATATTATGATCGCACGGTATCCGGAGATTAGGAACTGGCTTGCACAAGGGTATATTAGCTGATATAATACATTAAAGTGATAGAGGTTAAATTATGATTACAACTAGAGCTATTCAATTAGCGAATGAGTATAAGAGCACGTATGGTAAGTACCCTACAAAACTTATTGTTTCTGATAAGACATATGAAAATATTCTTAAAGAAATACATGAAGAAAAATCTATTCCTATTTTTGGGATGAAGATTATTATTAGATATGGGGGAGACATTCTTGGGATGTCTGTTGAATAATGATTAAAAGTATGTACAACATGCATCCTCAAATATCAGATGCTTATAAAAAATTACCAAACACTGCAAATATTTCAAAGTCTGAATTTTGTATTATTTTAGGGATTAATGAAGATAAGTTTAGTAGATTATATACAGACGGGCATATCCCTAAAGTAACATACACGGCTACTAAGTTTAACAAATTTCACACTAAAAAGCATTTTTGGAATATGAAAACAGTAAAAGAGTATGTTGATAACTTTGAAAAGTGGGTAGCTGGTGACTTAATATCTAATAACGGAAAATAAATATGAATGCATTTGAGAACATTAAAACAGAGCTTTTATCAGCTAGAAAGAATAAGAATACAACAAAAGCTAATTTATATTCATTTTTATTAGGCGAAACTACTAGAAAGAATAAGATACCTTCTGATGAAGAAGTTTATAATACAATAAAAGCTTATATAAAATCAGTGTCCTCGCTTTCACTTAATGGGGCGGATGCTGTAAATCGTGATATGGAAGTATCATATGCTAATGATTTACTACCTAAACAATTAACACAGTCGGAGTTATCCGATGTTATTACTTCATTCCTTTTAGAAAATGAAGCAGCCAAAGCTAATTTTGGATTGCTAATGTCATATATGAAAAATAACTACAACGGCAAGTTTAACCCCGGTGATGTTAGGAATATTTGGGAAAAATGTAAGTGAGTAATACATATAAAATTATTGATTCAACTAAAGGCCATTTACTAGGGTTCAGCGCTAATGACCTAGTAGTTATTTATAATACTACTCCTGTGATAGAATCATTCTTAGAAGTAGTTTCTAAACATAATCCTAAGTTAATCGGTTATACTGATATTAACAATTTGGAGAAAATACATGAGTGATTTTTTTAGTAGCGACTATCATTTTTATCATAAAAATGTTATTAAGTATTGTAATAGGCCATTTAATAATGTAGAAGAAATGAATGAAAAAATCATTTCCAATCATAATAAATTAGTAAGACCGAGTGATACTACCTACATGTTAGGTGACATTGCATTTGTTAGTGACATACAAGATGCAGTTAAAATATTATCGAGAATGAACGGCAGAAAAGTTTTAATTTCTGGGAATCATGATTCTCGTAATTTAAAAGATAAGTCTTTTAGAGATTGCTTTGAAAAGATTTCACCTTTACTTGAAATTAAAATAGACGGTCAACTAATTGTACTTTGTCACTATTCCATGAATGTATGGAATAAATCGCATCATAAAAGCTTTCATCTATTTGGTCATAGTCACGGGTCAATGCCAGATAACCCAAATAGTTTAAGTTTTGATGTTGGCGTTGACACCAATGATTTTTATCCTTATACTTATCAGCAAATAAAGGATAAAATGGCTAACAAGATTTTTATTCCCTTAGACCACCACGAATGATTATTACTTATTTGACATTATGTGTATGCTCGTTCTTCTATATTATTAAACATAGATTTAATAATAATATAGAAGAATTCTATACGCATCTTCATACTTCAATAGCAACTGTAGCTTCAGAAAAAGAAACAAAAATAGATGAAAAAGACTTCGCTAAGGTGTTATCAATATGCTGTTTTCTTTTTATTATATTATCGCCTTTTATGCTTTTGGTTAAACAATGAACTATAAGCTTAATGATAGAGTAGTTGTTATTCTATCTGATGATAGATATTTCATGCAACATGGAATAGTGATACAATTAACAAAAGGCGAAGTTAAAATTAGATTAGACTCGGGTATAAAAACTTGGGTCGATAATGAATGGATATGTCATGAAAAATAAAACAACGATTGTATGTGGTTTTCCGGGTATTGGTAAGTCGTACTTATTCAATAATAAAGAGTTATTATGTCCTACTGAATATCAATCTACTAATGTGTTTGATTCAGATAGCTCAAAGTTTAGCTGGATATCACCCGGTATTCGTCATCCAGATTTTCCTAATAATTATATTGAACACCTAAAAACTCTAAATGGGATAGCGTTATGTTCAACTCATATAGATGTGCGCCAGCTTCTCACCGCTAATAACATGAGTTATGTTTTAGTGTATCCTTCAATAGATTGTAAAGAAGAGTACATTCAAAGATACGTAAAAAGAAATTCACCTGAATCTTTTATAACTTTATTGAATAATAATTATTATCAATGGGTTAATGAATTAGAACAAGTTAATCAGGGCGATTGTATAAAAGTAGAATTGACCCCTAATAAAACATTAACAGATGCATATCTTTCAGTGATATATCCATTACACAATAATTTTTGTATGAAGCTACCAGTAAACGGCAAATATACCATTTAAGAGATATTATTATGATAGAAGTAGAGAAATTAAAATTATTACCACATGTGAATAATAAAGAACTTTTCACTGTCATGCAAGGCGACTATAAAGCCAGTGTTTTGAAAATCAGTGATATCAAGATTGAAGAAACTGATTTAGTATTTGACCTTACAATACTTGAAATGTATTATAAGGGAAAGTTTGTTGAAGATATTTTTGTGTTCGCTGAACATAAAGAAAAACTTAAACCGCTAGTTGCTAATACAATAATCCAAGTATTATTAAAGAAAATGGAAGAAGAAGCTAAAAATGACTGAAACTTTTAAGGTATTAACTGATGAAGACCACATTTTATTACGCCCATCTATGTATATTGGAAGTGTAGATGAAAGTGAAATATATGGATACTTTGTCAATATCAATAAGAATACAGCCACCTCGTCTTATAAAAGCATTAAAGTAATTCCCGGTTTATTAAAAATCATTAATGAAATTATTGATAACTCAGTTGATGAGCATATTCGCACTAATGGTAAGTATGCTACTAAAATTGACATCACTATGAAGGAAAATCTAGATTCATTTGAAGTATCTGTTGCTGATAATGGTCGTGGTATCCCTGTTGTAAAAGTACCCGAAGTCAATGAATACCGTCCAGTGTTATCTTGGGGAAGGGCTAGGTCTGGCACTTCATTTGAAGAATCTAGAATTAGTCTAGGCACTAATGGAGTAGGTAGTTTTGCTACGTATGTATTCTCACATTCATTTAAGGGTGAAACTCATGACGGGTCAAACTGCTTAGTATTTGATAAAAATGGTAAAAGAGTTACAGTTAAACCTTCAAGTAAGCGTGGTACAAAAGTTACATTTCAACCTGATTTAAGTAAGTTTAATAAGGGTAATATCGTATTCGATTCACATGTAGAGTATATCAAACAACGTCTACTTAATCTTTCAGTATGTTATCCAAAGATTAGTTTCACATTTAACTCAGAAAGAATTCATGTAGATGATATTTCATTATTAGCGTCTAGTATTGTCGAACATAGTATAGTTTATAAAGATAAGACTACTCCAGCTACTCTCATCATAGGTTCTACAGCAGAACAGCAAGAATTTCGTTTTCATAGTTATGTGAATGGACTTCATAATCCCAATGGGGGGAGTCATGTAGACTTTCTCGCTTATGAAATTTGCGCTGCGATGTTGCCATTAGTAAAGAAAAAGTATAAAATTGATATCACACCAAGTCATATCAAGAATAACCTTTTTTTAGGTATTTTTGCAAGTGATTTTATTAATTTGAAGTTTGACTCACAGACAAAAGAAAAGATTACTAATTCAAAAAGTGAAATATCCAATTACTTTAAGGAGTTTGATTATGAAGCAATCGCAAAGAAGATTTTGGCGAAAGAAGAAATCATTAATCCGATTGTCCAGAGTATCCTTTATAAAAAAGAACTCGCAGAACGATTAGCATTAGCAAAACAACAAAAGAAAAATAAGAAAGTAGATGTTCCTACTCACATAGCCGCTACCTTTCCTAATCCAGAAGAACGTATTCTCTTTATTAGTGAAGGGCTTTCGGCGTGTGGGCCTATTCTTTCTGTAAGATGTAATAATAAAATTGGTGGATATCCTTTGCGTGGGAAGATTATGAACGTAAATGGCGAAAAACCTATTGATATTATTCAAAACAAGGAATTATCAGAGTTAATGACCGTATGTGGATTAGAATTAGGAAAACCTCCCGTTAATTTAAATTACGGAAAATTTGTATTCATGGTTGACCCTGATATTGACGGTAATAGTATCTGTACACTATTAACTAATTTCTTTGCTCTTTGGGGTGAAACTCTTTTTAAAGACCGTCGCATATATCGGATTGCTATTCCATTATTTTACGCCACAAAGAAAAATAACCAACCAAAGTACTATTATGACTATGATTCATTTTATAAAGATGAAAAATCTCTTAAAGGGTATGACGTGACATATTTCAAAGGATTAGGTACAATGCCTACTGAGGTATACAACGAATGTATTAATAAACCAAAACTCATTCCTATCACATATGATAGTACCTCTAAAGATTACTTAGAAATGGCTTTTGGTAAAGATTCATCCCCCCGCAAAAAATGGCTTTTGAATGAGTTTTAATAATGACTAAAAAAACGACAGTAGATGTTACTCCAGAATACCTACCACCAGTTACTATTAAAAGTCTTATCGACACTGCTTATAAAGACTACAGTTTATATGTTATTAGACAACGTGCTATTCCATGCTATATTGATGGATTTAAGACAGTTCAGCGTAAATTAATAAGAGCAGGATTAGACCATTGTAAAAATAAGAAAATCAAAGTAGCTGAATTAGGAAGTAGTCTTAGTAGTTATGACTACCTACATGGAGAAACATCGGCACAAGATGCGTTAACTCTTATGGCTGCTAATTGGTGCAACAACGTGCCTTTATTTGAAGCGCATGGGAACTTTGGAACAAGGCTTATTCAAGAAGCGGCTAGTCCAAGATACATCTACGTTAAGCTATCTGAAAACTTCAATAAGCTATTTTGCGATAATGAAGTAGTAGAGTATCGTAATGACCAACCAGAACCAATCACTTATCTCCCATTAATTCCAATGAGTCTTATTAATGGTATTTCCGGGATGGCTGTAGGATTTGCTTGTAATATACTCCCTCACGATTATAATAGCGTTTTAAACGTCTGTACAGACGTTTTAAGGTACGGTAAGAGCAAGACTAATGCAGAGGTACTATATCCGGGCTACAAGGGCGAAATAAGTCTTGTAGAAGGTTCTAAGTACATGTTCAAGGGAATTGTTGAAAAGGTCATAGACCGTAAGAAAATTAGTTATGTGATTACTGAACTACCCCCTAATTATGACAGATTAAAATACTACAATATTTTAATCGACCTTCGTGATAAAGGCGTATTCAATGACTTTGATGATGAATGCAATAGTGAAGGTTTTAGATTTATTATCTATGCTTCAGATGAACAAAGTAAAAAGATTGATAAAGATATTTATAAAACATTTAAGCTTATTAACTACGAAACACAGAATTTAACCACTATTGATGAAAACGGTCAGTTAATCATTTTTAATAGTACTCAAGAATTAATAGAACGCTTTGTTAATTATCGTTTACGGAAAACACGTGAGTACATTGACTTTGAAATAGCTAAACAGAAAATTATTTTACACGAATTAACTGTTAAGCGTATGTTTATTCAAGACGTACTAGATAATAAACTACTTCTTAATAAGCATGTTAAAACAGCACTTGCAGAATATGTTGTAAAATATTATAATACATCGTCTGAAGTAGCAGATAAGGTAATCAGTATTCCATCTTATAGTTTTACTTCAGATAACATAGAAATACTTGACTCTAAAATTTCTGAAATAATTAAATTAATTTCAGAATTAGAACAAACCAATGAAAAAGATTTATATCTTTCACGTCTAAAAAAACTTAAATCAGGGTAATTATGATAAACACTATTAATATTAAAGTTAAACAAATCAATGAAAATGCAATTTTACCTAAGTATAGCACAGAAGGGGCGGCTTGCTTTGATTTATGTGCTACTTCTAGTACTATTGTAAACCCACACGAAGGCAGTACTTTTATTGGAACTGGTCTTACATTTGAAATTCCAGTAGGATTTGTAATGCTTGTTTATAGTCGTTCAGGTCATGGATTTAAAAATGATATTCGACTTTGTAATTCTGTAGGTGTAATCGACTCCGATTATCGTGGTGAGGTCATGGTAAAGCTACATAACGATGGCATTAATCCATATACCGTAAGTCAAGGCGAAAGAATTGCCCAAGCTATGATAGTACCTTATTTTCAAGCTAATTTAGTAGTATCTGACGAACTATCCGATACTTCACGTGGAATAGGTGGATTTGGAAGTACAGGAAAGTAATACTAAAACTACTAAAAAGGAGGCTTTCGCCTCCTTTTTTACTTTTATAAATAGGAGTATACATATGTTGGGGAAAAAAATGAATTTTAGAGCATTATTGATAGAAGCCTATCGAGAAAAAAAGTTTTCAGAGTATCCTGCACACGACAAACAAAATAGTCAATTAACAGATAAGCATAATTATTTTAATAATATATTATCACATGAATTATCTCAGGCGCATTCTCATTTTATTAGAGGATATACTAATGTGGGGTATTCTGAATCTAATAGTACTCTTTACAAAGCATTACAAAAAAACACAATAGCGGATGCAGTTAATCCAGATCATGTAACAAATGTTACTAATCCTCTAGAGCAAATCATTCATGTACATAATGCACTAAAAACGTTTCCTCCTGCCCCAGAGTCATTTCATGTATATTCTGGTATTAAGTCTGGGTCTCTTACGGATTCTATAAAGAACGATAACGGATATATTCACATTCCATCATTCTTCAGCACTACATTAGACCCTACTATTGCCCATAAATTCTCAACACCTGATTATGCCAGTGAAGGTGAAAGACACATTCTTAGAATTAAGATTAATAAAGGCCAGCAAGTAGGCGGATACATTCAACCATATAGTGAACATCCTAAAGAAGAAGAATTCTTGATGAATGCCAATCACGTTCTTCATATTAAGCAATCAACAAAAATGAAAGATAATAGAGGCAATGATATAATAGTCCATGACGCAGAAATACTTTCACCTAATCAAATTAAAAGAATTCCTAAAGAAGTTAGTAAGGCGATAATAGAGCATCATACCCATGCACAAAAACTTAACGAATTATTTAAAAAAGATGTTAATACATTTCCAATGACTTCTACTATTAACGAATATGCTAATACTAGCGATCAAAATAAACTAATTAATATCTTTGATAAAACACACCCAGAATATAAAAATTCAAGCTTAGGTCATTTAGCTAAAACCATTGCAATACAGAATAAAACACTCACCGATAATAGCATATCAAAGATAATAAAACACGCTAGTATGAACCCAAGAGAGGTAGCAACGCTATTAAAACATAGAGCTACTAAGGAGCACATATCCGATTTAATTGACACGTATACTAGATCAGGGTATTTGAGGTCGTTTGATATAAGTAATACAATAAGTAAAATGAAGAATTTTGACGCAACGGAACATTATGCATTGCACGATAAAATAAAAATGGAAATGAGCAAGAAATAATGAAATACTCCTTTATACATGCATTATTAGAAGAATACAAAGAAATACCACTATCTTCTAATTTATTTGATAGGAATGGATTATACGGTCAGATATTTAACAAAGCTAATGGTAGTAAAAGTATGCCAAGTGATACTCCTATGGTTACTAATAACCATACAGAAGTAGGAATCCCGCATTCATTAGCTAACATGCCATTAGAATATAAAAGTAAGCTACAGTATTATACTGATGATAGTTCAGGTATTAATAGTAATCTCTGGAAATTGAAACTTAGTAATTCATATTTTACATTAATGAAAGCGCTTAAACATGATAATCATCCTGATTATAATCATGGCTTGGGAATTACAGTCAATCGTATACTTGAACAACATCCCCTCGCAAAAGAAGACTTTCATGTTTTTACTGGAATGGCTGTTAAAGCCTTTAAGCCATTTTTAGACAACCGAGATGACATATATCATATTCCATCCTTTATAAGCACGACATTAAATCCATATGTCAGTAAAGCGTTCACTGACATTTTTGACAATGAAAGACACATACTTAGAATAAAAATAAGAAAAGGTCAGCAAGTAGGCGGATACATTCAACCACATAGTAGTCAAATATCTGAAGAGGAATTTTTAATAAAACCTAATCAAATTTTGAAAATAAATAGAATACCCACTATCATTAAAAATGAACATAAAATGGATGTACACGTACACGATGCTCATATATTAACAGATGAGGAAATAAATCAATTACCAATAGATCATCGAGATATAGCGTCATATCATAAAATAAAGGATTTACTAAAATGAGTATAGAGTCATTCAGCATATATTTGAACGAAGCTTGGGAAACACCGGATTATAATAAGTCTGCTAAAGAGTTTCCATATGAATATCACGTATCGAATAAACATATAAGCGATAAGCAAAAGTATTACGAAGACCTTTATTCAGACCATGCGCCGTCTACATTAGACAAACATATGTTTGAGCATTATACTGGTAGCGCCTATCTAGATATAAATGAAAATTTATGGAACCATAAGTTAACTGGGGAGCCTATTAATGCAGTACCTGATTTATCTTTAGGTAGAATAATTCCAAATGATGAATATATTCATCATTTGAGTAAAGCTATTGATAGATTTCCTCCTGCTAGAGAGAACATGACCGTATATTCAGGGTTACATTCTACTGCAAATATAGCACATCATATACAAAATACTGACGGAATAGTTCATATTCCGGCTTTTTCGTCTACTTCCGTGAATCCCGGAATAGCAACCAGATTTGCAGAAGGGAGTAGTAGTAGAGGCGAAAGTAAAAAAATATTACAAATTCATATTAAAGAAGGTCAACATGTAGGTGCATTGATATCTCCACTATCTAAACATAGAGGGGAAGGAGAATTCCTATTAAAACCAAATAGACTTTTAAAAATTCACTCTATCCCCTCTTCTTATATTTGTCCGAATAGTGGCAATAATATTTTAGTATACCACGCTCATATTTTAGATGATAGTGATATTCAAAACATTAGACATAATCCAGAAGTAGATAGTTACCATGCGATGAAACCATTATTAGATGAAATAAAAGCGCCTAAGCAATATGATTACAGTAATATGATACATGAATTAACTACCACTAAAGATCATAATAAGTTAATTGGCTCATTTATCAATCCAATTAGCCAATACCAACATATAACTAATGGCGCAGATAACTATGAATTAAATTCAACGGTTCGTAAATTAATGATGAGTAATCCTGCTACTAATACAGAAGTAGTTTCTGGGATTGTTAAGAAATCTTCGCCACATGACTTATGGAGTGTATTAAGTTATTTCAATGATAGTAGGTTAAGTGATGATTCATTAACTCATATTTTGAAAAATACAAATGAAAGTAGCAAAGACTTTGTTGATAAGCTAGCAAAAGTACACCCTAACTATAATCCCGAAAAACACGATCAATATATGGTAGAAACAAAATGAATTTTATTCAAATACTAATTGAGGCGTTTCAAGAAAAACCTATCACTTTTAAAGATTTAAACACAATCCCTACAGAAGAAGAAATGGAGTTGGGGTCTAATAAGCATCAATATTTTTCTGATAAGATAACACCCGATAATCAACCAACAAATATAATTAATAGTCTAAGGGAATACACTAGCAGTTCAAATATGTTAAATGGAGATATGTGGAATAACGCTAGAAACAATAGATATATCCTCCATAGTATCCCCACTAAAACAGACCAAGTTAGAAATATATTAAGGGGTATAAGCAGCTATAATAAACAGTTACCAGAAGATATAAAAGTATACTCTGGATTAAGAAGTGTTTCAGCGCCACCTACGAATAGTATATCACACATACCTAGCTTTACCTCAACAAGTTTAGACCCAAGAACTGCATACGGGTTTGCTGGGAAGCACGGTAACGGTAGACATATTATTGAAATATCACTTCCAAAAGGGTCTAGTCATGGCATTTATGTTAGAGATATATCAAAGCATAAAGAAGAAGAAGAATATCTTCTAGGTGCTAATAAAGTACTTCATTTTCATTCACCGACTACTGTATTCCGCTCACCTTTAGGCGAAGATATACATATACACCATGCCCGTATATTAAATGATGATGAAATATCTAAATTACCCGCTATTGTTTCTGGGCCATATTTTAAGGCTAAAAGTGAATTATCAGACATACATGATATGCCTTCTGAAAACGAAAGATTCCAAAATGCAGTTAAAACAAAAAATGAAGATGAAATGCTAAGGCATATAAACGACCCTAATATTTTAGTTAGAAAAGCAGTTTTAGGTAATCCTTACATTACACATAACGTATTACGTAAGGCTTTATTAAATCCATCTGTAAATTTGAATACAGCCACTGCAATATTACAACGACCTGAGTTTAATCTATCGGATGAAGATATTTCACATTTCATTACTCATTCAAAAAGCCCTACTCTAATCACCAAGTATACTCATGGATTAAAGTTACATCATCAAAAAGCACTTTTTGATAGACACGTTAGTGAAGGATTGAATATGTTTAGTTTAAGTAAATTACCTAACCTAGATAAAAACATTGCATTTGATATTATGAAAAATAAAGATAATGTATTGGATACACTAGACAATGATACCATCAATTTTAATGAACAAGATGTTGAAAACATAATTGATAAATTCAAAAATCGTCATGATTTTGATAGCATATTTTATCGTTTAGCTTCTCACCATCCTTTATCTAAAAAGGCTATTGATACAGCTAGCGATGAATTTTCAAAGCGGCGTCTCACGGATGAATACAGTGACCATTTAAAAGATTTTTTTAATCCTAGTGTATTGGGGTCAAATAAAAAAACTTCTAATGAATCTAAACAATATTTTCTAAGAAAGACCATAGACACGCTACCAGAAGAAGATAGGCAATTGACAATAAATAGGGTATTAGCTAATGCAAAAAATATGGGAATTAAATTATGAAAGCGTTGTTAGAAATTACCCTTAATCCCTATCAAAAAGAATATATTCAAGATATGAAAACAGAAGGAGAATTTCATTCTGATAAACTCCCCAATGATTTTCATGATGAAGTATTCGCAAGGTATAATAATGGAGATAACACAGCCCAACGCATTATTTTACCAATGGCAGCTAAAGCATTAACTCAACCTAATGTACAAGTATTAGACCATCTCGCTAAGCATAACATCACAGTGCATGACTATGCTAATAATATAGCCCTACAAAAAATCAAAACTAAACTAGGAGAAAAAGTCCGTCCAATAAAAATATCCAAAGCACTTGAAATGACTAACGCACCAGAAGAATTAAAAAATGCGTTTGCCCATAGTGATAAACGGATGAGGGATAAAAATTTACAATTAGTAATTTCTCGAAATCCAGAAGACATTGGGGGGATGAGTACTGGAGTTGGGTGGGTATCTTGTCAAACACTTCCTGCATATCGTGGGGATTGTAGCGTATCTGAATATCACAGACACATTGTTCATGATTTTCAACATAAAACATTAGCGGTATTTGTCACTCCTAAAGGAGATGATAATATAGAGTCGCCTATATCAAGAACATTATTAAAGCGTTTCATTAATGAAAGTAAAACCCATAGTGTTTTTAGAACTACCGGGAACTTTCATGGTAGTGGCAATGCTGCACTACAAACTGTTCAGAATTTCTGTGAAAAAAACTACCCATTTACTAGCGATGAAAAATATAAATTAGCACTTGGACTATACCCAGAAGGCAAAAAGGAGTTTTCTGTTAATGATTCTAAGGAAAATGGTATTACTCAAATTGTAAAAAAACATATAAAAGATAATTCACATTTTACTCCTAATGTATTTGGTGGAAATTTTGAAGATAGATTTGAAAACTATAAGATTGAACATAATACAGATGAAGATGGTGAGTTACATTCAGATGAAAATACTCCAGCTATTCGTTTAACACATAAAAATGGTAGAAGTATTACCATGCATATGTATCATGGAGCATTACACCATGATATTCAACCTGCTATTCAAGAAAAGGATGAAAATGGTAATATAATCTCCCATGCCTATTTTAAATATGGGAAACTACATTCTCCGCAGGATGGTACTTCTTCTGTAATGACTAGAGAATTAGATAATAACGGCAGTACAAAATCTTTAAGAGTTGAATGGCATAAGTTTGGAATGCTTCACACCGATTTAAGTAGTAACATAGCAACATTTGAGTCTAGGAAATCAGACCCTGACACTACTGTTACTACCCTAACAAGAAGAGTATATGGAATAGCGCCAGTAGAAGGTATTCGGTCGGAACAATTTTTTCATAGAAAGAATGGAATGCATACCCATATTATTAAGGGCGATATAGTAAACCATGAAACTGGAACAGTCTTAACAGAAATAAAACATAACTATAAAAATGATAAACTATACCAAACTACGGAAACTATTGTTCATCCTCAATTTGGTACGCTAACCCACATTTATTCACACGACAATAATATAGGAACAGTGTCTAGTAATGATACTTGGGAACCTAAATATAAAGTATATTACGGCCCATACTTAGACATAGCCAGTAAATTTAGAGGATTTAATGAAAAACTATAAACAATACGTAATAGCTACTCAAATATGCGAAAGCTTTGATGGCGTTCAAAATATTGATTCAGGTAGTGACTATAATAGAATGCTTGAGTCGTTAATAAACTTATATCAAGAAGATTCTGAATTAGTAGTTGAAACTTTAATAGCATTGCAAGATGAAGGGCCATACTTAGCAGATAGCTTCAAAAAATATAATCTACCAGTATTTGAATCACTTATAGAACCAAATGATAGACATCGCAATCCTAGAACATTGGCTGATAAATTTGATAGGATCAAAAATATAGTATTATTTGGCAGAAAGATAACTAATGAAATAGAACACATAAAAGATAATCTCCATAAAGCTACTCCGGAAGAAAGGGCTAGGGGAGGGGTTGATGCCGACTTACCTCATTTAACGTATAATGAACGCAAAAAAGCATTCGATGAACATTTGAAAAAGTTACAAGGTAGAACGTCTCCTTGGGCTAGAAACCAACCATAATCACTTGTATAAATAGATTACATATAGTATAATAAATATACACACATTTACAAAGGTATACAAAATGAAAAAGTCATTTAAAGAACTAATTGAAAATCAACAACTTAATGAATTTGCTATAACTTCAGATGATTCAGGTCAACGGTCATTAGGGGTTGACGCTAATATCATCACAGAACCATTGATTCTAGGTATTAGTACTCGTACAGCACCTGACTATGATACGATTATGGGTAGTTGTAATAATACAGATAATTGTCAACCACCTGTAACAAAAAGTCAACCATTTATTTTTGGAATTAATGACCGCTCTATTCCAAAATTCGATGATTAACAAAATTTAACAATAGTCAAAGTTGATAGTGTTATAATAAGCCTAGTACATCTAGGCTTTATTTTATGCAAATTAATTTTAATCACATACAGTTAGAAGAAATTACTTTATATTCTATTAGTGATTATACTTCTGGTAGGTCGGAAGGGATCAACAAATCTCTTTGGAAGTATAAACAAAATAAGACTTTTTCAGCAATTGCTCATGAAAAAGATGTAATTAAAAGACTTTTAACAGTGTTTGATAACTCCTATCCATTAAAAAATGAATTGATAGTCTTTTCTGGTATAAAGAATATTAAAATGAGAAAATACTATAATTCATTTGCAGTAAATGACTATATTCATATTCCATCATTCTTATCAAGCTCTATTCATACTCATATAGCACAAAAATTTACTACTAAACGTAATGGAGTTATTTTGAATATCACATTGCCAAAAGGATATAATAGGGGAATTTACTTAGGTGAATACTCAGAGCACAAATATGAGTGTGAATTTTTATTAGCCCCCAACCAAACTTTTCAAATCAAATCTATTAAGAAAATACACAATACAACACATATTACAATAGCTCCCGTGCATAATTTTTGTACCGATAGTACTTCTTTAAAAAATGTACTTGATGTAATTTACCACAGTACCACGCTTACACAGAGACTAAACATAATTAAAAAAGCTAAGTCGGATGAAGTACTATTAAAATATTCTAACGATAGTAATATATCCGTATTAAGAAGTATAATGCTACACAAGTGCTTTAATGAAAAGGTATATGCTAGCTTATTAAAAAATGAAGAAGCTAAACACTATCTACATTTTATTAAACAAAATAAACACTTTCACTCCAAATTAGTTATGATAAATAATTGAAATAATTTGGAGCAAGTCAAATGGCAATAACAAGTCGCCAAGATTTAATGGATTTCTGTCTAAGAAAATGTGGATATCCGGTTATCACAATCAATATAGCGCCCGAACAAATAGACGATTGTATAGATGAGGCGTTAGAATATTGGAGAGAGTATGCAATAGATGCTCAGGAAAGAGTATTTTTGCCTCATCAAATAACAGCCACCGACATTACAAATAAGTACTTTACACTTAATGATAATATATTATCAGTCGTTAATGTATATGGAGTGAAGCCTAATAGTAATAGTGGACAATTATTCAGTTTAGAATATCATATTACTGCTGATAGTATTATAAATCTTACACAAAGTAAAGGCGGAATTGAACAATACTTTACTACAAAGCAGGGATTAGCGGATATTAATTGGTTACTTAATCCAGAACCTCCTTTTAGATTCCGTATTCATAATCATAAACTATACATCGATTCTAATTGGGATACAAGGATCATTGAAAATAACTATATAATGGTAGAATGCTATGCGTATATTCCAGACACTAATACAAGTATCTGGAATAATTGGCAGCTAAAAAGACTTGCAGCGGCCTATGTTAAACGACAGTGGGGAAGTAATTTAAGTAAGTTTAGTAATGTAGCATTACCGGGCGGCGTTATACTAAATGGAACTCAAATATATGAAGAAGCGGTACAAGAAATAGCAATGATTGAACAAGAATTTGTTGTTAACTTTTCAGAACCACTAGGATTTATTACAGCGTGAGTATAACAATATGAATGAACAAAATGCTTTATTTGAAGCTTGGATTGAGCGACTCCCTACTGCTACTAATATTCATATGTCAGCGGGAGATAGATTAGATGATGACTTTACAAATAGTAATAGAATACCTTATAGCGATAAACATAATCATTTTTATAAGATGTTAATGCGAGATAGTGTTTCTAAATCAACTATGGCGTATACAAGTAATTTAAGCGGCGACTTGAATAGATCATTAATACACTTATCAACCTCTGGCCAAGATAAAATGCCTAAAAAGCTTTATCATATGATGGAACGTGATATAAATATGGATATTCACGGCGCACCTTCACCTACTGAAGATTTATATGTATACAGTGGTATAAAAAACTTTACACCTAATAATCTTCATAGTCGTTATATTCACGCTCCAAATTTCGTCTCCGCTAGCTTATTACCACATATAGCTAAAGAATTTGCGCAAACATATTATACAAGAAATTTCGATGGCCGTAATAATGACATTCATCATCTACATGTATTAAGAATAAAAATACCAGCATTTAGTAATAATGGATTATACTTGGCTAATCATTCAGCATACCCAAAAGAAGAAGAATTCTTATTAAGAAATAGTAATGTATATCATATCGCAGATACCCCACATACATTCATACATCATTATGGAAATGGCAGTCAAAGGCATATACATCTTTGGGATACTCATATTATAGAGCCTTCAGAGTTTCATAAATTGAGCCATGAAGATGCTATACAAGATAAATTATACTTAGATGACAAATTGGAGAAAAATAGATGACAAATGCAATTCGTATAGGCGATATGACAGCGGGTCACGGGTGCTTTCCACCTAGACCTACTATAACGGGGTCTACTAATGTATATCATATCGCAGATACCCCACATACATTCATACATCATTATGGAAATGGCAGTCAAAGGTATATACATCTTTGGGATACTCATATTATAGAGCCTTCAGAGTTTCATAAATTGAGCCATGAAGATGCTGTTCAAGAAAAATTATACATTGACTCTAAATTGGAGAAATATAGATGACAAATGCTGTACGTATAGGGGATATAACATCTGGTCACGGATGCTTTCCGCCAAGACCTACTATAACTGGTTCTAATAATGTGTTAATCGAAAACATACCCGCACACAGAGTTGGGGATATGGTTGCAGTACATTGTTGCGGGCCAGTTTGTCACGATGGAGTTACCATAACAGGCTCTCCAAAAGTGTTCATAAACGGTCTACAAGCCGCTAGAATAGGCGATATGGTTAGTTGTGGTGATACCCTATTGGTAGGTGCCACAAAGGTCATAATGGACGTTCTAGGAAGTCCTAGCATATCTCCTATAACTGTTACTACAATAGACGGAGAAGTGATTGAATTACCTGCTGAATACAATACTGCGAACACATCTGAAATTAGAGAAATACAAGGCAAATATGCTGTATTTGATGAAGAAGAAACTGTTAGTAGTACGCCTACTAATTATCCAGAAGATGATAAAGCACCCCCACAAAAAGCTTCTCCTGAAAAGGATAAAAAACAAATTCCTCCTGCAAATACTCCTGCTGTAACTAGTTGTTCAAATATTACAGGGGTGAATTATAAACAAAACATATCACCTAATTATACTGTGGGTGATTTTTCTGTCAATTGTATCTTCAAACATAAAATTCAAGCCCAAGATGGAAGAAGTGAACAACAAATCATTTGTAATCTTCAAGCACTAGCACAAGAAGTTGTTGAAAAAATAAGAGCAAAATACCCCGGCCTTAGAATTAATTCAGGTTTTAGAAAATTTACGGGGAGTGGAAGTCAACACGAAAAAGGGATGGCATGTGATATTCAGTGGCCGGGAATACCTACAAGTGAATACAAAAATAGAGCAATATGGATTCGTGATAATCTAATTTTCGACCATATCATTTTTGAACATGGTAATAGTATTTGGATACATGTTAGTTTTGACAGAGAAAAAGCTAAACAAAGACAAAAAGTAACTACCATGTATAAAGGAAAATATGAAAGAGGTATTACATTATATTATTGAGACAAGTATGAGAACACAAATACTAACAGGTATACTACTAGCACTATTACTAGTGCTAGTATATACACAATATAAATTAAATAAATCACTTTCAAATCAACTTCTAGAAAGTAAACAAGAATTAGTCACACTAAAGCAAAATATAGAAGATTCAGTTAAAAATCAAAATGAAATAACAATGCGCTTAGATAGTGTAAAAAAACAATCATATGAAGATAATCAAAGGTTGAAGGGAAGACTTAGTAAGTTACCTATAATGAACACTGTTGAACAAAAACAAGTATTAGATGCCGAATATGTCACCATATTAGAGTGTATTGAAAAAACTTCATTAGGGGAAGATAAATGTTAAAAGTGGCTAATATTGAGAATCACTCTGATTTAGTTAGAGATATGTCTTCCGGGGCTATTGTGAATACTTCTACCGAAGAGTATCAACGATTTATAGATAAGAAAAATAAAGACAAATCTTTATTAAATCGTGTAGAAACATTAGAGAGTAATGTGACGGATATCAAAAAATCACTAAAAGATATAAATGAAACATTTTTAGAGTTAGTGCAATTAATAAAAGCTGGAAAATGAATACTCTAAATATATGAGCATTTGTATATTTAGAGGAAGACATGAACACCGAAGTAGAAAAGCAAATCCCTTTAATTCTATACCGATTAGATACAACCGCTCAAGTATTAGAAGAGGTTAAACAGGTATTAGAGAGACAAACTGAAAACTTGTCTTCATTATTAGTATTACAAGAAAAACATAATAACCTTCAATCAAGATTTAATGAAAAGGTAACTGAATTGGAATCTTTGAAAAATGAATGTCAGAAAAACTCTACCTTCAGAGAAAGATTCTTTACTGGATTATACGTTGCTGTATTTTTATTCGGTATTATTCAAAGTGGTATTCTTTGGTGGGTCAATACAACTACAGATAACATAAGTAAATTAGAAACAAAAATAGAAATGATCGAGAAGAAAAAATGAGAACATTTTTAGAATGGATTGACCCTGTTAATCTAAACATTACTCCAGATAAACAAGAGATTGATAATAAGCACACTGATGCTTTATTAGACACTAAGAACGATCATTTCTTAAAAACTCTTCCTCTACCTAAATTATCTATACAGGATAGGGATAATATTAAACAGTATTCAGGTATGATTCCAACTGAAGACCCCAACATATATGAAAACGGAAGCCATGAAATGAATATGGCTTCATTAGATATAAAACGTAAGTCACATCTAAGAGTTCCTACAGAAGTATTAGCTAACCAACATAAAAAGAGTCTTATAAAAACAGCAGCATTGAATAATACACTTGATAAATTTCCAGCACCATCTGAACCATTAACAGTATATTCAGGTACTGGCGTTAATCCACAAAATTATATACTTCATACCGGCGGATTAGCCCATATTCCGTGTTTTACTTCTAGTAGCTTAGACCCAAGGATAGCGAGAGGCTTTGCTACAGGTCATCAACAGGGGGATGCGGCCCATATGCTACGTATTCATATAAAACCCGGACAACATGTAGGAGGGTTTATCCACCCATTAAGCAAATTTGATGCTGAAAAGGAATTTTTAGCAAAGTCTAATCAAATGTTATTGATACACCCAAATCCATCTATTAATGGACATTATATAGACGAAAGAACAGGCGAGGAAAAACCTCTTTTAATATGGGACGCCCATTATCCTTCTGAAGATGAAATACAAGAACACATTAAAAAACATCCAAATGCGATACACGAACACAATTCGCATAAGGTATTAACTCAATTATTAGATAAACAACAATCTACAACTTCATATAAAGACAAAATACGGTGGTAATATGAAATCATTTAAAATACTCTGTGAAGGCGCTTTAGAAAACGTTATACAAAATAACCCAGACATACACGCAGACCATATTCAAATACTTCATTCACTTTTACCTAATGAAGATAAAAGTCAACGGGCATTAGAAATGCTTACACGTCTTTATAAAAACGGTAAATTACAATCACATCATTTGATCAATAATGAAAGTAACCAAGAATCTATTACAAACCCAATAGCTATACTTGCACGTGCTAATAAGCGTAATTTATACTCTTCCATTAATTCATTAGAAGAATTAAAAAACCACTCATCACAATACACAAAGTATCAAGAATCTAAACGCACTAAAGAAGAAACAGATTCTCCAATTGTTTTTGAAAACGATCATATAATAGTACAACAACACAAAACACAAAATGCTTGTATAAAAGCAGCCGCATTGCATCCTCAAAATCCATATTATAGCGGGGAATTAAATGGGAAAGCTTCTTGGTGTATAAGTGCAGATAGTGAGTTAGGTAGAACTAGACATGATAATTATACTGAGAAAAATACACTACCAGTCTATACGGTTTATAATAAACATACACATAGAAAATATATGTACGTGGCTGAACACCGTAATATGCTTCAAGGAGGAGAATTACGTAATGAAGACCAAACAAATACCCCCAATAGAATTCATACAACTACTATAGGCGAAGAACATAATAAAGATGGGGTGTATAGTTTATTTCCCGGATTGGAAAACTCTCCTATCGGTAAGCATATAGAACGATACGTAGATGTAAGAGCACAGTTACATCCTATTACAGACGATTTAATCAATAATGCAGTTATGTATAACTTAACAGATGAAATATTAAGTAATCATAATTTCAAAAAACAACACTTTACTCAACTCAGTGCTAGATTAATTAAAGAAGATGACAGACACGGTATTAATATGTTTATTAATAAAAACATAGATCATCCGTTCATGGGTCAGGATGAATTTAATTTATTAGCGACTAAAGGGTCAGTTGGAAGATTCAATGACAAGGTTTTTAACTCAAATCTCTTTACACCTTCACATGCAATAGAGGCTATTAAAAGTGGAGTATTACGTAATACTCCACATACAATAGATAAAATTGCCTCTTATTATCCACGTGTAGGCGAAGAGCATATAATGAAACACATGGTAGACGCAATAACAAATAACTATCATAAAGAACAAAAAGAAGACACTATTATCTCTAATGCCAATATGCTTTTCACCTCTTTAGCAGCAAGGGGGGTAGTAAAACCTCACCATGTACAAGATATATTAGATTCGATGAAGTCTAATTTCAATCCACGCTCTGAAATAACACGTAGTATAGAAAATTACGCCAAAGATAATAAGAATATAGCCATACAACAAACATTAATAAACAATGGATATGAATATCCTTTAGGGTATGCTGATCTTCAACAACATTTTAAAGATAATTTTATTGAAAATGGAAATAATGAACATCTACAAGCATTAGCTCGTAATAAACATTTAAATGATTCAGACATATCTAAACTATTAACTAAGCACCTTTCAGCTAGTTCTGTTAATAGGTTATTAAATCATAAAAATGTTAGTCCAGAGACCATAACAAAATACATTAGTAGTGTAACACCATCGACCAGAGAAGGTATTTTTAAATATGAAGTACCAAAACTACCCGTAAATGAGTTAATAAAGCTAAAAAATCAATACCCTGAATTACATGATCATATTGTTAGCTCACCGCATTATCCAGTAGATGAACAATTAAAGATAATTCAACATAAAAGTAAGGGATATGGCCGTATCATTAATGAAAGTGATAATATAGACATTACTAATCATATTATTGAACACTTACCAGATTACGCAGAAAATATTAACCCTGATCATTTAATATCTAATACACGCACATATGCACAAGTAAATGAAATACTTAAACACTTTGAAAAAGGTGGAAAATTACACACTAAAGATAATGAGAGTAATAAAAAACTAGGATTCGAGTTATCTCATAGAATTTTGAATAAATTTGAAGAATCTTCTTTATTCCCAAGGGTGTTTAATAATCCACTATATGACGATGAAACAAAATTAGAAGCTATCAAAAAATCCGACGTTTGGCCAAATAACTATACGATTAATAAAGATGGTGTAGAATCCGTTAATAATAGTGAATTTGGTAAAAGAAATGAGGTAGCCCTTAGAAGAATTTTTTCATGGAGAAGAATAGATGGCCACTAATCAATACTTTAAATCTAATTATACAGCACAGGACGCAGAACAGCGTCTTGTGAATTCTCTTATTGTAGAGGCACATCAAATTTACGGAATAGATGTAGAGTATCTTCCAAGAACGCTTATCAACTATGATAGCTTCTTTGGGGAGGATACTCATAGTGCGTTTTTGAATAGTGTTACAATTGAAATGTATGTTAAAAGTTATGAAGGATATAGCGGTGGGCAATTCTTATCTAAGTTTGGATTAACTATTTCAGAAGAACTTACCTTAACGTGCGCTAGGAGAAGGTTTACAGATACTGTAACTATGAATCATTCAGAAATTACTAGACCAAGAGAAGGTGATCTAATTTACATACCATTCCCAGTAGACGAAAGACAACGAGTATTTGAAATATCCTACGTCAATCAAACAGAAGTATTTTCACAACTAGGCGAACGATACACTTGGGAAATTCGTTGTAGAGTATTTGACTTCAATGGTGAAAAATTTCAAACCGGAAACCAAACACTTGATACATTTGATAATAATTATTATACACTTGTACTAGAGCTAACTTCTGGGGTAGTTGATTTTAGCATGGGCGAATTAGTCACTCAGACTGGTGGGTGGGAAGCTGAAGTTATCGCATATGATAGTATTAATAAGTTACTTACTGTTACAAACATGAGCGGGGAGTTGGACTATACTATGCCTATTGTTGGGGCTACTGGTACAAGAAACATTCAACAAGTAGAAGAAGCGGTAGGCAATGATAGTAATATGAATGATAACCAGTACTTAGATGAAAAAGAGCAATTATTGGTTGATTTTTCAGAAAATAACCCATTTTCGGAGTTCTAAATGAAGTATATTTGTGGAATATTGCTTGCATTGTTAGTTACAAATGCGCAAGCTGATTGGTGTCATGATTTAGGGACAATTTATACTAAATCTGTATATTACTATAACAAAAAAATAACAATTGATAGGGTATATGATAATGTATTAAGTACCTATCAAGGAAGCGACGAAGCATTAGTGATTATTCTAAATACCATAGCATCTGCATACGAACATCAGCATAATGGATATACATTAGAGATGGGTAAGGAGTTGCTTATTAGTGACTGTAGATATAGTTTTAGTGAGGGAAAGTAATGCCATCTGTATCAAAAAAACAAAAGAGATTTATGCAAATTGCTTGTAAAAATAAAGAATTTGCAGATAAAGTTGATATACCACAAGAGGTTGCATGTGATTATTATAAAGCAGACCAAAAACTTGATGAAGAGAACATACCACGCTTTCAACAAGCACTATTGGCTAGTGTAGCAGCCGAACAAGAAATGCGCCGGAGGCGAATTGCGATGGATGACATTATAAATCACAACGAATAACCAGCTTAGTGCTGGTTTTTTAATCACTTGAATAATTATTTTGTATTTGGCACCAAATGACCTTGACAGTAAGACGATTATTTGGTATAATTCTACGAAGAATGAGTAGAATTATCAAAGATGCTAGATAATGGTTGTTGAAGTGACTAGCATAACAAACTTGCTTAATTATTACAAGTGATTTACTGCATTTGATAAAGTCGCTTCTAAAAAAGCTTTTCAAACATTGCTTCTAAAAACAACTAATAAAAGAACTTAAAAAATCAAATCGAACGAAGTGAGAAGGCGAAGCCTAAAAGTCCCCTAAAAAGAGTCAACGCCGGATTTAAGGATAGCTATGTTCATAATATTCACATTTATAAGACTCTATCAGATAGTCCTTCGGACGTTCGTTTCACTCACAATTTGTTACATTCCATTGTTTGACTATATTTTCATATCCTTATAAAATAAACATATCGAGTTCATAAGGTGATCTATCATGACTGCATACAAGGCTCAATTAAAACTGCAAAATCTGATTAATAATACTTATTCACTCTTTAATGTATATGGAACAGTAGAAACCATATTTCAAGAGTCTATTAAAGACATTGAATCTGCAATTCAAAAGAAATATAATTTCACCAAATACAAAATTGTATATGTGGAAATTACTATCCTTAAAAACTAATTTTGTAAGCAAATTTAATAGCACTTGCTTTTAATTTTGCTTTATTGTATAGTATCAATACGTAATAAAGAGGACATAACAATGCTACATCCTATTTTTGACACTGATTCCTACAAAGCCTCTCACTTTAAACAATACCCAAAAGGGACTGAATACGTATATTCATACATTGAAGCACGTACTGGTACAGGATTTGATAAGGTCGTATTCTTTGGTTTACAATATATTATTAAAAATATTATTAGTAAACAACTTACTCAGACTGATATTAATGAGGCTAATGCATTTTTTACTGAACACATGGGAGTCTTTAATAAGGAAGGGTGGGAATATATTCTTCAAAAACATAATGGATATCTTCCAATTCAAATTAAGTCCATTCCTGAAGGGACTGTAGTACCACGTGGAGTACCTCTTATTACAGTGGTTAATACCGACCCAAAATGTTTTTGGCTTACGCAATGGGTTGAGACTATTCTTGTACGTGTATGGTCTACTATTAATGTAGCTACAATTTCATATAACGCTAAACTTATTATTAAAGACTTTTTGGAAAAGACTTCTGACGTACCTTTACATAACATTTTACCAAGTAGATTACAAGACTTTGGTAGCCGGGGGTCATATTGCCAAGAAGCAGCCGCAGTAGGTGGAATGGGACATTTGGTAAATTTTGAGGGTAGTGATACAGTGGCTGCTATTCTAAATGCGCAAAAAACCTATAATAGTACTCATATGCTAGCATATTCTATTCCTGCTATGGAACACGCCACTACTACTTCATGGGGTCGTAATAATGAAGTGGATGCATTTGAAAATATGATTGATGAGTTTGGTGGGAAAGTCCCATACATTGCTATGGTTATGGATAGTTATGATTTAGAGAATGCTGTAAAGAATTATATCGGCAAAAAGCTTAAAAATAAAATTCTTAATTGTGGTAGTACTATTGTCTGTCGGCCTGATTCTGGTATTCCTAAAGACGTAGTAGTTAAAACCTTACAATGGCTTGACGAGTCTTTTGGTAGTACCATTAATAGTAAAGGATATCGTGTATTATCTAATTGCGTTCGTGTTATTCAAGGTGATGGTATTACTATTGATAGCATTCCAGAAATTCTACAAGCCGTAGTAGAGGCAGGATATTCTACTGAAAACCTTGTCATGGGCATGGGTGGCGGACTTCTCCAACAACATAACCGTGATACTTTTCGATTTGCACAAAAATGTAGTTCTATTTGTGCAAACGGTATTTGGAGTGATGTGCAAAAAATCCCCGCCACTGATATTACAAAAGCATCTAAAGCTGGTAGGTTTACTAGTATTGTTCTTTTTGATATTGAAAATAATATTACAATTATTGACCATAATGTTCTAGACTATACAAATATGTATAGTTATATGTTAGCGTATGATTTTCAAGAAGGGGACTCTTCACCATTTATTACTGAGTACTTTTTTGATGAAATTCGTACAAACACTGGACTTTGGTGAAGTACATTGATATAATCGTTAAACCAACCAACTAGAGAGTATTAATATGACTACATTCATTAATTACCAAGAACAAACCACCGTGCCAGTATTTGAAAAGTGTGATGCGTTTAGAGGTGTTGTATTTGAAAATAATTGGAAATACACAGGTGAATACTTTCGTGAAGATGGAAATTCTTGGTACATCGTAGCTAATGGTAACATTACACGTGCAGTAAACGCTTCTCCTACTTTTAATGAACGAGGATAATATGAAAATCAGGTCATTAGTTTTAACCAAAATAGGTGGACTAGGTATTGTTCCCGGAAAACTATACGAAATTATTGAATTTGATAGTAGTAATAAGTACGTTAAATTATCTAATTATGACGACAAATGGTATAATGTAAATGACCTTGAAGCAGCTAGTCAAGAGACTGAATTTTACTATGACTTAGTATCAAGTATTCAAGAGTGGAGGGATGCGTTGCAGCGTGACCTTTCTAAAGAAAATATATGTGAAGTTATATCCGAAATGGATAAACAATTATCAATGTCTAAGGATTATTTATGACCCTTCATCATGATACTATCACCGGCTACAAAGTGTTTGAGCATGACTTTACCTGCCGTGATTATGATTTTCAAGGTGTGGGTACTACTCATACCTATGAAGGAACTCCCGTACTTTGTCAATCCGGATTCCATTTTTGTACGACATTACAAGATTGTTTTAATTACTATGATATCACACCACATATGATTATCTGTGAAGTAACTGCCACGGGATATACAGACGCTGAAAATGACTGTTCCAAGCGGACGTGTCAGACTCTTACTATTATTCGTCAAATGTCATTAAATGAGGCAGCGCAGCACATTACCGAGAGTGAGTATGCCTATTGTTGGGCTAGACATATCGGAAATAGGGATATTATGATTAATCATATTATCGATAGTCAGTATGCGTATTATTGGGCTAAGTATATCGGAAATCAGGATATTATGATTGACTGTATTACCGATAGTATGTATGCGTATCTTTGGGCTATGGATATCGGAAATCAGGATATTATGATTGACCGTATTACCGAGAGTAAGTGGGCCTATCGTTGGGCTATGAATATCGGCAATCAGGATATTATGACTGCACGGTGTCCGGAGATTAAGAACTGGCTTGCACAAGGGTATATTGGCTGATATAATAGCTTACATTAATTAGGTGTTATAATATGACTTTCCACATCGTTCTTACAATTACACTCGCTTTTATGGTATTATTTTCTAGTGCTAGCCTTTATCTTTATTATCTAGGTGCATATAGGAATAATTTAATGATTAAATCTGTATTAGAAAAGCGTAGTACATGGTTTTTCTTTTTTGATTTTCTAATTATTTGTCTTTGTTTTATTGGGTTTGTTTGTGTTTTATTGTAAAATACTACAACTACCATCTGATACACATTCTCATAGATTATCTGCAATGGGTATCTATGAGAATTCTTCTCTTATTGTAGAAAGAATTACTAAAAATCATGTCATCATAAATACGCTTAATACTAGAATAGTTCTTAGGCGTGAATTATTCGATACATTTGAAATAAAGATATTGGAGTAGACATGATACTTAACAAATTATATAGTGAGATTGCAGATACACTTTCTAAGTACACTAATCAAGAAATCACACCAGCCATTAAGAAGAAAATAAACAAAGAAGTGAATGCAGTATTGAAACCTTATATTTTAGCAAACCCAAATTATATTGATTATGATTCTATTGACTATGAGATTAATAAGGACACTATTTCTATAAATATTAAAGGATTACTTCTAGCTAGTGTAGAAAATAAAGACGTAAAATAGATAAAAAGTCTAATAAAACCACCTTAAAGGTGGTTTTATTATTTCTGATGTGTTATAATGCTAGTACACTCAAACATGAGATTAATATGTACAAGCAAGCCATTAATACCCTTCAAAATTGGGTAAAGCAAAATACAAAGACAAACACTCAATCCCCTCGCTATAATCTAGACGAAGCGCTTATCATGGTATGTGATAGCAAAACTCGCCCTGAATTAAGCAATTTAGTGCTACTTAATTACCACCCTACGGCAGCTTTTAGGTCTGCTAATAAGTGGTTAGATATTGAATTGGTATCACGTGGATTAGTTATTGAAAAAGAAACAGGAAAACTCGTAGCATTTCCTTTCATCAAATTTTTTAATTACTCGGAATTATCTGAAGACTATTCTATTATTAATTCAGATATTCGTTCTATTGATTATAAAGAAGATGGTAGCTTAGGTATTTGTTTTTTCTATAACAATAACTGGCACGTAGTTACTCATGGTTCTATGGACTCTGAGCAAGGTAAAAAAGCTACTGAAATGCTTCGTCAGCGTAATACGTCACTTCTTGATAAGAATGCTACTTATTTGGTAGAAATTATCTATCCAGAAAATCGAATTGTCACTGACTATGAAAATAAAGAAGATTTAATTTTGTTAGGTAAACAGCTTCTTTCATTAGAAGACAGTGTTTCAACTAATGCTGAAAGAAGTGTATTCGGTGAAAGCTTGCATAGTAACTTTAATAATGTCTTTTTGAATACTCCTAATGCAGTAGCTTCAATTTTAGAATTTTGTAAAGTTAATAAGGATTATAACTTTGAAGGATTTGTTGTTACTTTGAAAAATGGTCGTCGTGTCAAGTTTAAAACAGATGCTTATTTAGCAGTTCATCGTGTACGTTTTTCTATTGATAAAGAACATGTTAAGCAACTTATGTTAGCTGGGTCTACTATCCTTTTAGAGTTTAAAGAATCATTGCCTAATGAATTCTTTAAGGAAGTTGATGTAATTGTATCTGAAATCAATGACTACGTAATAGCTAATTTAAAGATTGTAAATGAAGTATTGACTGATATTAAATCAAACGTGGTACCATTTCCCACTAATGCAAGTGATGTCGGTAAACTTTGTCACGTTTTCGTCAATAAGGCACCAAAACACTTACAGGCTACTATTTGGCAAGCACTAAAGAAAAGTGAAGATTATCAAGTATTATATAATTCAGTGCTTAAGACATTTGGAGATTAATCATGACAGATTATATTAAAATTACAACTAATAATGACTCATGGAACTGCGAGTGCTGTGGCGAAATATACGACAAACATGTGATATTCGATAAATCATATACGTATAGTTTTTCACATATTATAGATAGCTATGAAGTATGCTTAGATGGCCACTTCGGGAATGTAGTCATTACTCATAATCTAGAAGAAATTAAGGCAATTGAAAGTACCGAGTCGGTACCAGTGCCTTATTACTTAAATGATGTTGATTACTTTCCAGATAGTTTTAAGTTTGTATTTTTCCATTTTTTTGACAATAGATTTAAATTAGATGACGATTATAACGATATTACAGGAGAGTATTCGATAAAAGTTACTGATAATACAAATGGCGAAATACTTTATTACAATCCGAGTGTAACTTACTCTATCCAAGATATGCACAATATTATACAATTACTTCAACAAAAAGATATTTTTATCACGGTGGTGTGAATCATGTATAAGCTTAATCAAACAGTTGAAGTATTCAAGGATGGGATTTCACAAGGAAAGTGTAATGTTTCATCTATTTCCAAAGAAGGATTTGTAAAAGTGGCTGGTAGGTGGTATGATACTAAAGGTAAGAGTGTCGGCTTTTCCTATAGTCATTATGCTATTTTTGATATTACAGTTGAAGATGATTAAACTTTGGATTGATGATATTCGACCAATGCCTGTTGACTTTACTCATTGTTGTATAAATGCGTCGTCAGCTATTGAGTTCATTAAAGCTAATAGTGAAAATATTTTCACTATTAGCTTCGACCACGATTTAAGTGAATTTATTGCTGAAACCGAGCTTACTGGAAATACAGTAGCAAAGTACATCGAAGAAGCTTTGTATTTTAATGAAATAAAAATCCCCAATCAAGTAACCTTTCTAGTGCATAGCTCTAATAGCACTGGTAGAGCAAACATAGTAGCTACTCTTAAAAGTGCTGGTAATTATACTTCAAGTATTTTTACTATCAAAGAAACCCCATATGAAACTTTTTATAGGTGATTCATGGAAGTACTAAAAAAATCAAAAAAAACCTTCGATAAGCTTGTAGATACCATCGAATTAGACTTATTTAATTACTTTAATAAGTATATTAGTAAAAACGATGACCTATATTGTGTTCAACTTCATTATAATTTTAATTATCAAGAATATCACTACTTTGAGTATGAGTATAAAGATTTTTGGGAAGTCTTTGAATATAAGAATGCCATTGAAATGTTTCATGATGAGAAAATTAAAAATGCATATTTACAAAAGATTGACTATGATGATATAATACTTAGTGTGTTAAATGACTGCCCAAGTATGATTCATGATATTATACGAAATGGGTATAGGTATGGAAAAGAATTACAAGATGTTCACCCAGAGCTTTTTAATGACTTAGTATATGAGTTTAATATTCAACCATATTCTTCTATTTTTAATAGAATTACATTTGTAAGAGGAATGGGGTTGATATGAAGAAGGAAGTAGGAGTACTTAAGGATAGAATAGAAGCTGCTATAACCCAATTACTTTATCTTCGGGTAAAATACCCGGAAGATTTTGTAGCAAATGACGAATCATTTGAAAAAGCTATATTATGTTTAGATGATGTGGCGAGTATATTAAAAATCAACTACTTATTTAAAGATAGCGTAATGCGTGAGAATTTTATTATCGAAGATTCTTACACTGAATATAAAAACATTTTAGAAAAATATAAAGGAAGAGTAAATTATGGAAACAGTGATTGCAGTTAAACTTATTAGCGGCGAAGATATTATTGGAAAGTTAGTTTCTAGTCGCACTGATAATGAAATTATTACATTAGACGATGCAAGAGTTATCGCCCCAACTCAAAATGGTATTGGGTTAATGCCTGTAATGATGGCTAATCCAGAAGCACAAATTAGCATTAATCGTTGTGCTATAGCAGTAAATGAAATTTCAATAGTATCTGAATTAGAAAAAGCCTACTTAGCACAAGTATCGAAACTAGATTTAAGTATGATGAGGTAATATGTTTAACTTTAAGCGAAAGTATAATGTTTTATTTCAAGTAAAAGATGAAGAAGGCGCTTACGTTGATAGTTTTAATCTAATAGTAGATGAGTTGCCAACATTAGGCCATGACTACATAGTGGATTCTGACATTTTTACAAAAGTCACTAGAGTAGTAAATCTTGCTTGGGATTATAGGCAAAAAGGAATAAAAGCACTATTAAATGATAATACAACACCATTAACTAACAAATTTGACTACTTTGTTAGTTTATCTATCACTTCTCATTGTAAATTTAATGGAAACTGTTATTATGAATACCGATGATACTCCGTTATGTGTTAAGTTAGATTTAATAGACAAGCAACTTCGTGATGAATGGCGTATAAAGCGTGGATGTGACTATTGTTATATGGTAAAGTATAATCAAGTACACGTGCTCACAAATACCGTATATTCAGAAATCCTATCAGAAGTATTTTCAGCATATGAAGTAGAAAATGTAGTAATTCACCTCACTAGCTGATATAATAGCTATGGCAATAAGAGGCGATGCCCCACGCTGATATACGCTACTGAAACGGTAGCACAAACTTAATAAACTTAGTAACAAGTGGTTGGGGCAGCGTCCTGCTTGATTGCTGAGTTAGAAGCGTAGTGAACTTGGAGATTTTTATGCAAACACTTAGAGAACAACAGTCAAAATTTGCAAGAATGGTTGCTGATTTGATAATTAAAGCATTTGAAATGGGCTATGAAGTAACTTTGGGGGACGCTTTTAGAGACCCAAGACTACATGGTGAAATGGGAGTAAAAAAAGGATATGGAGCAGCTAACAGTTTTCATAAAAAAAGATTAGCGATAGATTTAAACTTGTTTAAAGATGGAAAGTTTTTAGGCGCTACAGATGACCATAAAAAACTTGGGGAGTGGTGGGAGTCTAAAGGCGGCACATGGGGCGGACGTTTCAAAGACGGCAATCATTATAGCTTGGGCGAATGACGCAAAGCTCTAACATTATATTAGAGGAAATATCATGGTAAAAACATTGTATGTATTAGTCGGTATTCCGGGGTCTGGTAAGACTACTCTTCGGAAAAAAATGATTTCAGAAATGGCTAATACTAAGGTAGTTAATAAAGATTCTATTCGTATTCAAATTAAAAAAGAATTGGCGGACTCTGGTAAGAATGTTAATAAAATTAACTGGAAAGAGATTGAAAAAGAAGTAATTCCTCGATATAACGCACTTCTTCAGCAATATGTCGAGGAAGGTGTCAATATCATTGATGATGATACCAATCTCACTATGAAGAATATTTCACGTTTACAGCAATTTGCTAAAAACAATTCTTATGAATGTGAGGTAATCTTTTTAGAAGATAGTTGGAACGTTGACCTTTGTCATAAGCGCAATACTTCACGAGATGTTTCTGAACACGTTCCAGTCGCCGCTGTCGAAAACATGGCAGAAAACTTTATTAAGGTATATCATACGTTTCATAATTCAAATAAAATTACTATTAATAGTAATCCACTAGCTATTGTAGTAGACATGGATGGTACCCTTGCCCATATGCATAGTCGTAGTGCTTTTGAATGGGATAGAGTAGGGGAAGATACAGTAGATGAAACGGTTAAAGAATTAGTCAAGTTTTACCATAGTCAAGGCATTAAGGTAATTATTTGCAGTGGCCGTGATGGGTGTTGCAAGGATATTAGTATCAAGTGGCTTAATGATAATGATATCCCATTTGATGAATTTTTTATCAGACCTGTTAATGACATGCGTAAAGACGTTCA
>JACCDT010327309.1_pt1 | contig 44139 bp, 36 predicted proteins | sample 7446291 | NCBI WGS metagenome assembly JACCDT01 (sample SAMN15323446, study PRJNA562643) | freshwater metagenome | isolation source: river surface water | place: USA:Blue River Watershed | collected 2017-08-17
GGTGAGCGGTTGGCTGGGGTTCTTGCGTGCGTGGTTGATCAGATCGCCCACGGTCTTGACGTTCAGACCGGGGCGAACGGTCAGTACGATGGTGGTGGTGGCAACCTGGGCCACCAGACGGAAGTCCTCGGGCTTGTAGCGCACGCCGGCGATCGCCAAGGGGGCCAACACCAGTTCCATGGGGCTGCCCAGCGCCAGGGTGTGGCCGTCGGCCGGTGCATTGAGGACCTTGCTCAGGCCGATCGAGCCGCCAGCGCCGCCCAGGTTCTCGATGATCATGGTCTGCCCCAGGCGCGCGGCGGCATCGGGCTGGACACGGCGGGCAAAGAAGTCCGACGGGCCACCGGGCGGGTAAGGCACCACCAGGCTGATCGTCTTGTTGGGGTATGCGGTGTTGGCCTGAGCGCTCAGGGCCATGCCGCCCAGGGCGGCCAGCAGCACGCGGCGAGAGATGAAAGGGGTTTGCATGGGCTGTCTCCGTGAAGGAATGGGGTGAATGGCAGAACAACACCCTCATGCTAAAAACCCAAATTCAATGTGTCCAATGCATTGTTCAGCATGATTCAATACATTGAACGCATTGAATCAACAACTTGTAAGCGTCCCTCCGGCGGCAACAGCGATCGCAGGTGCGGTTTGGGGGGAGCGCATGGGCTCAGCCCTGCGCGTCGTCGCCGAAGTACTCGGGGGGCACCAGCGCCAGAAACTCGGCAAAGCCACTGTTGCCAAAGGGCACATGCTTGCGAATGGCGGCGGCAATGGCGCTCTCGTCGCCAGATTCGATGGCCAACACAATGGCCTGGTGATCGGCGAACGAGGCCTCCATTTGCCGCTGGGTAAAGCGGGGCTTGACGCGGTAGCGCTTGATCATGCGGCGGGTGGTGCGCAGCACATCGGCCATGTACTCGTTATGCGCAGCGGTGTAGACCACCTCGTGAAAGCGCACATTGGCCTGCTCGTAGCCATCCACATCCCCGGCCTTGAGGCAGCGCTCGCAGGCGGCCAGGGCGGCGTGCAGCTTCTCGCTCAGCTCGGCGCTCAGGCGCCGCGCCGCCAGCGAGGCCATCACCACCTCCATCTCGCAGAAAAACTCCAGCATGCCGCGCACCTGGTTGACGGTCAGGCGCGAGACCCGCACGCCCTGGCGGTGCTGCATGCGCACCAGCCCGTTGGCCGCCAGCTGCTGCAGCGCTTCGCGCACCGGGGTGCGCGACACGCCAAACTCCTGCGTCAGGGCTTTCTCATCCAGCAGGGACCCAGGCGGTCGTTGCCCACTCTCGATCTGGGCCTGCAAGGTGGCCCGGATTTCGGCGGCCCGCCGGGTGGGCACAAGGGCCTCCAGCACGGGTTCGTCGAGGCGGCTTGGGTCGCGGGTTTGGGTCAGCATGGCGGTCTCCCTGGGTTCTGCGGGGTATCAACGTGCGGTGTCCGGCCCCGAACCGGCGGCACCGGTCGGCGCCTGGCCAGCGGCCACGCCCAGCGGCTCGGCGCGTTTTTCCACAAAGGCCTTGAGCCGCTCGGCGGCTTCCGGCCCCCGCGCCATGGCCGAGTTCATCTGTTCGACAAACAAGCCGTCGTCGTGGGACATGTCCTGGATGCGGGGCAACACGTTGATGATTTTCCAATTCGTGTCCAGCGTATTTTGCGCGATCCGCGCGGCCAGGCTGCGCGCCTTGGCCAGGGCCTGGCCCGGTGGAGTGACGTAGCGCACGATGCGTGTGGCCAGCCCCTCGTGCACATCGAGCAGTCGGCCCGTGAGCATCATGTCCATCATGACGCTGGTGCCCACCACACGCTGGATGCGCACCGTGCCACCGCCGCCCACAAAAATGCCGCGTTGCCCCTCGGGCAGGCCAAAGACCGCCGTCTCGTCGCCCACGCGCAGGTGCGCGGCCGTGGCCAGCTCCAGCCCCCCACCCACCACGGGCCCATGCAGGGCCGCCACAAAGGGAATCGGTCCGCGCGCGATCTGGTCGAACACGGTGTGCCAGTTGTGCCGATGGCGCTTGGGCGAGCGGGTGATCTGCCCGTTGGCCCGTGCCAGCAATTCGGCCAGGTCCAGGCCCGAGCTGAAATTGCTGCCGTGGCCAAACAGCACGCCCACCTTGGCCTCGTCGTGCGCCCGCTGCACCGCTTGCGACAAGGCGCTCACCAGCGCGTCGTTGATGGCGTTGCGCTTGTCGGGTCGGTTCAGGCCCAGCAGGGCCACGTCGCCGTCGAGTTCATAGGTCACGAGTTCAGAAGTCATGCAAATCTTTCTTGCGCAGGTTTCAACGCGATGGGCTCGCCATCATTCGGCGGGCAACAGATCGCGCCACTGCTCGGCTTGATCGATCAATCCGCCCACCGACAGCGCCCTGGGGTAGTCGGGGTTGCGGGCCAAATGGGGGATTTTGCCTTCTTGGAACTCGGCCACCGACTTGAGCAGGCATTGGCGCATGCGCACCACCGCGCCATCGGCCGAGCACAGCTGCTCGTCGGTCCGGTCCAGGATGGGGCCCTGGCCCATGAACATCGAAAAGTCCTCGGTGGCCAGGTGCTGCGGAAAACCGCTGAAGTGGCCACGCTTCATCAACTCGCGGTCCTGGCCCCAGTTGTTGTCGGGCGTGCCCGGTGGCAAGGGTGGGAAACGCCAGGGGTCCGAGATCAGCGTGAACGAGTTCATGCCCAGCGGCCGCTCGGTGTTGAAGGGCACGAACCAGGCCCGGTGGTGCGTGTCGTCCACCGGCACCGAGAAGAACACCATGGCATTGGCCCCCTTGTCGGGCGCGCAGATGATGCCGTACCAGGGCATGACGAAGTTGTTGACCCGGGCGTACACATTGCCCTCGGGCATCGGTCGCAACGCCACATAGCGAAAGCCATAGGAGCGGTCCTCGTACTCCAGTCGAGGCGCGCGACTCTTGGTCATGTTCACCCGCTGATTGCCCTGGGGGCCGGCGGTGAGCAAGACGGTGGACGAATGCAGAAAACTCACATGGGTGGTGTCCACGGTCGCTTCCACGCCCTGCACCCAGTTGGTCGGCACCTCCTGGGTGGTCACGGCCGTGTGGCCTTCGGGCAGGTTGTTGAACGGCAGGTCGGGGAACGGCGGCACATCGCTGCCCTTGCCGAGCCAGGCCCAGAGAATCCCGGCCCGCTCCTGCACTGGGTAGCGGTTGAGCCGCACGGCCTTGCAAAACTGCGCCTGGTCGCCGGCATGGTTGGGCGCTTCCAGCAGATCGCCACGCGCATTGAATTTCCAGCCGTGGTAGATGCAGCGCAGGCCGTCCTCTTCGTTGCGCGCGAGCAGCAGCGAGGCCTTGCGGTGGGGACACTGCTCGTCGAGCAGGCCCGCGCGGCCCGAGGTGTCGCGAAACGCCACATAGTTACGCCCCAGCAGGCGAACCCGGATCGGGGCCCCGTCCTTGACCAGCTTGGCCGTCGGAATGGCCGGGATCCAGTAGTGCTGGCGAATCATGTCGCCCATCGGGGCCCCGTTGTCGACCCGGGTCAACAACTCGTTCTGTTCTTTGCTCAATGGCATGGAGGCTTACCTCTTGTGTGCGGGTGGCGATCGGATGGAATGATTATTTGTTGAGCCAGAGCTCGGAGAGATCGAGCCCGACCCAGTTGCTGTGGGTGGGGGTGTAGCCGCCCACCTCGGACGCCATCACCACGGTGCGGCGGCCCCAGAAGAACGGCACCACATAGGCCTGGTTCAGCATCCAGGCCTCGGCCTCGTGCAAGATGGCCTTGCGCTGCGCCGGCGTGGTCGCCTGCTTTTGCTGCAGGTAATAGGCATCGACGCGCTTGTCGTCGCCGTTGACATAAATGCGGGCATTGGTGCTCTCGGACGTCAGCGCCGACCATTGCATGGTGGGGTCGTCGTCCATGTCGGGGAAGGCCCCCAGCAGCAGATCAAATTCTCCGGCCTCGCGCTTGGCGATGTACTGCGGGTCTTCGGGCTGCTCCTGGGTCACCGTGATGCCCACCTGGCGCAGTTGGTCGATCAGGAACACGCCGGCATAGGGAAAGGGCTTGCGATTGAGCAGGCGCAGGTTCAGGTTGGTCTTGCCGGCTTCGGCCAGCAGCTTGCGGGCCTCGGCACGGGCGGCCTCCATGTCGCGGCGAAAGCCCGGCAGGGTGCTGAGCTCTTCGGGTGTGCGGGCAAAGGCCGAGCCCGGGCGCAGCAGCCCGCCAGGGGCGCTGGTGCCCGTGGAGCGCTCGATCAGCTTCTCGCCGCCCCAGTGGTCAATGGCCAGGGCGATGGCGCGGCGCACCCGCACATCGGCCAGATCGGGCTTTTTGCCGTTGAGCATGTACATCAGGAGCAGGTTGATGGGCTCCTTGGCCTCGTGGATGCGCACCTTGTCGCCACGCGCGGCCTTGATGCGTGCCGCGTCGGCATTGGCCACCCCACGAAAATCGGTCATGACCTGACCGGCCGACAGGGCGTTGATGGCCGCCGGCACGGGCATCGACAGGGCCCGAAAGCCGTCCAGGTGCGGACGCCCCTTGACGAAATAACCGTCAAAGCGCTCGCCCACCCACTCGTGGCCCGGCGAGTAGCGCACAAACTTGAAGGGGCCCGAGCCCATCACCTTTTTGCCGGGGTAGTCGGGGTCGGCCTTGGTCATGGCCTCCGAGATCACGCAGGCCGTGGGGTTGGCCAGCATCTTCAGAAACGAGGCGTTGGCCGCGGACAGGCGGATGACCACGGTTTCCTTGTCCGGGGTCTCGATGGCGCTGACGTCGGCAAACATGGCCTCGCGCGGCGACATCATGCCCTTGGGGGGATTGCGAATGCGGTCCAGGCTGAAGCGGACGTCGCTGGCGGTCAGGGCGCTGCCGTCATGAAAGCGCACATTGGGATGCAGCTTGAAGGTGTAGGTCTTGCCGTCGCGCGAGACGGTCCAGCTGCGCGCCAGATCCCCCACGATCTGCGATGGATCGGCAGGGTTTTGCCGCAACAGGCTGGCGTAATGCGGCGCGATGCGCAGCGCGACATTGATCGAGATGGCGGCGTGGCAATCGAGCGTGGCCGGATCGCCCTGGGTGATGGCGTACACAAATGTGCCGCCCCGCGTGGGCGTGTTTTGCGCTTTGGCCGGGGCCATGGCGGCCAGGCAGGCCCCAAGGGCCAGCACCAGGGATGGGTAGCGACGAATCATGGTTGGTCTCCTGTTGTCATGGAAAGGATCGAACAAGCTCACACCACAAACTGACGTTTGAGTTCGGCAATGCGCGCCTCGTGCAGGCCGATTTCGGCCAGGATGGCGTCGGTATCGGCACCAAAGGCGGGCGCCGGGCGCGTTTGCGCCGGCGCCGGATGGCGCTCGAAAATCATGGGTTGCCCCACCAGGGCCACCTCGCCCAGGCGCTCGTGCGACATGGGCCAGGCCATGCCCAGGTGCTGCACCTGCGGATCGGCAAACACCTGGTCGATGGGCAGGATCGGGCCGCAGGGCACCCCCGCCTCCAGCAAGCGCTCGGTCCACTCGGCGCTGCTGCGGGTGCGCATGATGGCCTGGATCTCGGCGTTGATGGCATCGCGGTTGCGCACCCGGTTGACGCCATCCTTGAAACGCGGATCCTGCGCCAGGGCCGGCACCTCCATGGCCCGGCACATGCGCTGCCACATGTTGTTGCCAATGGCCGCCACATTGATGTGCCCGTCGGATGTTTCGTACACCGCGGTGGGCACGGTCATGGGGTGTTCGTTGCCATGCTGACCGGGGACCTTGCCCGAGACCAGCCACTGCACCGCCTGGAAGTCGAGCATGGCGATCTGCGCCTGCAACAAGGAGGTCTGCACCCAGTCGCCCTGCCCCGAGCGCTCGCGCTCGAGCAAGGCACACAGAATCCCAATGGCACAGAAATAGCCCGCCGACAGGTCGGCAATCGGCACACCGGCCCGCATGGGGCCATCGCCGGGCCGGCCCGTCACGCTCATGAGACCGCCCATGCCCTGGGCAATCGAGTCGAAACCGGGGCGTTTGCTGTACGGCCCGGTTTGGCCAAAGCCCGAGATGCTGGCGTAGACCAGGCGGGGATTGACGGCGCGCAGAACGTCCGGGCCAATGCCCAGGCGGTACTTCACATCGGGGCGGTAATTCTCGACAAAGACATCGGCCTCGCGGATGAGGTCTTTCAGGATGGCCACGCCTTCCGGGGTTTTCAGATTGAGCGTCAGGCTTTGCTTGTTGCGGTGCAGGTTCTCGTTGTCGGCCACATCGTTGGTGCGTCCGCCAATCATGTCGTCCTGTCCCGGCGCCCCTTCTGGGATTTCGATCTTGATGACCCGGGCGCCCAGATCGGCAAAAAAGCGCACCGCCGTCGGGCCGGCGCGCACCCGGCTGGCATCGATGACGGTGTATCCCGACAGAGGGCCGTGGCTCATGCGAACTCCTTCTCGGTGGTGGGCGCTGACGCTTGCGTTGCGGCTGCGCTGGGCGCAATGGCGTGCTCGGCGTACCAGCGCAGGTGGTGCTGGGCGTCGCCCAGGTAAAGCGAGAGCGTGGTCAGCAATTTGGCAAAGTGCCCCACCCGGCACTCGGCGGTCATGCCCATGGCCCCATGCATCTGGATGGCCGCTTCGCTGGTGGCCTGCGCGGCGCGGGCGGTGATGACCTTGGTGGTGGCCAGGACCTTCTGGCGCACCTCGGGCGGCGCATGGTCGATCAACATGGCCGCGGCCATGACCATGGCGTCGGCCTGCTCCAGCCCGATCATGGTGTCGGCCAGGCGGTGTTGCAGGGCTTGAAAGCGCGCCAGCGGTGCGCCAAATTGACGCCGGGTTTTGAGGTGTTCGGTGGTGCGCTCGATCAGCGTCTCCATCGCGCCCACCGACTCCGCGCAGGTCCAGACCAGGGCCAGCTCGGTGGCCTGCTGCAAGGCGGGGAAGGCCTGGTGCAGGGGCCCGAGCAAGGCATCGTGCGGGACGCGCGCATGGTGCAGGTCGATGTGGGCCGCATGCCGGCCGTCCAGGGTCTGGAAATGCTGCACCGCCAGGCCATCGGTGGTGGCCGGCACGATGAACAAGCTCAGGCCGTGCGTGTCCCGGGACGCCCCCTCGGTGCGTGCCAGCACCAGCAGCGCGTCGGCTTGCGCCCCGCCCAGCACCAGGGATTTGTGGCCGTCGATGCGCCAGCCATCGGGCACGGCCTGCGCGCGCGTCTGCACATCGCTGAGGGTGTAGCGGGCTTGCGGCTCGCTGTGTGCCAAGGCCAGCTGCTGCTGGCCAGCCACCGTGGGAAGCAGCCAGCGCTCGCATTGCTCGGTGCTGCCCAGGGCCTGCAGCAAGGTGCCGGCCAACACAATGCTCGAGAGGTAGCCCTCGCCCGCATGGCAGCGGCCCATCTCGCGCGCCAGCAGGGCCAGGCCCACCGGGCCTTGCTGCGACCCGCCCCAGCGTTCGTCAACGGCCATGCCCAGCAGGCCCATCTCGGCCAATCCTTGCCAGCGGCGTCGGGCGCTTGGCATGTCCACCGGATCCCCGCGCTGCGCATCGGGGTACTGGTCCTGCAGGTAGCGGCGCACGGCCGCCGAAGTGGCCAGTTGCTCGTCGGTCAGGGAAAAATCCATGGCAATGGTCCTTGGCTCAAGCGGCAAGCAGCGATTTGGCGATCAGGTGGCGCTGAACCTCGTTGGCCCCCCCGTAAATCGACAGCTTGCGCGCATCAAAATAATTGGCGGCCACCCCCATCAGCTCGGCGGGGCTGGCCAACTCGCCCTCATGGTCGGCATGAAAGGCGTCGGGCTGGAAGGGAATGGCCTGCGGTCCGGCCACCTGCACCATCAGGCTGTAGATGGCTTGGCGCAACTCGGTGCCAAAGACCTTCAGGATCGAGGGCGCCACGGGGGCGGTGACGCCCTGCCCGTTGGCGCTCATGATTTTCAGGCCCATGAATTCGAGGGCCATGGTCTGCATCTCGAGCTCGGCGATGCGGGCGCGCACCAGGGGGTCGTCCAGCACGGTGCGGTCGCCGTCGGGCTGGCGCTGCGCCAAGTCCTTGAGGCGGGCGAGCTGCTGCTTGCAGGAGGCCACGCCGGCAATGCCCGTGCGCTCATTGCCCAGGGTGTGTTTGGCATAGGTCCAGCCCTTGTCGACCTCGCCGACCAGGTTCTCGACAGGCACCCGCACCTCGTCCAGGAACACCTCATTGAGGTCCGAGCCGCCCTCAAGCATGGGGATCGGCCGGATCGTCACCCCGGGCGAGCGGGCGTCGATCAGGAGCATCGAGATACCCTCTTGCGGCTTGACGTCGGGATTGGTGCGCACCAGGCAAAACAGCATGTCGCAAAAATGCGCGTACGAGGTCCAGACCTTGTGCCCGGTGACAAGGAAGTGATCGCCATCCCGCACCGCCCGCGTGCGCAAGGACGCCAGGTCCGAGCCCGCATCGGGCTCGCTATAGCCCTGGGCCCACCAGGTGCTGCTGTCGCGCATACCGGGCAGGTAACGGGCTTGCTGCGCCGGGCTGCCAAACGCCATCAGCATGGGGCCCACCAGGCCCAGGCCGCTGTTGACCACGCGAGGGGCATGACCGAGCAGGCACTCCTCGCTGAAGATGTAGCGCTGCATCGGCGTCCAGCCGGTGCCGCCATGGGCCACCGGCCAATGCGGCGTGCCCCAGCCCCGGGCGTGCAAGCGGGCATGCCAGCGCTGGATGTCGGCGCGCTCCACGCGCAGACCACGCGCCACTTTGTCGCGAATGTCGGCGGGCAACTGGGTGCGCACAAAATCGCGGACCTCCTGGGCAAAGGCCTGGTCCTCGGCCGAAAATGTGTGCTTCATGCGGCCTCCTCGTCCAGCACGATCAGGGCGTCCAGGGCGTTCACCCCATCGGCACGCGCCAGCAGCGGGTTGATGTCGATTTCCAGGATACGGGGCTGGGCCCGCATCAGCGCGCCCACGCGGCTGACCGCGTCGGCCACCGCCGCCAGGTCCACGCCCGCCTGGCCACGCGCGCCCGCCAGCAAGGCCGCGGCCTTGAGCGAGCGGCATTCCTTGATGATGTCCTCGGGGTGCATATCGGGTGGGATCAGGCGCACATCGTGCAAGGTCTCGATCCAGATGCCCCCCAGGCCGACCATCAGCACCGGGCCCCAGTGCGGGTCGCGCTTGGCCCCAATCACCAACTCAAGCCCGGGCGCCCCCATGGTCTCGACCAGCACCCCGTCCAGGCTCAGATCGGGGCGGGCCGCGGCCACATCGCGCTGCATGCGCGCCCAGGCCTCGCGCAGCGCGGCCTCGTCACGCACCCCCACGATCACGCCGCCCACATCGCTTTTGTGCAAAAGGTCGGCAGCCTGGGCCTTCAGCACCACCGGGTAGCCCAAGGACTGCGCCAGGGCGCAGGCCTGCGCCAAGTCGCGCGCCAGCTCGCCGCGCGGCGTGGCCAGCCCCACCTGGCGCAACAGGGCCTTGCCCAGGTATTCGGGCAGGGCGCCGGCCTGACGCGGCCACTCCATGCTGGGCACCTCCACCTGCGCCGCTCGGCTGGCGCGCGCCAGCGCCTGGCCGTAAGCATGGACCCGGGCCACCGCCCGCAGGCAGCGGTCGGTGGAGCGGTACATGGGCAAGCGGCTGTCCACAATGGCCTGGGCAAAAAACGGCTCCAGCACCAGCCGGTCGCCCAGGATCACCAGGGCCGCGGGCTTGCGCAGGGCCGTGAGCGCGGGCAGCAGATGGTCTTTTTTGTCCTGCTGCGAACGCGGCGTGCCCGCCATCGCGGCCAGCACCACCGAGCCAACATTGGGGTCTTCGTCCAGCACGGCCAGCAGACGCGACATCAGGGCCGGGTCCTTGACGGTGGCGGTGGTGTAGTCCAGCGGGTTCTCGGCCACGGCATAGTCGGGCAACAGGGCCTGCAGGCGGGTCACGGTCTCGGGGGCCAGCGGCGGCATGTCCAGCTGCAGCGCATCGGCCACGTCCAGCGCAATGTTCTTGACCGCGCCCGAATTGGTGACAAAGGCCACCCCGCCGCTGGCGGGCCTCGGAAAGCGCGCCAGAAAGGCCGAGGTATCGAGCAGTTCATCGAGCGTCTCGACCACCAGCACGGCCTCGTGGGCGAGCAAGGCGCAGGCGCTGGCGTGGTTGCTGACGATGGCGCCGGTGTGCGAGAGCGCGGCCGCTTGCGCACGGGCGCTTTTGCCCGGCATGAGCAGCACCACCGGCTTGTGCGCCTGTCGGGCCTGGCGGGCCAGTTGCAAAAAGCGCTGCGGATGGCGGATCTGCTCGGCATACACCGACACCACCGCGGTGTCGGGGTCAGCCAGCAAAAAGGCCAGGTAGTCCTCGATGCCCAGATCGGCCTCGTTGCCACTGCCGATCGAGCAGGTCACACGAAGTCCGCGCGAGGTGTAGGCATCGCGCATGTTGTTGGCCATGGCCCCGCTTTGCGAGACGATGCCGATGCCGGGCCCCGTGGGCATGGGCAGGGGCTGCACCCCTTCAAAGGTCAGCGGCACGCCCGCGGCGTAATGCGTCAGGCCCATGCTGTTGGGGCCCACCAGCAGCATGCCCGCGTCGCGCGCAACCTGGGCCAGGGCCTCTTGTTGGCGCCGGCCCTCTGGCCCGGTTTCGGCATAGCCCGAGGCAAACACCACCACCGCGCCAAAGCCCTTGCGCGCGCACATCTGCACAGCGGGCAGCATGCCAGCAGCAGGAATGGCCAGCACCGCCACATCCACCCCATCGGGCACTTGCGCCAGATCGGGCACGCAGGGCAGGCCATCCATCTCGCTCAGGCTGCGGCTGACCAGGTGCAGTTGCCCGGTGTAGGCAAAGCGCTGCAGATTGGTCAGCACGATGCGCCCCATGGAGCGGCCGTCGGAGACCCCGACAATGGCCACGGATCGGGGGCGAAGCAGGCGCGCCATGGCGGCGCGGTGTGGGGTGGGCAGTTGGGACATGAACAAAGGGTGGGACAACAAAAAAGGTTCAGAGACGCAGCTTGGGATCGAGGTAGTCGCGCACGGCATCGCCCAGCAGGCTGAACGAAAACACCGTCAGGGCCACGGCCAGGCCCGGAAAGATCACCATCCAGGGCGCTTCGGCAAACAACTGCGTGCCCATGCCCGAGAGCATCAGGCCCCAGGCCGGGGTGGGTTCGACCACCCCGATGCCCAGGTAGGACAGCGAAGACTCCAGCAAAATGGCCTGCGCGCCCGAGGCGGTGATGAGCACCAGCCAAGGCGCCACCAGGTTGGGGGCCATGTGGCCAAACATCACCCGCGGTGACGAGTAACCGGCGGCCATGGCCGCATCGATATAGGGCATGGCGCGCACACTGAGGGCGGCGGCGCGCAGCACCTTGGCCACTTTGGGAATCCCGGGCACGGCCACCGCCATCATCAGGTTGATGTCAAAGCCCAGCACCATGCGATGCCCCAGCACCGCCGCCAGCACCAGGGCAAACACGATCAAGGGAATGGCCAGCATGATGTCGAGGCACCGCTGCATGAGCGTGTCGTAGGCGCCGCCAAAAAATGCCGACGACAGGCCCAGCGCCGCGCCGATCAGGCTGCCCAGCAGGGACGCGCCAATGGCCAGCACCATGGCTGTGCGCGCGCCGTGCATGATGCGCGAGAGGATGTCCCGGCCGTATTCGTCCGTTCCCATCCAATGCACCCGGTTGGGCGCTTGCAAGATGGCATCGGCATGCGTCTGGGTGGGGTCAAAGGGTGCGAGCGTGGGCGCCAGCAGCCCCACGGTCAGCATCATCAGGATGAACAGCAGCGCCAGCCCGCCCAGCGGGTGCTGACGGAAAAATGGCAGCAGCGCCATGAGGAATCGTTTCATGTCCGTGACCTTGGGCAAGCCATGCATTCAAGCGCGCCGCCGAACCCGTGGGTCCAGCACCGCATACAGCACATCCACCAGGAAGTTGATGAGCACAAAGGACAGGGCAAACATCATCACCAGGCCCTGGATCAATACATAGTCCCCTTGGGACACGGCCTGCACCAGCAAGCGCCCGACCCCGTTGAGGTTGAAGACCTGCTCGGTCACCACCAGCCCGCCCAGCAGGTAGGCAAACTCCAGTCCCAGCAGCGTCACCGCCGGCAGCAAGGCGTTGCGCGCCGCGTGGCGGGTCAGCATCGTCCATTTGGGCACGCCCTTGGCCTTGGCGGTGCGCACATAGTCCTCTTGCAAGACCTCCAGCATCGACGAGCGCAACATGCGCGCCACCACTGCCGACAGGCGCCAGCCCACGATCAGGGCCGGCAGGCCGATCTGGGCCAGATGTCCCAGCGGGTCCTCTTTCCAGGACAGCGCTGCCACTTGCGGCAACCAGCCGAAGGCCTTGAGCAAACCGGTTTGCGCCAGCAGGCCCACCCAGAAGGCGGGCAAGGAAATGCCCAGCACCGCAAACAGGCGCACCCCCTGGTCGACCCAGCTGCCACGGTAAACCGCCGCCAGCAAGCCCATGGGCGCCGCCAACAGCGTGCCCACCAGCACCGCCAGCACCGCGACCTCGAAGGTCACCATGAAGCGCTCGCCGATCTCCTCGACCACGCTGCGCCCGGTCCACATGGAGGTGCCCATGTCCAGGCGCACCATGCCCCAGACCCATTGCGCAAACTGCACGTACAGGGGCTGGTCGATGCCCAGCCGGGCGCGTTCCATTTGCAGCACCTCGGCCGAGACCCGGTGGCCCTCGGACATCAGTTTGACCGCCACCACATCGCCTGGAATGACGCGCAGCAGCAGAAAAATCAGCACCGCCACCCCCGCCAGGGTCAGCATGAACTGGAGCCATTTCTTGAACAGGTAAGACCTCATGCCAGCGGTCCTCCGGGGTGAAAACAGGCCACATGGTGACCGGGTGCCCGCTCCTGCAGGGGCGGCGTGCTTTGGGCGCATTCCGCGCTCGCGCGGGGGCAGCGGGTGCGGAAACGGCAGCCGCTGGGCGGTGCGAAGGGGCTGGGCAATTCGCCCTGGATCAGGCGTGGGCGCCGCGCCCGCTCGCGCACCGGATCGGGGGTGGGCACCGCCTCCAGCAAGAGCTGCGTGTAGGGGTGTTGCGGTGCCTCGTACAGGGCGTCGCGCGGCGCCATTTCCACCACCTGACCCAGGTACATCACCATGACGCGCGTGGCAATGTGGCGCACCACCGCCAGGTCGTGGGCAATGAAGAGATAGGCCAGGCCGTATTGCTTTTGCAGGTCTTCGAGCAGGTTGACGACCTGGGCCTGCACCGAGACATCCAAGGCCGACACGGCCTCGTCGCACACGATCAGCGAGGGGTTCATGGCCAGGGCCCGGGCAATGCCGATGCGCTGGCGCTGCCCGCCCGAGATCTGGTGCGCATAGCGCTCGCGCAGGCTGGGGTGCAGGCCAACCAGGGCCATGAGCTCGCTCACCCGGTCGGCCACCGCCTTGGCATCGCGCGCCAGGCCATGCACGCGCAGCGGTTCGGCCAACAACTCGGTGATGGTTTTGCGTGGGTTGAGCGAGGCCGAGGGGTCCTGGAACACCACCTGCATGTGCCGGCGCACCGGCCGCATCTCGCGCTGGGAGCGGTGCGTGATGTCGGTGCCGTCAAACAGGATCTGGCCGGCGGTGGGCTCGTCCAGGCGCAGCAGCAGACGCGCCAGCGTGCTTTTGCCACAGCCCGACTCGCCCACCAGGCCCAGCGTCTCGCCAGCGGCCACGTCAAACGACACCCCATCGACCGCCGAGATCGCGCGGGGCTTGTCAAACGGCGAGCGCCGAACCTGAAAAGCCCGCCCCAGATCGCGCACCTGGACCAGCTTGGCCGGCGCGCGGCTGGCCTGCTGGGCGTGCGGCTGACGCAGGGGCGCCTCCCAGTCGATGGCCCCGCTGGCCAATTCATCGGCCCGCACACAAGCCGACCAGGTGCCCTGGGCCGTGGGCTGCAACACGCCGGCCGATGCGCAAGCCGGTGCCCGGTGTGGGCAACGCGGCGCGAAGCGGCAGCCGCTGGGCAGCTGCGCCATGGACGGCGGCGTGCCCTTGATTTCAACCAAGCGCTCGGACAGCGGCGAGCTCAGGCTGGGCACGCAGCTGAGCAGGCCTTTGGTGTAGAGGTGGCGCGGCGAGGCAAACAGGGTCTGCGCGTCGCCTTGCTCGACCACCTGGCCGGCGTACATCACCATCAGCCGATCAGCGTACCGCGCCACAATGCCCAGGTTGTGCGTGATCAGGACCAGGGCGATGCCCATGCGCCGCGTCAGGTCCTTCATCAACTCCAGGATCTGCGCCTGGATCGTCACATCCAGGGCCGTGGTGGGCTCGTCGGCGATCAACAGACGCGGGCCACAGGCCAGGGCCATGGCGATCATGACGCGCTGGCGCATGCCGCCCGAGAACTCATGCGGAAACTGTGTCAGCCGGGTCGCCGCTTCGGTGATGCCCACCATGCCCAGCAGCTCGATGGCGCGCTGGCGTGCCGCGGCTTCCGACAGCCCCAGGTGGCGGCGCAGCGGCTCCATGATCTGCAGCCCGATGCTGAGCACCGGGTTGAGGGCGGTCATCGGGTCTTGGAAGACCATGGCGATGTCCTTGCCGCGCAGCTGACGCAAGGCCTGGCCGTCTTCGGCCAGCAAGTCGCGCCCCTCGAAGCGGATGCGGCCCGCCCGCACACGCGCGGTTTTGGGCAGCAGGCCCAGCACCGACAAGGCGGTCACCGACTTGCCGGAGCCGGACTCCCCCACCACCGCCAGCACCTCGCCACGACGGATCTCAAAGCCCACCCCGGTGACCACATCGAGCGGACCCTGTGGGGTCTGGAAGGACACGCACAAGTCCTCCACGCTCAACAGGAGAGGGGCCGGCGGCGCGGACGACGTGGCGGGCGTGAGCGCTTCTGCAGGGGGGTCGGTCAGATGCATGGAAGGCTTTTTTGGATACTTGCAGTGATCTTTTGGATATTTACAACACTTTTACATATCCACTACGCCGAGTCACCCATGTTTACCCTAGGTCATGGCGCAGCCTGGATCAGGCCCTGATCGCCAAACAAAACGCCCCAAACGGGGCGTTGTTGGGGCGGTCAGCAGGAGGGATCAGCCGGAGGCCTGCGCCATCAGCAACTCGATCAGGCGGGCGGTCAGGGGTTGCACCGGCGCATCTTTGAGCATGGCAATGCCCACCGAGCGCTTGATGCGGGCCTGGGCAAAGGGCAACACACTCAGGCCCTCTCCCGCCTGGCCATGCAGCATGGAGGCGCTGAGCAAACTCACCAGATCGGTCTCGTGCAGGATCTGGCGCATCTGGCCAGCGGTGTTGCTCAGTTCCAGCACGATGCGCGGCGGCGGCAGACCCGCCTGCGCCAGGCGCGCCTCCACCTGGCGACGCGCCGCCACATTGGGGCCGGGCAGCATCCATTCGGCATGGGCCAGATCGGCCAGCTTCAGGCGGCGCCGCTGCAGCAAGGGGTGGCCGCTGCGCACCACCATGCACAGATCATCCTGCAGCAATTCGATGGTGTGCACATCCTCGGGCACGCGCGCGGGCAAGGAGCTGATGCACAGGTCCAGCTCGCCCTGGCGCAGCAGGCGCCAGAGCTCGTCGTTCAGGTGCAGGGAGGCGCGCACCACCGCCGCTGGCCGCTGCCGGTGCAGCTGCACAAAGGCCGGCACAAACAGCATTTGCGCATACAAGGGCGACACCCCCACGCGCAGCAGGCCCAGGGCGCCCAGGTGCAAATCGGTGGCCTCCTTGATGGCATCGCGCAGCGCCCCACGCAAGGCGCTCGTGCGTTGGCGAAAGGGCTCGGCCACCCGGGTCAGGGTCATGCCCTTGGTGCTGCGCTCGAACAGCTCAAAGCCCAGCGCCCGCTCCAGGCGCTGCAAAGCCTTGGTGACCGCTGGCTGCGAGACCCCCAGGCGCTGCGCGGCCCGCCGCACCTGGCCCTCTTCGGCCACCGCCAGAAAGTAATCGATGTCGTCCAGCGCGATGCCCATGTGCGTGCCTTTAAAAAATAACCAACAGTTATCGCCAAGCGCCTGGTGATTATCCACAAGCCGATTCGGCCCGCCTAGACTGCGCCACAAGCACGAGGAGTCCTGATGAACTTTGGCATTTTTGTGGCGCGCAGCGCCCTGCACTGGCCCGACCGGGTGGCGGTGCGCCTGCGCGAGCAGACCCTGACCTACCGCGAGCTCGAGCGCGCCTCCAACCAGCTCGCACATGCCCTGCTGGCCCTGGGCTTGCAGCGCGGCGACCGGGTGGCCATCGTGTCGGCCAACCGGCCCGAGATCGTGGTGGCCGAATGCGCTTTCTACAAAATCGGCCTGGTCAAGGTCGCGCTCAACTCGCGCCTCTCGGCGCAGGAGCTGGAGGACGCGCTGGACAATGCCGAGCCCGCCGCCTGCCTGGTCGCGCCCTCGCACCGCCCCATGATCGAGGCCATGCGTGAACGCCTGCCCAGCCTGCGCCACCACCTGGCCTGGGATTGCACCGAGGCAGACGCTGCTCGGGGCTGGCTCGATGTGACCGCGCGCATGGCCGCAGCGTCCGATGCGCATGTGCACATCGACCTGGCCCCCGAGGACCTGGCGGTCTTGCACTACACCTCGGGGTCCACGGGCAAGCTCAAGGCCGCCATGCAGACCATGGGCAACCGCATGACCTCGCTGCGCAAGGTCATCATGGGCCGCATGCAGGGCGGCACCGACGATGTGATGCTGCTGGTCGGGCCCATCACCCATGCCAGCGGGATGTTCATCCAGGCCCTGCTCTACCAGGGCGTGGGCATTGTCTTGCTCGATCGCTTTGTGCCGGCCGAGGTCTTGGCCACCATCGAGCGCTACCGCGTCACGATGTGCTTCATGGTGCCCGCCATGATCCATGCGCTGCTGGCCGAGCCCAGCCGCAAGGAGCGGGACCTGTCGAGCCTGCGCCTGCTGAGCTATGGCGCGGCCCCCATGTCGGCCGCGCGCATCCGCGAGGCCTGGGCGGCCTTTGGACCGGTGCTGGCCCAGGGCTACGGCGCGGGCGAGACCACCGGCGGCGTGATCAGCCTGACCATTGCCGACCATGCGCGCGCCATCGACGGGGATCGGCCCGAGCTGCTGGCGGCCTGTGGCCGCGCCACCTGCGAGTCCGAGATCCAGGTGCTGGACGACAACGGTCAGCCGGTGCAGGGCGACGCGATTGGCGAGATCTGCGTGCGTGGGCCCGATGTGTTTGCAGGTTACTGGCGCGCCCCTGAACTGAGCGCGGCGGCCATCGACGCCCAGGGCTGGCTGCACACCGGCGACCTGGCGCGCATCGACCACGAGGGCTACATCTACATTGTCGACCGGCGCAAGGACATGCTGGTGTCGGGCGGCTTCAATGTCTACCCCAGCGAGATCGAGTCGGTGCTGGCCCAGCACCCGGCGGTCTACGAGGTCTGCGTGGTGGGCGTGCCCGACGATCATTGGGGCGAGGCGGTCAAGGCGGTGGTGGTGCTGCGCCAGGGACAGGCGGCCAGCGCGCAAGACCTGATCGACTTTTGCAAGGATCGCCTGGCCGATTTCAAAAAACCCCGCTCGGTGGACCTGGTGGCCGAGCTGCCCAAAAACAGCAACGGCAAACTCTCGCGCAAGGACGTGCGCGAGCGCTACTGGCAAGGCCGCGACAGAAAGGTCAACTGAATGACAACCTCCACCCCCTCCCCTGCGTTTGCCGGCAGCGCCAAGGCCCAGGACTTTGTCACGCGGCTCGATGCCTTCATCGAGGATGAGTTGCGGCCGCTGGCGCAGGCCCACGGCATCGACCACATGAGCCCGGCGCCGCGCGCCTTGTTGCAACAGGTCTGGCAGCGCTCGCACGCGCTGGGCTTTTACGGCATGACCCTGCCCGAGGCCATGGGCGGCGCCGGCTTCTCGGTGCACGACCATGCGCTGATCAAGATGCACATCTACGCCAGCGGCACGCCGTTTGCGCCGCATGTGCTGGGCGAGCTCAGCGGCCCGCCGCGCCTGGGCGCGCTGGTGCGCCAGGCCAGCCCCGAGCAGATGCAGCGCCTGATCTTGCCGGTGGCGCGCGCCGAGAAGGCGATCTGCTTTGCCATCACCGAACCCGACGCGGGCTCGGACGCGGGTGCGCTGCAAACGCGCGCTGTGCGCGATGGCGATCACTATGTGCTCAATGGCAGCAAGCGCTTCATCTCGGGGGCCCCGTTCTGCGATGTGGCCATCATCATTGCCGCCACCGGCGATGACCCGGCATCGCGCGAGACCACCGCCTTTTTTGTCGAGCGCGACCGCCCGGGCATGTCGATCGAGGGCGAGTACAAGACCATGGCCGGTCAGTCGCACACCGCCAACATCGTCCTGCGCGACTGCCGCATTCCGCTGGGCAACCAGATCGGCGAACGCGGCCGTGGCCTGGCGCTGGCGCTGGGGCGCATCACCGTCAACCGCTTGCTGCACTGCCCGGCCATGCTGGGCCTGGCGCAGCTGGCGCTGCAAGACAGCCTGGTCCACGCCAGCCGGCGCCGTCAGTTTGGCCAGCCGATTGGCGCCTTCCAGGCGGTGCAGCACCAGCTGGCCGACATGGCCACCGAGCTGGAGGCCGCACGCGCGCTGATGCTCTCGGTCGCGCAGCGCCTGGACCAGGGCGAGGATGCGCGCGCGCAGGCGTCCATGGCCAAGCTGTTTTGCTCGGAGACCGCCTTCCGGATCGCCGACCGCGCGGTGCAGATCCACGGTGGCGAAGGGATTGTGCAAGGCCACCGCGTCGAGTTCCTGTTCCGCATGTTGCGCATGTACCGGATCCTGACCGGCACCAGCGAGATCCAGCGCAACACGATTGCCAAAGAGCTGCTGCAAGGCAGCGCCCCCACCCCCAGCCCAAGGAGACCCCAATGAAGCGCCGCCCCTTTCTGATCCGGGCCGTTCTGGCCGCCACGGCAGGTCTGGTCATGAATGCCCAGGCCCAGGACTTTCCGAACCGGCCCATCCGCTGGATCGTGCCCTATCTGGCGGGCACCGCGCCCGACAACACGGTGCGCATCGTGGCCGAGGCCATGGCCCCCATCCTGAAGCAGCCGGTGGTGGTGGACAACAAGCCCGGCGCCGCCGGCAATGTGGGCGCCCAGCTGGCCGCCCGCGCCGCGGCCGATGGCCACACCTGGGTCTATGCCGCGTCGCCCATGGCGGGCAATATGCGCATGTACAAAAAGCCGGGCTTTGATGCGATGAAGGACTTCACCCACGTGGGGCGCATCGCCGTCTCGGACCTGTCGCTCATCGTGCATCCCGAGTCGGGCATCCGCACGGTCAAGGACCTGATCGAGCGCGCCCGCAAAGAGCCGGGCAAGCTGAGTTTTGCCTCGGGTGGCGTGGGCTCGCCCGCGCACATGGGGGCCGAGCTGGTGCTGAACACGGCGGGCGTGACGGCCCTGCACGTGCCCTACAAGGGCGCGTCCGAGTCGGTCACTGCGGTGATGGGCAAGCAGGTGGACTTTGCCCTGGCCGTCAGCTCGGTGGCGCTCTCGCACATCAGCGCCGGGCGACTGCACGCCTTGGCCGTGACCGGGGCGCAGCGCAACCGCAGCCAGCCCAACACCCCGACGCTGTCGGAGTCGGGCCTGAGCGGTTTGCAGCTGAGCTCGTTTGGCGGCCTGTCGGTGCCAGCGGGCACGCCCGCCCCCATCGTGCGGCGCCTGTCCGAAGCGCTGACCCAGGCCCTGGCCATGCCCGAGGTGCGCGCCAAGCTCGAGGCCCAGGGCGGCACCGTCGCCCCCTCCACCCCCGAGGAATTTCGCGATGCGCTGCAGGCCGAGATTGGCCTGACCGAGCGCATGATGAAATCGGCCCGGATCGAGGCGCAATAAGCCCTGCGCGTCAGCGGCCCAGCTGCGCCCACACCGCCTCGGGGCGGGGCAGCGGGGCCACCGCGCCGTGGCCCTGCACCGACAGGCCAGCCGCCGCATTGGCGTAGCGCGCGGCCTCCAACAGCGCATCGCCCTGGCACAGGCGCGCCAGCAAATTGCCCGCAAAGCAGTCGCCCGCGCCGGTGGCGTCCACCGCCTGAACGGGCATGGCGGCCAGGGGGGTGCGCACGCCATCGGCGCTCACGATGGCGCCCTGCGCGCCCAGCTTGAGCACCACCTCTGCCACGCCCTGCGCGTGGCACCAGTCGAGCAAGGCATGCGGCTCGGAGGTGCCCAGCAGCTGCGCCAGATCGTCCTGGCTGGGCAGAAACAGGTCGCACAGGGCGGCGGCTTCGCGCAGGCAGGCGCGGGCGCGCGCCACCGGCCACAGCGACAGGCGCAAATTCGAGTCGAGCGAGACCTGGGTGCCGGCCTGGCGCGCAGCGGCCATGGCGGCCAACACCGCGTCGCAGGCGCTGGCCGATATCGCCATGGAAATGCCCGACACATGCAGCCAGCGGCTTTGCGCGATGCGCGCGGCCCAGTGGGTCTGCACGTCGGCCACCTGCATGCGGCTGGCGGCCGAGCCCGCGCGGGCATAGCTGAAGTGATGCCCCTGGGCGTCGTGGCTGACAAAGTAAACGCCGGTGGGGGCCTGGGCGTCGCGCAGCACGCCCTGCGTGTCCACGCCCTCCTGCGCCCACAGCTGCAGCAGCAACTGGCCCCAGTGGTCCTGGCCCACCCGGCTCAGGTAGGCGACGCGGGCCCCGGCCCGGGCCGCGGCAATGGCCGCGTTGCTGGTGTCACCCCCAAAGCCCTGCAGGTACATCGGCGGCGAGCGCTGCGTCTGGTTGAATTCCAGCAAGGCCTCGCCCAGGGCAAGCACATCCAGCACGCGTGGGTCCATGGTTGACGGTCTCCTGCAACAGTGGCCACAAGCGTAGCATGGCCTGCGCGCGGCCAGGCCCCTGGCATGCGGCGTGGCCACTCAGCCGTCGCGGGCCCTGTCGCAGGTCGCACGCCAGGACGGCGTGCCCGATCGTCAGCGTGCGGGCTTGAGAATGCCGGCAAAGAAGGCCGACAGCTCGGCCACACCGTCCAGCGGCAACACATGGGCCACGTACTGGTCGGGACGCACCACCACCATGCAGCCCTGCTGGCGGTCGATGCCCCGCATGTCGTAGATATTGCCCAGGCCCTTGTGGTCCACGCAGAACACCTTCTCGTGGTCTTGCAGACCCAGCTTGCCGGTGCAGGGTTTGAAGAAGGGCGGCATGTGCTCGTAGGCCAGCTGATCAAAGGTTTGCTGGAACACCGCGCGCACATCGATCACCGCGTCAATGTCCTCACCCACTCGGGTGTGGCGCAGCACCGGCGAGTCCGGATGCGTTTGCAGCCAATCGGCCAGGCGGTGCAGGGCCGAGCCCGGCGCCGAACTGTCGGCCGCGCCACCAAAGGCATAGATGCGCCAGCGGGCGTCGGCCTCGGCGACATGGCCCAGCTGCATTTGCATGGCATCGGCCAGGCGCACCACCGGGGCCGAATGAAAGCGACGCCCCACCTCCAGGCCGCGCGCCAGGGCCTGGTGCGCGCTGGCGGCAAACAAGTTGGAGTGGTCGTACTTGACCGCCGTGCCGCCGGTGAACTCCAGATTGGCCTTGAACTGGCGGATGATGCGCGGCTCCTCGGTGCCATCGCGCTCGGCCTGCGTGGTGGGCGCCGACATGATGCGGGCCCAGGCGTGGTCGGTCTCGACCAGGCGCTTGGCCTCGGTCAGGCGCTCCTTGGAATAGCTGCGCAGCAGGCGCGGATCGGCGCGGCCCTGCAGCACATGCACCAGCTTCCAGCCCAGGTTGAAGGTGTCCTGCATCGACACGTTCATGCCCTGCCCTGCCTTGGGCGAATGGGTGTGGCAAGCGTCGCCGGCGGTGAAGACCCGCGGGTTGCGGTCTTCCCCGGCGGGCACATCGTCAAAGCGGTCGGTGATGCTGTGGCCGATGTCGTAAATCGACCACCACACCACCTCTTTCACATCGATGTGGTAGGGGCGGATGATGCGGTTGGCGGCGGCGATCATGTCGTCCTGCGTGAACTTGCGATGCGCGGCCTTCTCGTCGGGGCGCAGCTTGTCGAGCTCGACGTACATGCGGAACACATAGCCGCCCTCACGCGGCAGGATCAGCACATTGCCCTCGCTGGCCGACGAGATCAGGCACTTTTGCCGCACGTCCGGAAAGTCGGTGTTGGCCAGGATGTCCATCACGCCCCAGGCCTGGTGCGCGGCGTCGCCGTGCAGCTGGCCGCCAATGGCCTTGCGCACGGCCGAGTGGGCACCATCGCAGCCCACCACATAGTTGGCCCGCACCACGCGGGTCGCGCCCCAGTTGGTGCCAATCGAGTCCTTGAGGGTGACGGTCACGGGGTGGTCGTCGGTGCTGGGGTCGATGGTCAGGCCCACCACCTCCCAGCCGTAATCGGGCTCCAGGCGCGAGGGCGAGTTCTTCATCACCTCCAGGAACAGCTCGTGCAGGCGCGCCTGGTTGATCAGGATGTGCGGCATCTCCGAGCTGTCGTCGGCCACGTCCTGCACGCGCCCCACCCGCTTGATGTGCTGCGGGTTTTGCGGGTCGGGCATCCAGAAGGCGGTCTGGTTGACCCAGTAGGTCTCGCGCTTGACCTTGTCGGCAAAGCCAAAGGCCTGGAACATCTCCATCGAGCGGGTGTTGATGCCATCGGCCTTGCCCTTGATGATGTTGGCGGACATGCGCTCGATGATCATGGTCTCGATCTCGGGGAACTGCGCCAGCTGCGCCGCCAGGCACAAGCCCGCAGGGCCGGTGCCCACGATCAGCACATCCACCTGGCTGGGCAGCGGCTCGTTGATGCCCCGGTTGCGGCGATTGGGCGCGGCCTCCTTGATGTCCGGGCTGCCCCCACGGAATCCGTTTTTGTAGAACTGCATCGTGTCTCTCCAATCTTGGGTGAAGCCGAACACCGGCCGATGCGAAATGATAACTACACATACCAATTCACGCAAGATGGTATGTATGATTACCTTTTGCGCGATGGACAAGCCGCCAACGCGATTCATTTCGTATTCAAACTGCAGGACAAGATGGCCGTACTTGACATGGCGGGGCACCTCATCCGCCGGATTCACCAGCAATCGACCCACTGGTTTGCCCAGCGCACCCAAGAGGCGGGATACGACCTGACCCCGGTGCAGTTTGCCGCGCTGGACGCCATTGGCACCCACCCGGGCAGCGACCAGGCCTTTGTGGCGCAGCACATTGCCTACGACCGGGCCACGATCGGTGGGGTCATCGAACGCCTGGAGAACAAGGGCTGGGTGGCGCGTGTGGTCAGCGCGCGCGACCGCCGCTCGCGCGAGCTGACCCTCACGAGCGCGGGTCAGCGCGTGCTGAGCGATCTGCAACCCATCGTGCAGGCCCTGCAAGACGACATCCTGCAGCCCCTGTCGGACCAGGACCGCGAGACCTTTTTGCGCCTGGCACGGCAACTGGTCTGGCCATAAGCCGGCAAAGACCGGCGCCTCACCCCGGCATCGGGTCAATGCTAGGCTTGCGCCTCATCACGGGTGGCATCCGCACCCGAGCCCTAGGAGCCCCGACATGAACGACGATCCCCGCTGCTGTGGCACCGGCACCTGCATCATCAACGCCGACGGGCGCTGCTGGTGCGGTCAGCAATGGGATGGCGAGAAGATGTGCTTCCCGCCGCAAGATGCGCCCACCCAGGCCAGCCCAGACGCACACGACGCGGCCACCGACGCCGACTGAGCGCCGGCCATGACCCTGTTGCGCGCCCTGCAGGGCCTGGCTTTTGAGGCGATGGGGCACCGGATCCGGACCCTGACCGGCTCGCGCGGATCGCTGGAGGACTTTGCCCTGCCGGCAGGCGACCCCGGCTGGTTTGGCCCGCAGGCCATCAACTGGCGGGTGCATGCCCACTTCACCGGCATGCTGGTGGGCGGGCTGTCCTCGCTGATGGTGCAAGCCCTTCACCCGCGCGCCTTGGCGGCGGTCTGGGACCACTCGGATTTCCGCCACGATTTGCGGGGCCGCCTGGGGCGCACCGCCTACTTTGTCGCCGCCACCACCTATGGCGCTCAGGCCATGGCCGAGCGCACCATCGATCGCGTCAACCAGATCCACGCCCATGTGCAGGGCACCGATTTGCAAGGTCGCCCCTACCGCGCCAACGAGCCCGAGCTGATCCGCTGGGTGCACCTGACCGAGGTGTCGGCCTTTGCCCGCGCCTACCAGCACCTGGCGCGCCCGGCCTTGCGGGCCGATGAGCTGGACCGCTATGTGGCCGAGATGGCCCAGATCGGCCATCGCCTGGGCGCGCAGGACCTGCCGCAGACCTGGGACGCGCACGAGCGCGCGCTGGCGCCCTATGTGCCCGAGCTGGTGCACGATGCGCGATCGCGCGAGATCGTGCAGCTGATCATGCACTACCCCACCGAGCCCCTGGACCAGCCCTTCATGGCCCTGGTGCTGGCGGCGGCCTTTGACATCATGCCGCCCTGGGCCTTGCAGCGCCTCGAACGCCGCCCAGCGTGCGCGGCGCGCCAGCAGGCCACACGACTGGCCCTGCAGCTGGCCTCGGCCCCGGTGCAAGCCATGCTCGATCAGCAAGGCGTGGCGGCCACGGCCCGGCGCCGGGCCCAGGCGCTCGCCACCCCGGCCTGAGCGGCGCTGTCGCCGATTCGGCAGACCGCACGGGCCCTGCCGTGCGAAGATGGGGCCACATGTCCCCCGCTCATCCCGACACCCACCAAGGCCTGCGCGGCCGCCAGTTGGTGCTGGCCGTGTTCACCCTGCAGCTGGGCATTGCCACCTCGGTGCTCGACAACACCGCCGTTGCCCTGGGCCTGCCCACCATGGCGCGCGACCTGGGGGTCAGCGCCGACGAGGTGATCTGGATCATCAACAGCTTTCAGATGACCGCCCTGGTGGCCCTCTTGCCGCTGGCGCACCTGGGCGACCGCGTGGGCTACAAACGGGTCTACCTGATGGGCGTGGCCGTCTGGGGCCTGGCCTCGGCCCTGGCCTTCGTGGCCCCATCGCTGGCCTGGCTCATTGGCGCGCGCGCCCTGCAAGGCTTTGGCGTGGCGGGCATTCTGTCGATCAACATGGCGCTGGTGCGCCAGACCTGGCCGCCCCACCGGCTCGGGCGTGGCATTGCGCTCAACGCCATGGTGGTCAGCGGCGCCACGGTGATCGGCCCCATCCTGGCCGCGGCCATTTTGTCGGTGGCCAACTGGCGCTGGCTGTTTGCCTTCAGCACACCCGCCTGTGCGCTGCTGCTGCTCATTGGGCGCAGCACCCTGCCCCCCAATCGACCCAAGCTCGGGGCGCCGCCGCCCTCGGTGCTGGACATCCTGCTCAACGCCGGCATGTTCATCAGCCTCTTTCTGTTTGCCGATCAGCTGGGGCGCCAGATCAAGGCGGGCGGCCTGGGCCATGACGGCCTCTGGCATGTGGGGGCGCTCTTGCTGGCGGCGCTGCTGCTGGGCGCCTGGCATGTGCGGCGCCAACTGCGCCAGTCCCATGCCTTGTTCCCGGTGGATCTGTTGCTCATTCCCATGTTCCGGCTGTCCATGCTGACCTCGGTGACCAGCTTTGCCGCGCAGACGGTGGCCTTCATCACCCTGCCCTTTTTGCTGTTGACGGTCTGGCACAGCCCGCCCTCCGAAGCCGGTTGGCTGCTGGCGTGCTGGCCGGTGGGCACCATCGCCTCGGCGGCCCTGGCGGTGCGCTGGATTGGGCGTTTTCATGGCGGCACCTTGGGCGCCGCCGGTCTGGTCGGCCTGGCACTGGGCCTGGCCTTGCTGGCGCATGCGGCGCTGGGCGAAAGCGCGCCGGTGCGCGCGGGCCTGAGCCTGCTCTTGTGCGGCGTGGGCTTTGCCCTCTTTCAGTCGCCCAACAACCACACCATCATCACCCACACCCCCAGCCACCGCTATGGCGCAGCCAGCGGCATGATCGGCACGGCGCGCCTGACCGGGCAGACCCTGGGGGCCACACTGGTGGCCATGGTGCTGCTCTGGCACGGCCACACCGACGGGCCGGCCCTGGCCACCGCGATCGGCCTGGCCAGTGTCCTGGCCCTGCTGGCCGCGCTCATCAGCGCGCAGCGGGTGCGACACGGCACGCCGCCGGCGCGCCCCAGTGCCTGAGGGCCTCGGCCCGAGGGGCAACGCCAGCAGCAAGTGCGCTTAGTTGGCAGAAACGCCAAACTTCAACCCAGTGGCCTTGAGGACCGCACTGAGGGTTCGGATCGTGGGATTGCCCCGGTTGGACAATGTCCGATAAAGCGTTTCGCGAGAGAGTTTCGCTCTATCGGCAATCTGCGCCATGCCTCCACGGGCTTCCACCACCTTGCGCAGCGCAGTCAAATACGTTCTGGGATCATCATCCTCGCTGGCGGCGTTCAAATAGAGGGCTGCAAATTCAGCGTCCTGGAGTTGCTCGTGAAGCCATTGGTCGTGCTGAAAGTCGTTCTTCATCTGCCGGTCCTTTGCTGCCATTCGTCCCACCGTTCAATGGCCCGCGCAATATCCGCGACCTGGGTGCTTTTGACCCCACCTTCACAAAGCAAGATGAGTCGCTTGCCCTCGATTGCATAGTAAACGCGATACCCAGGCCCCCAATCGATTCTCAATTCCCAAACGCCAGATCCGACGGGCTTGCAATCACCAAAATTTCCGTTATGCAGCCGCAAAAGTCGAGATGCCACCCTGGCTTGGGCCTGTCGGTCCCTCAAGCCATTGAGCCAGCGACCGAACAGATCCTGCCCTTCGGTGCTGTGGTAGTGCAGCAACTCGAACATGGAGCGATTGTAGCCTTCAAGCTACACATCGGCAAGAAAGAAAAATTCCCCGGCAAGGCGGGGAATCAGATGAAGCCGCGGCGGCTCAGCTCTTGAGTGCGACCAGCACCTCGTCGAGCATTTTCTTGGCGTCGCCAAAGAGCATGCGGTTGTTCTCTTTGTAGAACAGCGGGTTGTCCACGCCCGCGTAGCCGCTGGCCATGGAGCGTTTCATGACGATGCTGGTGCGGGCCTTCCAGACCTCCAGCACCGGCATGCCGGCGATCGGGCTGGTCGGGTCGTCCTGCGCGGCCGGGTTCACGATGTCGTTGGCGCCAATGACCATGGCCACATCGGTGTCGCCAAAGTCGTCGTTGATCTCGTCCATTTCCAGAACGATGTCGTACGGCACCTTGGCCTCGGCCAGCAGCACGTTCATGTGGCCCGGCATGCGGCCGGCCACCGGGTGGATGCCAAAGCGCACCGTCACGCCCTTGGCGCGCAGGGTTTTGACGATCTCGTTGACCGTGTGCTGGGCCTGCGCCACCGCCATGCCATAGCCGGGCACGATGATCACGCTCTTGGCCTCGCGCAGCAGCTCGGCGGTGTCGCCGGCGCTCACCGGCACCACCTCGCCCTGCGGCTCGGCCGCCGCATCCGCGGCCTTGGCCGTGGGGGCACCGCTGCCAAAACCGCCGGCGATCACGCTGATGAAGTTGCGGTTCATCGCATTGCACATGATGTACGAGAGGATGGCGCCCGACGAGCCCACCAGCGCACCCGTCACGATCAGCAGGTCGTTGCTCAGCATGAAGCCGGTGGCCGCAGCGGCCCAGCCCGAGTAGCTGTTGAGCATGGACACCACGACGGGCATGTCGGCGCCGCCAATGGCCATCACCATGTGCACGCCAAAGAGCAAGGCGATGACCGTCATCACGATCAGGGGCGTCATGCCGCTTTGCACATCCGGCGCCAGCACAAATTCGCGGCCAAACCAGATCACCACCAGCAAGGCCAGCAGGTTGAGCCAGTGGCGTGCCGGCAGCAGCATGGGCTTGCCGCCGATCTTGCCATTGAGCTTGCCAAAGGCGATCAGCGAGCCCGAGAAGGTGACCGCGCCGATCAGGATGCCGATATAGATCTCGACCTCGTGAATCGCTTTTTCGGCACCGGTGTACTGGATGGAGGTGTCGACATAGCTGGCAAAACCGACCAGGCAGGCGGCCAGGCCCACCAGGCTGTGCATGAGCGCGACCAGCTCGGGCATCTGGGTCATCTTGACCGTCTTGGCGGCATAGACGCCAATGCTGCCGCCGATCAGCAGCGCGCCGATGATCCAGGGCACACCGGCCGCGGCCACACGCGGGCCCACGATGGTGGCCAGCACCGCCAGCGCCATGCCGACGATGCCGTACAGATTGCCGCGACGCGAGGTCTCGGGGTTGGACAGGCCGCCCAGGCTGAGGATGAACAGAATGGCCGCGCCCAGATAGGCCACCGTGGCCACGCTGGAGGAGATGAGGCTTTGAGACATGATGTGTTTTCCTTGTTCTGTGGGGTCTCAGCTCACTTGCGGAACATGTCGAGCATGCGCCGGGTCACCGCAAAGCCGCCAAACATGTTGATGGCGGTCAGCACAATGGCCGCAAAAGCCAGCCACTGGATCAGCACGTCGGGACGCCCCCCACTGCCCGCTTCGGGCGGCAGGATCTGCACCAGGGCCCCGATGACGATGATGCTGGAGATGGCGTTGGTCACGCTCATGAGCGGTGTGTGCAAGGCCGGGGTGACGTTCCACACCACCATGTAACCGATGAAGCAGGCCAGCACAAACACCGTGAAGTGGCCCAGGAAGGCGGCCGGTGCATAAGCACCCATCGCCCAGAAGACCAGCGCCCCCAGGCCAAAGACCACGGCCAGGGTTTTGGGCGGCATCGGGCCGCTGCTGCCATGGCCGTGCGCGCTCTTTTTCTCGGCCACCGCGGCGGCCGGCTTGGCCGCCGGCTTGGGGGCGGCCGGGGCCAGCGGCGGGGCCGGCCAGGTGATCTCGCCATCCTTGATGACCGTCAGGCCCCGGATGGCGTCGTCCTGCATGTTGACGTTGATCACGCCATCCTTGGTCTTGCACAGCTCTTCGGTCAGGCGCAGCAGGTTGGTGCCATACAGGGTGGACGACTGGCGCGCCATGCGCGAGGCCAGGTCGGTGTAGCCGATGATGGTCACGCCGTGGCGCACCACCGCCTGACCGGGCTCGGTCAGTTCGCAATTGCCGCCTTGCTCAGCGGCCATGTCGACGATCACGCTGCCGGGCTTCATGGATCGGACCATCTCGGCGGTGATCAGCTTGGGCGCCGGTTTGCCGGGGATGAGCGCGGTGGTGATGATGATGTCCACCTCGCGCGCCTGCTGCGCGTACATCTCGCGCTGCGCGGCCTGGAAGCCCTCGCTCATGACCTTGGCATAACCGCCGCCGCCCGACCCCTCTTCCTCGTAATCCACTTTGACAAACTCGCCGCCCAGCGAGACGACCTGGTCGGCCACCTCGGCCCGGGTGTCGTTGGCGCGCACGATGGCGCCCAGGCTGGCGGCCGCCCCAATGGCCGCCAGGCCGGCCACGCCCGCCCCGGCGATGAAGACCTTGGCCGGGGGCACCTTGCCCGCGGCCGTGATCTGGCCGTTGAAAAAGCGCCCAAAGGCATTGGCCGCCTCGACCACCGCGCGGTAGCCGCTGACGCCCGCCATGGAGGTCAGCGCGTCCATTTTCTGTGCGCGGCTGAGCGTGCGCGGCAGCGCATCAATCGACAGCACGGTGACCTTTTGCGCCGCCAGTTGCTGCATCAGCTCGGGGTGTTGCGCCGGCCAGACGAAACCGATCAGGGTTTGGCCCGCGTGCATCAGGGCCACCTCGTCGGCCGTGGGCGGACGCACCTTGAAGACGATGTCCGCAGCGGCCCAAAGCTCGGCGGCCGAGGGCACCACCCCCGCCCCGGCCTCGACATAGGCCGCATCCGACAGATCGGCCAGCTCACCCGCCCCCTGCTGCACCACCACCTCAAAGCCCAGCTTGACCAGCTTGGTCACCACATCGGGCACGGTGGCCACCCGTTTCTCCCCTGGGAAAATCTCTTTTGGCACGCCAATGCGCATGGTCTGGTCTCCTGTGAAATGTGTTCGGGGGGCCCAATGCCCGGGGCGCAGGGCAGCGCCCATACAGGGGGGACATTTGAGCATGGCAATAGGACATTATGGTGCATGCAGGTGACACATCAGCCGCCACTGATAGAAAGGGCCTGATCCCAAACGCCCTCATGGGCGGCCGCCTGTGCTGGCTGCCAGCGGCTGAACCAGCGGTGCCCCAGTTGGCGAGTCCACCCGGTTCATGGCGACCTGGCCTTCCAAGCCCAGGACATCGGTTTCGTGCTCGGTGACCAAGCGCCCCCAGGGCCAGCGCATGCGTCACCATGCCCTGCTCAGGGGCCTGTCGATCCCGGATCGAGCTCAATGCGGCCTTGGGCATAGGTCAGGCCCTGTTCGCATTCGGCGCACACCAGCCGCGTCGCAAGCGGGGTCTGGCATGGCCGGTGCTGCAACTTGACGGGCGAGCGCACCCGATGGTCAATCCAAGCATCCGCCCAGCTCTGGATGGCGACCAGGATGGGGTAGAAGGCTTGGCCTTTGGGCGTGAGCAGGTAGGCCCCCTTGCGGTGCGGGTCCTCATCGCCGCTGCGCCGCAACAAGCCGGTTTGCACCAAGCGGGTCAGGCGATTGGCCAGGATGTTGGTGGCAATGCCCATGCGTGGTCCGAAATCACCAAATTGCCGCAGACCAAAAAATGCGCACACCAGCACCTCGATGCTCCACTTGTCGCCCAGCACCGCCAGCGCCTGGGGCAGCACAGGCGCGGCGCCGTTTTCGCGCAAGTGCGGGGGCTGGCTGCTGCGCCGGGTGGTGGTGCTCTTGGCGGGCATGCGGGCCATCTCGGTCTGGCTCACCCGCAGGCCCACCTCCCGGGCGTTGAGCGCACCGGCGCAATGCGCACAGTGCAAGCGCAGGCGCGCGCCGCCGGCCCGGGCCGTGCCCGCACAGGCAAAGTGCCGCACCTGCACCGTGGTGTTGAGGGTATCGCCCTCGGGCCAGGCCTGCTCCCAACTCACCAGCAAACCCATCACCTCGAACAGCCCCACCCCCATGTGCGTGAGGTGGTAGGCATGGCGCAGGGGGCGGCGTGAGTACGGAATCTTGACCAGCAGGCCGTCGTCGCACAAGCGCTGCAGTCGCGCGCTCAGCAGCCGGCTGGGCAGCCGTGTCTGCTCGCTGAACTCGGCATAGCGGCAGGCGCCGGCATGGGCGTGCAGGAGGATGAGCAAGATGGCGCGGTCGCACAGCAGCTCAGCCGCCTGCCGCACCGCAATCAGGGTGGCATGGATGGCGACATGATCGGTCGCTTGGCTGGCTGGGGCTTGGGTATCGGGCATGGGGTCGGGCAAAACAGCGCGGCGCATCGCCGGCGGATGCTTCAGTTTATCGCGAGCCAATCACTTGCAATAAAACAGCTTTACAGCGAATTCGACGAAGTCACACCAGAGACACAAATAACTCAGGTGAAACCATTACTTGCATTAGGACAGTGACTTACTTACGATGGCAGAAATTGATCGAGGACAAGTCCATGCAAGAACACGTGGTGCCCATCTCCAGCGTTCGGTCAGCGACACCCGGCACGCCTCCCCGCTCGCCGGCCCGCTCGGTGCAAGAGATCCTGGCGGCCGACGCCCATCCTCCGCCGCCCATCCTGCAGATGGAGTCGCCGCGCGACATGGGCCGCGAGGACCTGTCCCTCGACCGTTACTACAGCAAGGCTTGGCACGACCTCGAGGTCAAGACCATCTGGCAAAAGGTCTGGCAAATGGCTTGTCGGCTCGAGGACATCCCCCATGTGGGCGATACCGAGGTCTACAACATCGTGCACGACTCGCTCATCATCGTGCGCACCGGCCCCGGCCAAAGCGATATCCGCGCGTATGTGAATTCCTGTCTGCACCGCGGCACCATCCTGCGCAGCGAGGGCGGTCCTGTTCGGCACCTGCAATGCCCGGTGCATGGCATGGCTTGGGGGCTCGATGGCCAACTGGCCGGTCTGCCCTGCGCCTGGGATTTCCCACAGGTCGATCGTGAGAAGTTCTGCTTGCCGCAGGCCAAGGTGGGCGTGTGGGGGGGCTTTGTATTTGTCAACTTCGACCCCGATTGCGAGCCACTCGAGAGCTATCTGGAATGCCTGCCCGAGCATTTCAAATCGTTTGGTCTGGAAAACCGCTACAAAGCCGTGCATGGTGGCAAGGTGCTGCCCTGCAACTGGAAGCTGGCGCAAGAGGCCTTCATGGAGGGCTATCACATTGCGATGACGCACCCGCAATCGGTCGAGTACACCGCTGACACCAACACCCAGTACGACGTGTTTGACGGCCGCCACGTGAGCCGCTTCATCATGCCCGCAGGCGTGGCCAGCCCGATGCTGGGCGACTATCCCCAGCAAAAAATCGTCGACGCCATCCAGCGCGACATCGGGTTTTACGCCAAGTCGGACCTGACGCTGCGCCCAGGAGAGTCCGCGCGCGAGCGCATTGCGGACCATGCGCGGGCGAAATTCTCCAAGGTCAGCGGCAGGGACTTTTCCAAGCTCTCGACCACCGAGGCCATCGACCTGATCCAGTACCTGCTGTTTCCCAACCTGAGCCCATGGGCAGGCATGGCCACACCGCTGGTGTACCGATTCCGCCCGAACGGCGACAACCCGGAAGAGTGCATCATGGAAATCATGCTGCTGTTCAGCAAAAACGACGACGGCAGCCACCCGCCAGCGGGCAAGCCCACCATCGTGGGCGTCAACGACTCCTGGCACCAGGTACCGGGCATGGGCTCGGCGGCCGATGTCACCGACCAGGACACCGAGAACCTCAAGCGCATCCAGCGCGGCATTCGCGCGTCCAAGAAACCCGGCGCCACCTTGTCGGTCTACCAGGAAAGCCGCATCCGCCACTTCCACAAAACGCTCGAAGCGTACATGTCGGCGCCCTGAACCCACAACGCCCACGCCCCACCATGGCCCTTCTCCAGCTGTTGCTCAACGGGATCGCCCAGGGCTGTGTGTATGCCCTGGTGGCGCTGGGTTTTGTGCTGATCTACAAGTCCACCGAAACCGTGAGCTTTGTGCAGGGCGAGTTGATGATGGTGGGCGGCTTTGTGGCCCTGATCGTGATGGGGCCGCTGGCCCTGCCCTTCTGGCTTGCCCTGGTGGTGGCGGTCAGCGGCACCGCGGCCCTGGCCCTGGGCATCGAGCGCTGGTTGCTGCGCCCGCTGATGGGCCAGCCCGCCTTCACCCTGGTGCTGATGACCCTGGCGGTGGGCCTGGTGCTCAAGGGCCTGGTGATGATGATCCCGGGCATTGGCACCGAAACCCATGCGCTGCAAGTTCCCTGGCGCGACCTGAGCGTGCAGTGGGCTGGCCTGCAGATCAACGCCGACCGGCTGGTCGTCATGGGGGTCACGGCGGTGCTGGGGTTGCTGCTCTTTCTGGGCTTTCTGCGCACGCGGGTCGGTGTGGCCATGCAAGCCGCCTCCATGAACCAAATTGCCGCGCACTATGTGGGCATTCCCGTTGAGCGGCTCAATGCGCTGGCCTGGGCCCTCAGCGGCGCCGTCGCGGCGCTGGCCGGTGTGCTCCTGGCCCCCATGACCTTTGTGCATGTGGGCATGGGGCATGTGGGCCTCAAGGCCTTGCCCGCGGCGGTGCTGGGCGGCTTTGCCAGTTTGCCCGGCGCGTTTGTGGGCGGCTTGCTGATTGGGGTGACCGAGGCCCTGGCGGGGTTCTACCTGCCAGAGGGCTACAAGGACGTGGCGCCCTATGTGCTGGTGCTGATCGTGCTGATGCTCATGCCCGACGGTTTGTTTGGCGGCCATGTCCGCAAAAAGGTCTAGGTCCCATGCGTTTTCTGTTCAAGACCCATTACGCGCAAGACCTGACCCTGTTCGAGCACCCAGGCCAGCGCTTCTGGTACGGGCTGCTGGCCTTGGCGCTGTTCCTGATGCCGTGGATGGCCTCGGGCTACTGGATCTCGCAGATGATCTTCATCTACATCTACTCGGTGATCGGTCTGGGCTTGATGCTGCTGGCCGGGTACACCGGTCAGATGTCGATCGGGCATGCGGCCTTCATGGCAGTGGGCGCCTACACCGAGGCGGTGCTGGCAGCGCGTGGCTGGCCTTTTCCCCTGACGCTGCTGGCCTCATCCGTACTGGCCGCAGCCGTGGGCCTGGTGGTGGGACTGCCCGCCCTGCGCCTGCGGGGCTTGTACCTGGCCATCGCCACCCTCGCCTTTGGCTTCATCATCGAGGAACTCATCGCCCGCTGGGACACGGTCACCGGGGGCAATGCCGGCATGCGCGTCAAGCCCATCGTGATGTTCGGGGTGTCGCTGCGCGACGCCACATCGATGTACATGATCGGCCTGATCAGCGTGCTCTTGACCTTGTTTCTGGTGCGCAACCTGCTGCGCACGCCCATGGGTCGTGCCTTTGTCGCCGTGCGCGATTCCGAGATCTCGGCGCAGAGCATGGGCATTGCACTGGCTCGCACCAAGACGCTGGCCTTTGCCCTGAGCGCCGCCCTGGCCGGCCTGGGCGGGGCGCTGTATGCGCGCAAGGTGGGCTTTATCTCGCCTGAGCAATTCACCATCATGCAGTCGATCGAGTTGCTGATGATGATCGTGATTGGGGGCCTGGGCTCCTTGCATGGTGTGTTCCTGGGAGCAGCCTTTGTGATCGCCCTGCCGCAAGTGATCGCGATGGCCAAGGATTTTCTGCCGGCGGTGGTGGCCGGATCCCCCGGCCTGCAGCCCCTGGTCTTTGGCCTGATCCTGATGGCCTTCCTGCTGTTTGAACCACTGGGCTTGTATGGCCGCTGGATCAAGATCCGGACCTATCTGGAGATGTTCCCCTACTACCGCCGCGGCATGTTTGCGCGCCAACGCAGCTTCCAGAAAAGCGAGCGCACCAAATGAGCGCCCCCCTGCTGCATGGCGAGCACCTGTCCCTGCACTTTGGCGGGCTCAAGGCCGTGAACGACGTGAGTTTTACGCTGCAAGAGGGACAGATCCTGACCCTGATCGGGCCCAACGGCGCGGGCAAAACCACCCTCTTCAACCTGATCAGCCGGCTCTACAAGCCCACGCAGGGCCGGCTCTTTTTTGAAGGGCGCGACATCACCGGCGTGTCACCACACGCCATCGCTGGTCTGGGCATCGCCCGCACCTTTCAAAACCTGGAGCTGTTTGAAAACGCCAGCGTGCTGCAAAACCTGTTGGTGGGCCGCCATGTGGCGCGGCGCACCCGGCTATGGCAAGAGGTGTTGCTCAGCCCGGCGGCACGCGCAGCCGAGCTGCGCTCACGACGCGAGGTGGAGGAGATCATCGATTTTCTGGACCTGCAAAGCGTGCGCCACCAACTGGTGGGCGGTTTACCCTACGGGATTCGCAAGGTGGTCGAGATGGCCCGCGCGCTTTGCATGAAGCCGCGCCTGCTGCTGCTGGACGAGCCCTCGTCGGGCTTGACCACCGAGGAAAAAGGGGACATGGCCTTCTGGATTGCCGACATCCGCCGCGTGCTGGGTGTCACGGTGTTGATGGTCGAGCACGACATGGCCTTGGTCCAGCAGGTGAGCGACCAGGTGATCGCCCTGCGAAGCGGCTCGGTGATCGCAAGCGGCACGCCCGACGAGGTGCAGCGCGACCCGGCAGTGATCGAGGCTTATCTGGGACGACGATCGGTGGTGAATCCATGAACGCACAGCCGCCCAGCCCCCTCGTGCCCGCGCTGTTGCGCGTGGCCAATCTGGAATGCGCCTACGGACCGGTCAAGGCCTTGCATGGGATCAGCCTGGCCGTGGACGCCGGACAAATCGTCACGGTATTGGGCGCCAACGGGGCCGGCAAGAGCACCCTGCTCAAAGCCATCTCGGGCACCGTGTTGCCGCAAAAGGGACATGTGCAGCTGGGCGGCCAGGACGTGACCGGCTGGCGGCCTGCGGCCATGGTGCAGCACGGCGTCTCGCACTCACCCGAGGGGCGTGAGGTGTTTGCGCTGCTGAGCGTGCACGACAACCTGATGATGGGCGCGTTCACCCGGTCCAACGGCGCGCAACGCGCATCGGTCAACGACGACCTGGCCCGCATGTACAGCTATTTCCCGGTCCTGCGCGAACGCAGTCGACAGTTGGCGGGCACCCTGTCGGGCGGCCAGCAGCAAATGCTGGCCATTGCGCGCGCCCTCATGGCCCGCCCCCGCCTGCTCCTGCTCGACGAGCCCAGCCTGGGCCTCTCGCCGCTGCTGACACAAGAGGTGTTTGAAATCGTTGCCAGGATCAACCGGGAATTGGGCACCGCGGTGCTGCTGGTCGAGCAAAACGCGCAACTGGCGCTTGACTTGGCCCAGTACGGCTATGTGCTGGAGGTGGGTCGCATTGTCATGGGTGATCAGGCCGCCAAGCTGCTGGCCAATCCCGACATTCAGGAGTTCTACCTGGGCAGCAAGGCGCAGGGGGTCCGCACCGAGCGACGCTGGAAGAAGAAGAAACAATGGCGCTGAACCCCCACTCCCCGTTCCCTCGGCGCATGCCCCTGCCCGGGCAGACCGTTGCGCAAAAATTTGCACTGGCAGCACAGGCACGGGGCGACGCCATCGCCCTGCGGCAAAAGGAGCTGGGCATCTGGCGCGAGATGTCCTGGCGCGAGCTGGGCGCCCACGCCAGCGAGGTGGCCTTGGGTTTGGCCGCGTTGGGATTTGCCAGTGCCGAGGTGGGCGCGATCCTATCGAACACACGCTGGGAATGGACCGCGGCCGACTACGGCCTGCTGATGGCCGGCGGTGTGAGCTGCGGCATCTACCCAACCGATGCCGACACCCAGGTGCAGTATGTCTGCGCCGACGCATCGGTCACGGTGCTGTTTGTAGAAGACGACGAGCAACTCGACAAGGCGCTGGCGGTGCGCGCGCAGTTGCCACTGCTGCGCAACATCGTGGTGCTGGACATGGAGGGCCTGCACGACCTGTCCGATCCGCAGGTGATCGGGTTTCAGGACCTGATGGCCCTGGGCCGTGCGCATGGCCAGGCCCACCCCGATCTGCTGGCGGCACGCCTTGCCAGTCGCCAGGCCGAGGACCTGGCCATCCTGATCTACACCTCGGGCACCACCGGCAAGCCCAAGGGGGCCATGATCTCGCATCGCAACCTGGCGTTTGTCATGGAGACCTTCGCGCCGGCGCTGCCACAAGGGCCCGATGACGACAAAATGGCTTTCCTGCCGCTGTGCCATGTGGTCGAGCGAGCCGCAGGGCAGTTGCTGTCGCTGCAGACCGGCTCGCGGCTGAACTATGTCGAGAACCCCGACACCGTGATCGACAATCTGCGCGAGATCTCGCCCACCTCGCTGCTGGCCGTGCCGCGCATCTGGGAAAAGCTCTATTCGCTCTCGACCCTGACGGTCAAGGACGCCACGCCTTTTCAGCGCTGGGCTTACGACACGGCGCTGCGAATGGGCATGAAGGCGGCCGATCGAGAGGAGCAAGGGCTGCCAGTGCCGCCGCTGCTGGCCCTGCAGCGCTGGCTGGCCCGGCGCCTGGTGCTGGACAACACCCGGCGCTTTCTGGGGCTCGACCGGCTGGCATGGGCCATCACCGGCGCGGCGCCCATCTCACCCAATGTGATCCGCTGGTACCGTGCCCTGGGCATCAACCTGCTGGAAGGCTACGGCATGACCGAGTCCACCGGGGCGGGCGCGGCCAACATGCCCGGCGCGATGCGGCTGGGCAGCGTGGGCCGCCCCACCGCGGGCACGCAGATCCAGCTGGCGGACAACGGCGAAATCCTGATGAAGGGAGAGGCCGTCTTCATGGGCTATCTCAACCGCCCCGAACAGACCGCCGAGACCGTCGACCCAGAGGGCTGGCTACACACCGGTGACGTGGGCCTCATCGACGAGGACGGCTTTGTGCGAATCGTCGACCGTCTCAAGGACATCCTCATCACCGCTGGCGGCAAGAACATCACACCCAGCGAGTTTGAAAACGAGCTCAAGTTCTCAAGCTACATCAGCGACGCGGTGGTGATCGGCGACCGGCGGCCTTATCTGACCTGCCTGATCATGATCGACCACGACAACGTCGAGAAGTTCGCGCAGGACCAACGCCTGTCTTTCACCACCTTCGCCAGTCTCACCCGCCTGCCCGAGGTCCAGGCCCTGATCGAGGCCGAGATCCAGCGGGTGAACCAGCGGTTTGCGCAGGTCGAGCAGGTCAAGAAATTTCGCCTGATCGAGACCCAGCTGACCCCTGAAGACGAAGAGCTCACCCCCACCCTCAAGCTCAAGCGCAAGTTGGTGAACACCAAGTACGCCGAGTTGATCGATTCCATGTACCGCTGACCCCACCCAACCCCAAGGAGACCGCCATGAAACTGCAACGTCGTCAATTCACCGCCCTGGCAAGCGCCATCCTCGCCGCGCCGGGCCTGGCCCTGGCCCAAAGCAGTCCCGGTGTCAGCCGGTCCGAGATCGTGATCGGCAGCATCCAGGACCTCTCGGGGCCCCTGGTGTCATTTGGCAAACCGGTGCGCGACGCCATGCTCATGCGGGTCGAGCAGGCCAATGCCGCCGGCGGGGTGCATGGCCGCAAGCTGCGGCTGGTGGTGGAGGACTCGGGCTACGACACCAAAAAGGCGGTGCTGGCCGCCGACAAGCTGGTCAACAGCGACAAGGTGTTTGCGGTGATCGGCACCCTGGGCACCGCCCCTGCCGCAGCCACACTCGACGCCGTCATCGACAGCGGCGCCCTGCACCTCTTTCCGCTCAGCTCGGGTCGGGCCATGTTCGAGCCTCTGCACAAGTACAAGTTTGCCGCCTTCTCGCCCTACACCGACAGCACCCGCGCTGGCCTCAAAGAGATGCTCAAGAAGGGCTACAAGCGCGTGGCCATCCTCTTCCAGGACGACGATTTCGGCATGGACATTGTGAACGGCACCGAAGCCGCCCTCAAAGAGGCCAATATGTCGCTGGTGGAAAAGACCAGCTACAAGCGCGGCGCGACCGAGTTTGCCTCGCAGATGCAAAAACTCAAGGCCGCCAATCCCGACCTGATCGTTTTGGCCACCGTGGTGCGCGAGACCATTGGTGCCATCGGCGAAGCGCGCAAGATCGGCTACACGGGTGACTTTTTTGGCAGCCAGGGCTCCTACATTTCGGGCCTGCCCAAGCTGGGGGGCAAGACCATCGAGGGCCTCTACAACGTCAACGAGATCTCCACGCCCTACCGCGATAACCCGGCCAACAGCAAGGCCCTCAACGACTGGATGGACGCCATGAAGGCCCGCAACAGCCTCGACCCCGACACGGGAGCCGTGATGGGCTACTTTGTGATGGACATGTTCATCAAGACGCTGGAGAAAGTGGGGCCCAATCTGAGCGCCGACGCCTTCTCCAAAACCTTGGAGTCCAGCACATTTGCGCGCACCTTTTTGGGCACGCCCGAGATCAGCTTCGGTCCGCAAAAGCACCTGGGGAACAACCAGGCACGCATTGCGCAAATCCAGAACGGCCGCTGGGTCAACGTCAGCGACTTTGTGAAGTGAGCCTCACCCATGGCACGCACCCTTCAGGAATTGATGAACCTTCGGGGCCAAACCGCCCTGATCACCGGTGGCTCGCGCGGGCTTGGGTTGCAGATGGCCAGCGCGCTGGGCGAGTTGGGCGCGCGCCTGGTGCTGAGCGCGCGCAAGGCCCACGAGCTCGAGGCCGCCGCGGCCCAGCTCAGGGCGCAAGGTGTGGACTGCAGCACGGTCGTCGCCGATGGCAGCCAGGACGAGGACGTCCAGCGGCTGGCACAGACCGCGATCGAGCGGCTGGGCCAGATTGACATCTTGGTCAACAACGCGGGCGCCTCCTGGGGCGCGCCTGCCGAAGACCACCCGGTGGCCAGCTGGGACAAGGTGATGGACCTCAACATCCGGGGCATTTTTTTGCTGACGCAGCTGATTGGCAAGCACAGCATGCTGCCCCGGCGCCGGGGCAGCATCATCAACGTGGCCTCGATTGCCGGCCTGGGGGGCAATCCGCAGTTCATGAAGACCATCGCCTACAACACCAGCAAAGGCGCTTGCATCACCTTCACCCAGGCCCTGGCCGCCGAATGGGGGCCCAGCGGCATCCGGGTCAACGCCATCGCCCCCGGCTCGTTTGAAACCAAAATGGCGGCGCCCATGTTCGCCAACGGCGGCGCTGCGCGACTGGCGGCCAATGTGCCCCTGCGCCGCACCGGTGATGACGAAGACCTCAAGGGCGTGGTGGCCTTGCTGGCCACCGACGCGGGCAAGCACATCACCGGTCAGATCATTGCGGTGGACGGCGGCGTGAGCGCCGTCATTGCCGCCTAACCCCATTGGAGGCCCCATGCCCAGCGCCTTGGAAGACAAATTCGCCATTGAAGAACTCATTTCCCGCTACAACCAGTCGCTGGACCTGGGGGACTACGCCACCTGGGTGGCCTGCTGGACCGAGGACGCGGTGCTCGACGGCATCGGCCAATTGCTGCACGGCAAGGCCCAAATCCAGGCCTTTGCCGATGCCTACGAGGACAGCACGCGCTCTAAGCTGGTGGGGCTCAAGCACTTCACGGTGAATGTGCTATCGCGCATCGACGGCGACCGTGCCCAATCCAGCGCCTATCTGCAACTGGTCAAGACCACCGACAAGGGGGTCAAGATCATCTTCACAGGCCGCTACGAGGACGAGTTGCGGCGCGAAGACGGGCAATGGCGCTTTTCTCGGCGCAGATTGCACCAGGACATGCCACCGGCGCCCGCGCGCCCGGCCTGACCGCAACAGCGCCAGTACAACGCACCGGCGCCCGCACAACCCACCGCGCCCCGAGGAATTGGCGCGCGCATTCAATACCCTTTGGCGGTGGGCCCCTACAGTCATGGCTGGTTTTTGCAACGCCAAATCGCCATGCAACTGAACGTCAACCAACAATCCCTGAACGTTCCTCCAGACTGGGAGGACGATTGCTTGCTCCAGGTCCTGCGCGAGGCCCTGGGTTTGACGGGCGCCAAACTCGGCTGCGGCGCCGGTCTGTGCGGGGCCTGCACCGTGCTGGTCAACGGCCAGCCCACGCGCAGCTGCCTCATGCCGGTGCGTGCGGCCGTGGGCCAGTCGATCCAAACCCTCGAGGGCTTGTCCGGGTCGTCAGCGCTGGCGCCGGTGCAGGCCACCTGGCTGGCCGCTGCCGTGCCGCAGTGCGGGTATTGCCAGTCGGGCCAGATCATGGCCACCGTGGCCTTGCTGCGCCAGCACCCGCGCCCCAGCGCCGAGCAAATCGATGAGGCGCTGGCCGGCCATCTGTGCCGCTGCGGCACCCAGCCCAGGATCCGGGCGGCCATTCTGAACATGACGAAAGGCAGCGCATGAGCCAGCCCATTCGTCGTCGACACCTGCTGGGGGCCAGCGCGGCCGTGCTGAGCGTGGCCTTTTTGCCCGGTTGCAGCAGCCTGCCCGTGATTCCCAAACGACCGACCCCCGACACCCGCGCGGGCCTGGGCTGGATCGCCCACCAAAACGGCCGCTACCGCCTGACCTTGCCGCGCGTCGAGATGGGGCAGAACATTGCCACCGCGCTGCAGCAGATCGCCTGCGAGGAACTGGGCATTGCCCCGCAGGACCTGGCGCTGCGCCTGCACGACACCGGCGCGATCGAGCGGGTGCGGGCCACCGTGGGCAGCGAGTCTGTGGCGGACTTTGCCCTGCCCCTGGCCCGGGCCTGCGCCACCCTGCGCGAAGCGCTGGCAGCAGGACAGCGCCAGGGCGAGCTGAGCCCGGTCGAGCACCCGCCGCAGTCGCTGCGCACCTTTGCGCAGCAAGCGCGCTGGATCGGCCAATCGCCCACCCTGGCGCAAGGCCTGGAGCTGGTCACCGGACGCCCGCTGTTTGCCAGCGATGTGCGCCTGCCCGGCATGCGCTACGGGCGCGTGCTGCGCGCGCCGGTCCCGCCCGAAATCCCGTCCGCCCCCCTGGCCATGGACGAGACCGCCGCACGCCAGGTGTCCGGCTTTGTGGCCGTGGTGCGGCACCCGCTGCTGCGCATGGCGGGCAGCGAGGGCGTGGGCATTGTGGCGAAAACCCCGGCGGGCCTGGACCGCATCGAGCAGGCCCTGAAGATACAGTGGCGCATCGATGGCGCCGCCGACGATCAGGCCATCGCGCAAGCGGTGGACATCGACCTGCGCCTGGCGCGCCAGAAGCGTCGCCACAAGACCCTGCGCGACGACCCCATCCCCGATGGACCCTGGGACCTCGACCTGCGCCTGGATGTGCCGGTGGCCGCGCACTCGGCCATGGAGCCGCGCGTGGCCGTGGCCCAGCCCAATGGCCAGGGGGGCCTGAACCTGTGGGTGGGCTCGCAAGATGTGTTTTACCAGCGCGATGTGATCTGCCGCCGCCTGGGCCTGGACCCGGCGCAGGTCCATGTGCAAGGCTGCCGCGTGGGCGGTGCCTTTGGCGGCAAAACCATCTGCACCGTCGAGCTCGAGGCCGCGGTGCTGGCGCATGGACTGGGGCAGCCGGTCAAGGTGCAGTGGACGCGGACGCAGGAGCTGGTGCAGGCCTTTCACCGGCCGCCATCGAGCCACCGCATCCGGGCACGCCTGCAAGGCGGGCGCTTGCGGCATTGGCGGCATGACTTTGCCAGCAGCCATGTGCTGTTCACCGGCGCGGTGGTGCCGGCCTGGATGCAGGCCATCACCGATGTGATCGGGGACGATGGCGTGGCACGTGGCGCGGCCCTGCCCTACCGGGCGGACGCGGTTCAGACCGGCTTTGACCTGGTGCGGCTGCCGGTGCACACCGGTCCCTGGCGAGGGCTGGGGGCCGGCCCCAACGGCTTGGCGATCGAGTCTGCCATGGACGAATGCGCCCGGATCGCGGGCGTGGATCCGGTGCAGTTTCGCCTGCAGCACATCGAGGATCCGCGCCTGCGCCGCGTGCTCGAGGCCGCGGTGGCGAGCGCGCCCAGCGCCCCCAGCGCAGGTTCAAAAGAACGTGTGGGACGGGGCGTGGCCTGCGGCATTTACAAAAAGAACAGCTACGTCGCTGTGGTGGCGGATGTGTCGGTCGATCCGGTCAGCGGATCGGTGCGGGTGCGGCATCTGCACGCCGCGCACGACTGCGGCAAGGTGATCAACCCCGACCAGGTGCGGGCGCAGTGCGAGGGCAATCTGGTCTGGGGCTTGGGCATGGTGCTCGTCGAGTCCTGGTCGGCCAACGCGCAGAACTTTGGCGATGCGCCCATCCCGCGCATCGGCCAGCTCCCGACCCTCTCGGTCGAGGTGGTGGACCATGGCGAGCCGCCCTCGGGCGCCGGCGAAACCGCCATCGTGGCCGCAGGGGCGGCCATCGCCAATGCCATCCGCGCGGCCACGGGCTGGCGCCCGACCCGATTCCCCATTCGGGCAGAGGATGTGCTGGCGCAGCTGGGAGCGCGGACTTGAGGGCCCGAGCCCAAGAGGATTTCGCCAGCTCGGCCATGGTGCGGGTGCTCTTGCGCGGCATGGTGCAGCAAGGCCTGACGCCCCCGCCGGTGCAGGAGCCGCTGACGCAGGCCACGATTGGCCTGGACCTCAAACGCGCGGTGATCGCATCGGCCATCGCGCAAGGGGGCCTGGCCTGTCTGCCGCGCCTGGGTCGCGGCCTGCATGACCTGGCACAGGAACCCACGCACCTGGCGCTGACGGCGGGCCAGGGCGCGGCGGCCATGCTGGTGCGCTGGCAACGCCTGGAGCGCTACATCCACTCGCGCCACCGCATCCGCATCGTGTCGCTGGACGCGCAGCAGGCCGAGCTGACGCACCTGAACCCACGGTCGGGCCCGCCGCCCATGGCGGTCGAGGACCTGGTGGTGTGTGGGGTGCTGTGCGCGCTCCTCGAGGCCAAGGGGCTGACGCAGGTGCGAGCGGAGTCGGCCGGGGTCGAGCTGTTCCCCCATCCCGACCCCGCCCAGTTGGCGGCCTGGGTCCAGCGCGGTCAGACCCACCAATGGACGCTGCACTGGCATTGGCTGGCAACCGGACCGGTCCCTCACGACCATGCCGCTTCCTGGGCGCAGCTGACGCCCAAGGACTGGTCGCCCCTGGCCGCATCACTGGGGGACCTGGTGGCGCATCGGCTGCCCGATCTCTTGCCAATGGACGAAGCGGCCGAGGCCCTGGGCCTGTCGCGCCGCAGCCTGCAACGCGCCCTGGCCCGCGAGGGCCTGGGCTTTGTGGGGGTGCAGGGCGAGGTGCGCTTTCGCCTGGCCGGCTCGCTGCTGCTGCAGCAAGCCATGCCCGTCTCTGAAGTGGGCTTTGTGTGTGGGTATGCCGACCAGGCCCACCTGACGCGCGAGTTCA
>JACCDT010752368.1_pt1 | contig 43979 bp, 44 predicted proteins | sample 7446291 | NCBI WGS metagenome assembly JACCDT01 (sample SAMN15323446, study PRJNA562643) | freshwater metagenome | isolation source: river surface water | place: USA:Blue River Watershed | collected 2017-08-17
CACTTACGTGTCGTGCAGGGACAGCCGCACTTAATACGGTATAATCCAATGCCCATTTTTCTTCATGCGAAGAATCTTGGCATTTCCCACCAGCCAGTTGTAATGAAGAAGATAGAATCCTTGGGGCGGAGTCTCTGAATGTGTACCATTGGGATAGAGTAAAACAGGTAACGTATCATAGGTTGGTTTCAGTTCTCTTAATCTACTATTGACCCAAAGTTGATCTTCAGGTCTTTCTAACCATTTTGCTTTGTCGTTCACAACAAAAATACCACCATCTGCTCCACTCTTCCATGCAATCACCCCGCTACATACATTGGTACAGGGTTTCTCACATGTATCTCCATGACCATCACATTGAAAGAGCAATGGTGTTTGCTCCAGTCTTTCACGAATATCTTTTAGAATATCCTGAGAGACAACGATATCACCGTCTATGTATACACACGTTTGTATTAAAGAATCTTTTGCAAATGCGGCAAGACAATCTAATTTTACAAGATTAATTTCTTGAAACGGTTTACTCCCAAATAGAAGCATTCTGGAACCACTTTCTGTGGGAGCCTTGGGATACAAGACACAGGGAATACCTTCATTGGCAAAAAATCTGTACGAGGCTTTATCTCCACACACAATACAAAGTTTCCAGGGAACCTTACATTTTTCAATGTGTCTGTAGAGATTCAATGTGAAAAACTTATATCCGTTTGTGGTAAGAGTCCAGAGAAGACATCCTTCAAACAAGAATTTTGATACATTCATTTGCTGTATTAAAGTGATTCCTTTCCTCTAAGTAGAGATGGTAGCATCGCTACTTCGTATTTTACATAGTGGAATTCAAAACACGAGGCTCATGCCTCCTGCAAAACAACCTCGCATTACTATGTATACGAAAGTATTCACGAGAGCAGGTCGTTTTACAACTCAATTTGTTCGTCTAGATTTTGATACCAAACCCACTTTTGGAACCGCTGCTACACTAACAATTCCTAGAAAGGGCCATTTAGTTTCAAGACTCTATCTTGTTACAACTATGCCCGATATCAAAACACAGCAAACGAAAGCGAAAGCCTATTGTGATAATTCTGGTGGATCTAGCACATTCTTAGGGCCGCAATTTGGATGGACAAATTCACTTGGTCATGCTCTTATTTCTGAAGCAGCCATTGACATTGGAGGCTCACGTATGGAGCGTCTTGATGGACAACTTTTAGAAGTGCTAGATGAATTTAACACACCTCTTGAAAAAGTCACACTTATGAATGATTTACTCAAACGAAAGCAAAATGGATTCCAAGTAGGTTCATTTGGAGGACTTCCTGATACTGAAAACCTCTTTACAACGGCTATAACTCCATTACCTTTTTGGTTTTCATGTGGAGATCCTGGCGCCTTCTTACCGATTGATGCAATTCAAGCTGATAATACCGTTTTAAAGGTCACTTTTTCATCCCTTGCAAGTGTGTACGTATCTTCTCAACAACGGGTTCCTACGCAACCGAATGGTTCTGTTGCAGGAGATGCCTATGTACCTATTGTAAATTCCCCCTTTTATCAAGCAGGTGGTCCTCTCGTTGTCTATGGGCTTACTGGTGACCCCACTGTTGCATCCAATGTCTATGAAATTCCAAATATACGTATGCCCTCCACACTTCAATTGGGTGATACATATGTGCTTGCAGAGTACATCTATTTGGATAAACCTGAAGCCAATAGATTCCGTTTGGCTGATTTACAGATTCCCATTCCTCAGCACTATCCTTTTGATCCAGTAGACACTCAGACATTATCCAAAGTACAAGTTCCACTCAAAGTTCCCAATCCTACAAGAAACCTTTTCTTTTTCCTCCAACGTTATGAAGCTCCTCGCTATAATGCACCTTTCTTAGCCACAAGAGATATATCAGGTGCAGGAACAGGTGTTCCTTGGTGGCCAGATGCCACTGGCCTCAGTACAATGGAGATAAGTGATTTGTCTCCTGGATTCAGTACACGAGATTCTGAACCTATTCAAAGTATACGCCTTGTGTATGAAGGAAAACTTATTCGGTTTTTTACAGAAGCACCCAGTATCTTCCGCAGTTTACTACCGAGTTATGAAATGAGAAAGAGTCCATGGGTTAATCGTTATTATTACACATTAGCCTTTGGACTTGATCATGGTTTGCTTCCTCCTTCTGTCCCCAGTGGTGAAGCCAATTTAGATAAGATTTTGAGCATTGATTTACAATTTACTCTCACACCCAATACAGGATCCGTGAATCCCAATGCAGTTCAGCGATATTTTGTGCGTGTCTGGGCAGAAACCTATAATATATTGCGCGTGTATGGTGGACGTGCTGGGTTGATGTTCGGATATTAATTTAATTGGATTGTAAATCCCACAGGAATATGGTCACTGTATTGTATGGTATCAAAGTATGTAGAAGATTCTAGTAAGATCCGTTTTTCATTCTTCAACACACAAACATGGTCCAAATGTTCTCCTGTTTCTGGAAATGTAACGTGACGGTTAGGTTCTAACATTTTAAAAAAGTGACAATGTTCTTGATTTAAATCGCCACAAACTAACACAGGTGTATCAAGTTTTTTACAATAAGAATAAATACTGAATTCTTGGTGTAATCTTGAAAATCTGTAATTGATGCGGCAGCAAGGTATTTCTGTAAAATCAGATTGAAAATGAGTATTAATAAGTGTTAATTGTTTTCCTTGGTATTTTATTTTGATTGAATAAAATCCCTTTGTAATAAGTTTATCAACACCAGCCGCTTCTTCAAACTTTTCAAACTGCGGAGGATCCAGAATCTCAATTTCAGGTTTGTACACAATAGCCAATCCGCTTCCACAATCCAACCCTTTTAAAACAGATCCAAGCCAACATGTGTCTCTCGGAAAGCAAACTTTTCTTCCATACATTTGGACATACTCCTGTAGAAATTTTCTTTGTTTGAACGACCAAAGCTCCTGAAAACATATAATATCTGCATTAGATTCTAAAAATACCCACGTGAAAAGTTTTCTCATATCGGTATTTGCCCATGGCATTCCATGGATATTATATGTTAAAATTGTTAGTTTCATGCCTACTTGGAACCATGTCTTTTCAAAGATTTCTTAGCCGCATGTTTTTGCTTCTTCTTCGTACCACCAAAAAAGCGACCTAATAGGCTACGTATTCCTCTTACAGGGGCAAAACTACGCTTTGAATTTAAGACATTAAGTACTTTCTGAGTAAATGTTTCCTTTTCATTTCTTGGTATTATGCGATTTTCTAATTCTTCTGCAAAATGATAAGCATCATACCCATTTTTATCTAATAGATTTACATCTGATTTGTCTATCAAGTTTGTAATTGTAATAAGTGTTCCACTTTCAAATATATTGTTTGGATTTACTACTATGAGTGACATCATTAGAGCAGTGAACCCTTTAGGATCTTGAAGATTTGCATTTGCACCGAGGTCTAAGAGTCTCTTTACTGCCTTACTGAACCTTTTGACTACCATGAGCATGAGCAGTGTATGTCCTTCTTCATTTATCTCATTAATGTTATAACCATTTGTAACGATTGCTTCATTAATCAGTTCAACAGCTCTATAAGGATCATCTGTTTCCTCTAATTCAGTTCTGATTTCACTGAAGGTTCTTCTTACAACAGGCGGTGGGGGTGGAGGAGGTACAACTTCTCTAGGCTTTGGTTCCTCCTGTTTTGGTTCTTCTATTGTTGTTCCCTCAATGGTTGCAAAAAAGTCTATTGCAGTTCTTAACATTTTTATTTTTTTCCGTTGAACCTGCTCCCTTTTGGGTAGAGCCCTAAAATTTTCTGCATTCTTTTGATTCGTTAGTACAGATAATATTTGTGACTGTAAATTTTCCAATTCATTCAAATGCAGTATAATTTGAATATAACTTTCATCAAAATTAAGTCTTGCATCCAAAGTGTGTCTTCTGCGCAAAATTTCTGTGATGCTATTCTCAAGAGCAGTCTTCTTCTGCAGATTATCCAATTCATTTCGCTTTCCAATTTCTGCAAGCAATTCGTCTATTAGAGTAAGGACATCACGCAAACTCTCATTTGGTTTGGGCACAGGGTTCACAATTGGTTCTGGAGATTGGCGTTTTAGCTCTTGAAGATCTGCTTGTTCTATTTCTCTCGCTTTCGTATCTTTTGTTAAAATCTTTCGCCAGTATTCTACATCAATACCATAACAAAGTGCAGCTTTGTTGATAAAATCTGTAACAAGATTGATAAGATAATTTCTGTATTTTAAATTTTTCTCTTTATAAATTATTTTTTGCTTTAATGATATTCCAGAGGCCAAACTTCCTCGCCATAGTAGAGTTTGAGCAGCTTGCTGTTGCTTATATAATGTGGCAATTGAATCATTTAACTCTACGCAATTTACTCTCATTTCTCTAAATTCACGAAGGCTCTCATTGAGTTGAGTCTCTAAATCATTTACCTCTTGCATACCCCTCGCAGTCTCTCTATTTTTTGTTCTTTCATACTCATCATAGGCGTTAAATTGACCTCGTATAACTTCTCTCAAACCGACTAAAGCCTCAATATGTTCACCTTCTGCATTATAAAGGATTTGAAGTTGTTCATTTACTGCTTTTAGACTTGCATTTTCTGCAGCCTTCTTTGGTTTGCCTGGTGCTTCTCCAGGACCTCTTTCTGTTCCCTCTCTAGCAATTCGTTCTGCTTCTTCTCTACCAAGTCTTTCTTGTTCTTCTCTCACAAATCGTTCTGCAGCTTCTCTAGCAATTCTTTCTTGTTCTTCTCTTGCAAGTCTTTCTGCAACTTCTCTATCAAGCCTTTCTTGTTCTTCTCTTGCAATTCTTTCTGCTGCTTCTCTTTCAGCATCTTCTCTTGCTTTTTGCTCCCTAGCCCTTTGTAACTCCTCAGCTTGTTTTAATGCCTCCTTTGCAGCCCTTATTTTTTCTGCTTCTTCAGCCTGTTTCTTTGCTGCTGCCTCTCTTGCCCTTTTTGCTTCTTCTGCTAATCTAGCTCTTTCTTCCGCATTTCTTCTGGCTTTTGCTTCAGCAGCTTCTCTATCCTTTTTATTTTGAGCATTTTTTGCAGCCTTTTTATCTGCCTCTTCTTTTAATTTAGCAAGCCTTAATGCTTCTTGTTTTCTTGCTGCTTCTGCTTCTGCTTCTCTCCTTGCAGCATTAGCCTTTCTAACTTCTTCCATTTGACGTTCCGCTGCTAACTTCGCCTCGCGTTCTCTTTTTCTCTCTTCTTCTAAACTTTGTAAACTTTTTTGTAATTCTAGCTTCTTTTTTGCAAGCCCTTGTATCCAAAAATCTCTCATTTTAGTAACTTCATAAGAGATAAAGGATTCTGGATTTTGAAAAAACGCGTTTAGATTTATATTATACGTGACACCAATGTCATCAAACTTTAACCATGCATTCATTAAATGCAAAACTTGTCCAAGGAATAAATCAAAATTCTCTTCAATTGGTGGAAGATTTGTTAATTGCTTATATGTTGAAAGATATCGTTGTTGTTTTGCAGTTATAAATTGAAGTATATCTTGAATTGCATGCCAAAATTCATAAAACGTAGGTCGTAATCCAACAGTGCTTTTATTTGGTTTAGGCATACGATTAAATTCTTCAATAATTCTATCTAGGAATGCGATGTATTCATCCTCCAATGGTTTACTTTGTGCCTCTAATTGATTGGTATCAAAAATATCTTTATTAAGAGGTATAAGTGCTAGTTTCGCTTTTATTATGTCAATAATATTCTGTACTGCATCTAACCTATTGTTTATGATTCTTTCTTTAATAAAAGTAGCAAATTTCATTTTTAATTGTGCAATTATCCATTTTTTATTTTTGGAAGGTAAATATGGATCTGCTAGTGCTTTAGCTGCTTCTGGAAGCCTATAATAATAACTCTCCAATACACTATTTCTTTCAAGTTCATTTGTTATTTCAAGAAGTCTTTGAAATATTTTAAGTCTATCAGGTGTTTCCTCTTCTAGAAGCATCCTTGATGCTCCTTGCAAAAGGTTGTCAAACTCAGGAGAATGACGACTAAAATCAATATTAACCTTTGCACCTTTTTTGAGTAAACGCTCAAACGCACCAAAACTACCTAATTCAACTGCCCAATACAATGGTGTTTTGCCATCCGCATCCTGCACATTTACATCAACTCCATCAACTGATAAAGCTATATCAAGAATTGAAAGAACACTTTCTTTATCTGCACCCTTCTTTACAGATGCTGCTACAAGAATATGAAGTGCAGTTATATTATCTGCTTCAGGATTTTTAACATTTGGACTGTAACTAAATCTAGTAGCTGTACCATTATATAAATTTTTCCACTCACCTGTAAGTTTGTCCATACTATTTATTTCTTGGATTTAATTTGCGTAACGCAAACCGCCACGACCTTTACTTACCTCATAAAATCCCCACGTATCTACAACTGCCTTTAATTGTGCTTGTTGCTGACCGGAAATCAGATCATTTGAGATATTTGCAAGATCAATATAGAGTGTTGGTCTATCAGCAGTTGAAAAGTTTACAGATCCTTCAGGTTGTCTTGTATAAGGTGCTTGTCTTCCACGAACATCTCCAAGATCCCAATTCATGATTCCCAATCCAGCCCCTGGATCTCGGTCTTCCTTCGCAAGACTTTGTAACTTATTCCAAACGAGAGGAGAAAAAAGAGTTTCACGATCTCTTCCAGCAATGATTAAAGACATATTGTTATAGTATTCATTCCCACTGATATCAGAAGCATAGTTAAAATAGCGATTCGCTCTCAAGTTATTGTAATCTTGGAACCAGAAAAGAAGTCTGGAGGCAGGATGCACAGCATCCAAACGTCTACCTGTTGCTGCAACCGCATTTCTTCTCAAAGGTTCAAAGTCTTTTGCTCCAATTGTAAATGTGTTTTCATACAATCTTGAATATGGAATCTCTAAATCAGATTTACGCAATCTATCTTGTGTATCAGGATCAACATAAATATGACGTGTTTCAAGTTGAAGCGTTGGTGAACCAATTGCAGTTCTTGCTAGAGTTGAAAAGGATGTAAAATCAATGGCAGAGGTGTACATCCGAAAATCGTCACGATCCCAAGGTACCGGTTTTGCTCTCTTATCACTTGCTTCCACAAGATCTTCTAATTTGCGAAGTGTCACACGCAATTTGAGTGTCTGAGAGCGAACACCGATAGAAGGGAAGCCTCCATCCTTAGATCCTTGACATCCCATGAGGGGTAAATGCAAGCGAAGGTATCCGGGCGTTGCATTACGACCAATATTTAATGCAGAATCTGAGTGCACTCCTGTAATTGCATTTTCAAGAAAGGCAGAGGAGAGAGATCCACGAGATTTTGTTGCTGCATAAAGTGCATCTCCACTGAATTCTTGAAGTAAGATTTGATCTTGATAGATTTGAATATTTTGGAAAAGGAAGTAAGCAATTCCATTTGTGTACCCATACGAAACACCAGCAGCATCTACGACTCTCTTGGTTGAATTCTGAGGAGCGTAGAGAGTTGGAAGCCATGTTGGTAATTGAATAAGAATAGTTGGATCTACAAAAATATCCCCTGCCACTTCAAATTCCCACTCACAAATTCTTCCAAATTCTGCTGCATTCAAAGGTGGAATTCTTCGTAATTCATGAACCTGTCCAGGAGTGTACAAATATCGGTTATCAAACGGTGATTTTGATTTAAAATCATCTTGAAAAAAATAGACATCTTTATTTCCACGAGCCAAAAGTTCATACAATGAACCTTCCTGTGTAAGACCTGAACGAACCGTTGCCATTCTGTTAAACAGATGAGTGTATTTTTATACTTTCGTTTCTCCGCTCTTTTTAGATGAACACGCCGCCGCCTGTAGAAGAGAATATGGATGTTGAAATTCCTGTTGAGGAAGAAACCATAGAAGTACAAACTGAGGAGCAAGAAGTTCCTGTTACCGCCGAGGCTCCAGTGAATGTCTTTTCACCCAGAAATAATACGTCTACGACCATGTTTGCGAACCGCATGGAAACAAATGAGAATACTCAAGTCACTACTATGAACACTGTAAACACCGCCACGAGTGAAGAAGAACTTGTCCTTGGTGAAAAGGCTCAGATGTACAAAGATGACATGCGATTCCTTGATTCTGTTTTGATGCCTCTTATGAAAAAGTATTTTCCTTCAGATGCTAATCTTAATGGAGACATGAATATTCTCCAGAATGTTTTGAAGCATGATGCAATTGTTGTGATTCGTGTACAGAAGATGTTGGCTGAAACGGATGGTTCTGTAAGCAAAGAAGAGTTTGTTGAAAAAGTGGAAGATTACTTGGACGAATTGTATGTTGACAAAGATGATATTGAAGATACTCTTGAAATCACTTTGAAGTATTTGTGTGGTATGAAGCAGAATTTGGAGAATTATGTAGAATATGATTTCTTCTGCAGCAACATTCCTGGATACAAAGACTTTGTGGACGAGATGAAGAAACACCGTGTTGTTACCATGACAAATCGTCACATGTTTTACAATGAACTTCATGGATATTTGCACAAACAAGTCTTTGAGAATTACAATTTTGCCTCTGCTGTGTATGATTTTGATACCAAGATGAAAGAATATGTGGAAACACAAAAGCAGAATAATAAGCGTAACAATAAAAATACTTTGAATAAGAATTACAATGTCAATACCAATACTAACATGAACACTCGTAATAACAGTGGTACCATGAACACAGGGAATTCTATGAACACAGGGAATTCTATGAATTCCATGAACACAGGGAATACAATGAATTCTATGAACACAGGGAATTCTATGAACACAGGGAATTCTATGAATTCCATGAACACAGGGAATAGAAATACTAACGGAAATGGAAGAATGAACAACGGATCCCAGAATTCTAACGAAAATATGATTATCAATAATAATGCTGTAAATAATGAAGCAGAGGATGAAATTGAGATTGAAATTGAAGGAGAATTAGGAACAGAAGAACCTGCGATGAACACCAATAACAATTACACTCGTAAAAACAATAACCGCAACTCAAATAATTATACTCGTAAGGTATAGAACGATGAATCGCGCCAATCCCCAACATATGGCTAGATTTCAAGATGCTGTACAGACACTCCATAATGAATTGCAGGGAATTCCAGAGAAAGATATGATTCTTGGTGCAATGGTGACTGACTGGATTTTAAACGTGGATGTGAATGATGCTATGCAAATGAATATGGATGATTTAAAAGAAATAATTGAATATTTATTTCAAGATAATAATCTTCCAATCCCCGATATCACACCGAATCAATATTCTCATATGCTAGATGCATTTCGTAATTTTGTGAGAGAATACTACGCAATCCAAGGTGGACGTCGTAAAAAAACGAGAAAATCAAAGAAGCGCAATAAAAAGACACGGAAGTCTAAGAAATGAAAATCTACTATTTAGTCTATCATCAATATACGAAAATAGTAGGAGTGTTTGACACATTGTATGACTGTTTTGCTTGGAAACCACCGATGCCACTAGAAAAACCAGTTGTCATTAAAGAAGTAAAGCGGTTTGCGGATGGACGCTTTGAAATTCATGACATTCAGACCTCAGAACATCATTGGTGTTCGGATGAAAAAATTGAAAAAGGAATTCGCTCATTGGAATAGTATACAATGGAAGCGAAAGATAAAATTATTGAAGCGTTGGATACCATGCGCAAGAAGGCTGTTGCTGACAAGGAACACTTTACAGCAGTAGCCTATAAGAAGGCTATTACGCAATTGAAAGCATTCAATAAACCGATCACCAGTGTGGATGATATTAAGGGACTTCCAGGAATTGGAGACAAGATTCAAAAGAAAATTGTTGAGATCCTTGCAACAGGAAAGTTAGCTGCTGCAGAAGCAGCAAAGGCTGCTGTACCTTTGGATCTTTATGATGCACTTCTAGACGTCTACGGGATTGGTCCAGCAAAGGCACGAAATCTTGTTGAAAAGACAAAGGTAACAAGCATTGAAGATTTGCGAAAGAAGGTTACTGAAGATCCTAAACTTCTGAATGAAGTGCAGAAGTTGGGTCTCAAGTATTATGAAGACATCAAGCTGCGCATTCCTCGTGAAGAAATGGTTCAGCATGAGAAACTGATCCTTGAGAACCTTGATAAGAAATTCAAGGCGGTTATCGTGGGAAGTTATCGTCGCGGCGCTGTATCCTCTGGTGATATTGATGTACTTCTCATGTTGCCTGATTCTATGACAGAATCTGAACGTAGTAAACTGTTTAAGGAAGCTATTGCAACCTATGAATCAAAGAATTATATCAAGGCTATCCTGGCAAAAGGAGATAAGAAATGTCTGGCTGTTTCTCAATTGGAAGGAAAACCAGCTCGTCGCTTGGATCTTCTTTTGACACCTGAAGCCGAGTTTGCCTATGCAATCTTGTATTTCACTGGTTCAGATCTCTTCAATGTTGCCTTCCGTTCCTATGCACTTTCAAAGGGATATACACTCAATGAGCACACGATGAAGCCTACTAGTGATGCACCTGCTCCGCCTGCAATGAAGGAAGAGAAGGATATCTTTGATTTCTTGGGACTTGAATACGTAGAACCGTCTATGCGACGTGGTGAGGCTGATATTCGGGCAAAGCCGAGCGAGCCTTTGGCAAAGCCCATCATTAAGAAGGTGAAGCCTCGCATTGTTGCTAAGCTACAACCTAAGGTAGAAGAAAAGAAAGGAGGTACACGTCGTCGTTCGTCGTCTCGTTCTTCACGCAGCTCTAAGAATTAATTCAGCAGTTTTATTTGCTTCTTTAGGGAGAACCAAAATTCCAGTTCTTCTAAATTTACTAAAATCAATTAAATGTTGTGCTTCTTCTCCTGTTTTGATCCATTCATCCAGATACTCTTTTGTTTGTAAATAAGCATCTGTATAATCAAGCACACCAAACTCCATAAGTTTTTTTAGAATCGTAATGGTTTCCTTGACACGATCTCCTTTTGTCTTCTCCTTTTCTTTTGGCATCTACTAATGGATACTTTATTGGTTTAAACCAAAGAAATAAATCTTTATAGATGCCAAAGATTTATTTCGCAAGAATTGGGCGACTTGGAAATAATATCATTCAGTACATGACTGCTCGCATTTTTAGTCTTGTGTTTGGACATGAACTAGTCCCTTATTCAAGTATGTGTACGAATGCTTATGAGATTCATGACAATGACCCTCTCTTTGAAGCCATGAAAGACTGTATTTTAAATAATACAGATTATAAAAATAGTTTACAATCACACCCTTTTGCAAAACGTGATATTGTTCTGAACGGTTTTTTTCAGCAATCAGATCTATTTATCGGACTTCGCAAGGAATTACTTGCATTCTTTACAAGTGATAATAAAGATAAAATTAATTTTAAAGTTGGTGTTTGCGACTTGGTAAATGCAAAGGGGTTCAGTAAACCAGATGAAATTGTGGTTCATTTACGCCTTGATGATTTTCAGGAAGAGAATAAAACACACATTCTTCATCCAAAAGTCTACTTTGATACTTTACGAAAAGAGAAAAAATCTGTACGTATAGTTTGTCAAAAAACAAAGAAGTATGCAGAAAAAATTTACTTGTCTTTATTTGAAGAAGTTGGTGCAACATTTCAGACAAGTTCTGTCTTAGAAGACTTTGCAACACTTCGCGATGCAGAAGTTTTATTATCCTCCAATAGTACATTCTCCTGGTGTGCAGCCTTTCTTGGACATCATGTAAAACGATATATTCCAAAGATAGATAGTTGGGAGAATCAGAATTTACAACCTATTGATTCTACAGATATAGTACTAAAAACATTTTACCTTTCATTCAAAGAATTTCAACAACCTCTTTATCTTATACCCCTTGCAGGAGAACACTTTCAAACTCTCTGTGATGTAACAGTTTTGACGAAGGAAAAATATGAGTATCATAAAGAATTAGATAAATTTGTCCCATCTGACAAACTATTATTCTTAGAAGATGAATGGGATGAAGAAAATCCATTGAAAACTGCATCCATTGTATTTGTATATCAAGACTATGCTGCTTCTAAAGAGCATATGAATAGGATTTGTAAATATTTTTCAAATATTCAACTTCTTGTTATTCACAATGGCGATGTTTGCGTTCCCTTTGAATGTCTAGAGATTGCCTTCTCCACATATCCATCTGTAAAAATTTATTTGCAGAATAATATATATGACCATCCTCAAATTCATAGTTTACCGATGGGGATCCAAAATAGAATGTGGTCTCAATCAGAATCCTTAATAGTTAATTCCAAAGAAGATCTTGAAATCAAACGAAATCTGGCTGTTTGTTCATGGTTTGGTTCAACGCATCCTATACGAAAAGTTCTTCGTGAACACCTTTTAACTCATAGATTTGATGGACTTCTCTTGTTAGATAGAGTTTCTCCAAAAGAATATGAAGGATATTTAGAACGTTCTTTTTTTTCATACTGTCCACCAGGTAATGCTGATGATACTCATCGCCTATGGGAAACATTCTATGCAAAATCTATTCCCATTGTACTAGATGTCCCTTTTATTCAACAACTTCACAAACGATTTCCTTCGCTTCATTTCATTAAACTTAAATCTCTTCAAGATCCTTGCCAAGATATTCTTGAAAAAACTTTACATACACTTGATTCTTTAGAAATACCACCCTGTTTGCACTATCAGCATTGGAAACTTTTATTTTCAACTTATGCTCGTGACCACGCATGAAGGGCTACAAGGGCAGCATCTTTTTTCTGTTCAAGTTCTCTAAAACTAGTGCAATTTGCAAATTTCAATAATCTTATAGCATACTCATCGCTGTGATACTGTAAACAATAATTAAAATAAATCTCATATTCAGACATACCAGAACGAGTATGATCCTCAGGATCTACTAGACGAAGTAAAGTTTTCCAAGCCGGTCCTTCATGTTCTTTTTCTATTCTATCTAGGATTTCTGACATATGTTTGCGTTTTGTCATCATATGATGAACAATTCCTGAGAACTCCGTTTGTTTCTGGAGTCCTGGTAGTACTCTCTCCATGTGACTGTAATAGGCTGGAGTTTCTTCAGTACTAATTGAAAGAAGAACTTTTCCTTCTTCAAAAAATGAAATTGGGTCTTTTATCATAACGTCTGAATCAAGTATGAGCACATAGTCTGATTCAGTTGGAAGCACTTTGTATAAATACATTTTTAGCAATTGTTGATAGTACCATCCAATTCGCGTATTTCCTGTAATGATTTGAGCAACATCTTCCTTTCTAAAAGGATATGCAGATTCTGGAATCCAAACAATATCTTCCTCCTCAGGTTTATCCTTGGATACTACATAAATAGTTTTTGCATCTTGTAAATGCATCCTTACAGTTGTTAAGCAATGGGAAAATGTCATTTCATCCTTGGGATGGTAGCAAATAAATACATCATAGGAAGGCATAAAAACTCTACTCTATATACTAAGAGATGCAAGATTTATGTCCCTTCGTTTTAATTCACATAGGCGAAACGTTTCCTCCCTATATGGCAACCTGTGTGAAACAGATTCGCATTTGGAATCCTGAAGCGAAAATCTATTGTATTGCTTCTGAGTGCCACCGCGGAAAACTTCCTTTAACAGATTGCAGTTTTGTACCTTTATCTTCACTTGCAGTTTCACCGAAGCGTGCCTTTTTTAATCATCGTTCTGCATTGGAAGGGTTTTGGAAAGTGACAACAGAACGATTTTTTATCCTTGAAGATTTTATGACTCAATACAATTATGAGCAATGTTTTCACCTTGAAAATGATAATTTAATCTATTTTCCACTTGAGTACATGTTGCCGATTTTGCGTGAAAGCTCAAAAGGTCTATCAGCACCTTTTCTTGGACATGATGAAATGACATTTGGTGTTCTGTATGTGAAAAATAAATATGCCTTGGAACAATTTACAATTTATTTGAATTGTCAACGTGATAATCAAAATGATATGAAACATGGATTTTCATTCTTTATAGAGAATCGTGATATCACTACTTTCTTACCCACTTGCTCCAATGAATGTGAGGTTCGTGAATCTGATCTAGAGTACACAACAGAAGGGAAAGATCATTTTCGTGGATTGTGGGATGCTGCTCCCTATGGACAATACATGGGAGGAACAGATCCTCATTATACCTATATTCCTAATTTTGTCAACACAACTTCAGCATTCCCTTCAGATCAATTCAAGTACACATGGTATGTAAATCCAAATGGTTTGCGTATTCCTCAACTTGAGAGACACGGAAACTCGTGGTTATTATATAATCTGCATGTCCATTGCAAGGACCTAGAAGCCTTCGCATCTTTGACTTCTTAGATAATAGGGGCATCAAAACGAGGAAGGGCAGGTTTGTAAGAGACATTTCCAGAATTGATGATAGGAACAATGGTATTTGTGGATAAATTGTTATAAGTGAAGTATCCTTCTGCTACTCTTTGTCTTTGTTCATAATCTGGATAAACGATCTTGATTGTAGATAAGGTACCAATATTGGTACTAATATTTACAAGAGGCTGTGTTTGCGCCATTTTGTTACGATAATATCCATAATTGGCTTGGGTTTGTAACTTACGAATAATGTCACTTGCGTCCATTTCTGTTGTAGAAGAAGAATCTTCGTGGGTCTAAACTGCAGAAGCAATACTTTAGTAAATGTGCGGTATCTGGCTCACGATCGGGATCCGCAATCAGATCATGGACAACTATCAAGCCTGTTTGAAAGCATTGCATGCAAGAGGGCCTGAAGATCATAAACTGGTGGACATCAGCGGTATGGCTATGTTTGGATTTACAAGACTTGCTATTAATGGACTCAATCCAGAGGGAATGCAGCCTATGACAAATGGGCAACTTTGGTGGATGTGCAATGGAGAAATTTACAACTGGAAGCAACTCGCTGCAGATTATGGAATTCCTACTCACAGTGGAAGTGACTGTGAAGTTCTTGGAGAACTCTACATGAAGCTTGTTGTTCCGGGAACGGATCCTTCTGTCTTTTTCAGATTGCTTGATGGCGTCTTCGCATTGGCAATCTTGGATTTGCGAAACAATACGTTAACCCTTGGAAGAGATCCTTATGGTGTTCGCCCCTTATTTATTGGTGAACGCTTTGGCTTTCAACCCAAACAGCAAACTGGATTTGAAATGTATGTCTGCAACATTATGGCAGCCAGTGAAGTAAAGGCTTTGGTCCCTCAATGTACTACTGTTCGCCCCCTTGAACCTGGTACATTTGATGTGTATGACATTAAAACAATGAATAAGGTATTTTCAAAGAAATATCACACAATTCCTTTCTTAAAAAATCCTATGTTTCATCCTAGTACTGAAAATGGAATTGACTATGCATGCATGACACTGAGAAGAGCATTAGAGTCTGCTGTACAAAAGCGTATGTTAACGGAGCGTCCAGTTGCTGCACTTTTGAGTGGAGGTATTGATAGTAGTCTTATTGCTTCTTTAGTGGCCAAGGAACTTCGTAATGCGGGGGCTCCTCCCTTGAAGACATTTAGCATTGGTATGTTAGGATCGCAAGACCTTTTTCATGCACGCAAGGTTGCAGAATGGATTGGTTCTGAACACCATGAAATTGTCTTGACTGCGGATCAATTCCATGCGGCTATTCCTCATGTCGTTGGGGCAATTGAGAGTTTTGATACTACAACTGTGCGCGCAAGTGTTGGAAACTGGTTAGTTGCCAAAGCCGTTGCAGAACAGAGTGATTGCAAAGTTGTCTTTAATGGAGATGGAAGTGATGAGGTCTTTGGTTCCTACTTGTACTTTTACAATGCCCCTCATAACTCTGCATATGAAGAAGAAGTGACTCGTTTACTTTCTGAAATTCATTATTTTGATGTCCTTCGCTCAGATAGAAGTATTAGCAGTCACGGATTGGAAGCAAGAACCCCTTTCTTGGATAAACAGTTTGTTGCTGTTGCACGCAGCATCTGCACTCAATGGTTGCGACCTGTTCGTGGACAGCAGGTTGAAAAATGGATCCTTCGCAGAGCCTTTGATGATGGTGTAACACTTCCACGAGAAGTACTTTGGAGGAGAAAAGAGGCTTTTAGTGATGGTGTGAGTTCTACTGAAAAAAGTTGGTATCAGATTATTCAAGAAAAGGCGGATACACTTGTTCCTGCGGATTGGAAGGATAGAGCCAGTAAAAATTATGTACACTTGACTCCTCAAACACCTGAACAATATTTATATCGTTTTTATTTTGAAGCGGAGTTTGGAAAGTCTGCTTGTATGACAATTCCTCATTTTTGGATGCCTCGTTGGACACCTGGTGCTACAGATCCTTCAGCGCGAACTCTTGCTGTTTACAATGAGTAGATTAATCAGTCTTAGGATGTCCTACCTCTTCTACAGGAGGTGCAAGAGACTCTTCAGCAGTTACTGGAGACTCTTCAGCAGTTGCTAGAGACTCTACAGGAGGTACTGGAGATTCTTCGTTGGTCGTGGGATTAGGAAGATTAGGAGCCATTTCTGTACCAGCATCTTCATCAGAACTATCTTCGTCTAGGGAATCTTCCTCAACATCAGGGTGATATTGAGCTTGCTTTTCTAGGCGAAAGCGGTTATTCCAATCGTCCATAATTTCACGGAAACTTTCTGAAAGAGTGGAAACAATGCAGATAATACCAAGCATAAACATGTAAACGCCGTGACTAGGCTTACCTTCTAGAAAGAAAGGATATCCCATAAGATAAGTAAACGTTGCATTGAGAATGACATTGCGGCCGCGATTATTTGATTCATAATTCATCGTCATGAGTGCTAGGATATTTGCAATGGCGAGTTCTGGCATGCGACAAACATTAAAGTAATGCGTGAGAGAGAATAGAATCATATTCATTGTATCTTTAGTATCCATGTTTCAACCTACACATTTTCATGATGATTCAAGTTTCAATTTTTGGGTTTCGCTGCTAGCGAAAAATTGATATTTGCGATGCTGTAGTGTTTAGTACACTCAAAAGATGGATACACGCTGTTTAGCATGGTCTGTTAAAGATGATATTATGGGTTCTTTTCTTGGAGGACCAAAATATTACCTTCCCTTTCGGTGTCATGAAACAAAACTTGCTGGACAAGATATCTGTGCAAAATGCTTGCGGAAAAAAGAACTTCCTCTGAGCAATAAGAATCATCCCGCACGATGGTGGGGACTTGTTACCGAACCTATTGACAATATCAAAGATCAGATTAGTCACTTTGCATTTAGTCCTTGGTTTGTAGAATGGGCTAAAAAGAAGCCTCTACCTCCAGAAAGTATGGCACGAGCAAAGAAAGCAATTGAGCGAGCACGAGAAGGCATTGAAAATCCTCCTGCCCTTCCTACTGTAACCACAGTAGAACTCAAAGATCCTGTTGTTACTTCTGTGCGTGTTGCCTCTGTAAGCTCTGCAGTCGTGGAAAAGAAAAAGCCTCGTGTAGTGAAGAAGGAGAAACCTGCTGGTGAGGAAAAAGAAGTCAAGCCACGCAAACCACGTATTTCTAAAAAGACTGTTGTATCTCCTGTAGCAGCTGTAGTTCAAGCAGTTCTCTCAGAAGAACCGCCTCTTGAAGTGGAGGATGTTATTGAAGTTGAGGTAAAACCATTTGAACATGCAGGAAATCTGTATTACATGGATGGAAAAAAATCCAAACTTTATGATCGCCAGAAAGATGGCGGTTGTAAAGGGATTTACATGGGTCGTTGGGATAGTACACTAGAAAGGATTGTAAAGGATGATGATTCCGATAGAGAATTCTAGCTGATTCCGATAGAGAATTCTAAAGAAGTTGTTTCATATAGGAAATTTCACTTTCTTGTGATTTAATAATATTTTGCAAAAGAGATTGTATTTTATTATTTTTCTTTTGCAATGCTTTGCTCATAAGTACAGCCATAGAATGATGAGGAATCATTCCTCGCAAATACTGTTCTTCTGTAACTAAAAACTGGGTGCGAATACACCAAATCATGGAAAGAGCAAGTGTTAAACCAATCAATATAACAGTCTTATCACCATTCAGAACAGCCATGAAAAATAACATCCAGCCTGACATTAAAAGAACCATATACAAATCATTCAAACTTAGATTCATATCAGAAACCTTATCAACCCAAACATTCATTGTGGAAAGAAATCCGGATAGGATCATAATACCAAACATCATCACATAGTGGTTCATCATTCTGCAGTATCCCAAGATTTTGAGAGGGCTTTCCAAGAAACAGGAAATTTCTCTTCTATCAGTTTGCTGACTGCCTCAGCATATTCTTGAATTTCCTTTTGCGCATGAGGATCAAGGCGAAGGCCGCAAAGTCGTGCATAGGCAGAGAGAGAACCCGTTTCAATAAATTCAGTATACATGCTCTGAGGAAGAACCATTCGTGCTTGCTCAGGACATACCCCATATTCAAGAAGTCCTTTGTAGATATGACGTGCTGTATTATTTACTTCTTCCATTGCGGTTAAACACATAACATTATCCTTTACAACCTCTTGCTTGGACCCTTGTTTAAGATTTGCGTCACGCTGACGACAAATTTGAGGAACATAGAATTCAGGCTCTGAATCTACATAACGACGACTGACTTCATTGCGCGCAAATCCAATCTGATGGCGGAACCATTCGCGAGCAACAAAGATCGGCATCTTGATACGGAAACGTACTTGAGGATGAAAGAAAGGAGTAATGTGCCCATTCTTTGCAAGATAATTAATTAGTTTTCCATCACGATCCGTCATCTCATGAGTTTCTTTGTTAAAACTTACACGAGCAGCATTCACGACTAGGAGATCATCTCCAAAGACGTCAAGGCATTCTACAAATCCCGCGTTACCAATATCAATCTTCATTTTCTATGAGTATATCTTCCCTTACCTTTACGCGCTTTTTTGGTTTTGCGCTTCAATTTTCGCACACGACGTTTCTTATAAGAACCTCCAAACGTGTTAACTGACATATTGGGTTCAGCCACTGTACTTGCAGTAGTATCTTGAGTATCGGATTGCAACGAATTTATATTTGTTTTAAGTTTTGCAACTTCTGTTTGTGCAGCATTTGCTTGGGCTTTTGCCGTTTGTTCTGCAGCAGCCGCATTTTGAAGAGCTTTCTTTGCAGCATTCGCTTTTGCTTTTATATTTTGTTGTTCTTTGAGTGCAGAATTATAGTTCGCATTTGCCTGTAGTTTTGCTGCTTTGGCATTATTCAAAGTTTTTTGTTTTTCTTTTACAAGATTTGAGGCTACTTGTGCATTTAGTATAGCCTTTTCTGCTGTGGATTGACCTCCGTACATCCTATTGAGTAAAGAGAAAATGGGCTGGTTACCTAGGAAACTTCACTCAAAGCTTGCTGTAAACGCGTCATCTTACCATCTGCAAGATTAAGCACTTCTTTTAGACTCTTGGCTGCATTTTGCACTTCAACAAGGCCAGCTTGAGGGGCACCTGGTGTTCCCTTCGCCCCCTTTTTTGGTACACTACCAGGTTGAGATGGCATAGTATTCATCACACCATTTTCACGCATAGGTTGACTTCCCATGGCACTTTTAGGGTTCTTGGCGGCCTTTGCTGTCTTCGCTGTTTTCACAGGCCTCTTGGATGCTTTTACAGGTCTCTTAGCTGTTTTCATAGGTTTCTTGGCCGTTTTTGTAGCTTTCGGAGGTTTAGGAGCCTTACGCGCGGGAGCCTTTGCTGTCTTTGGAACTTTGGCCATTTTAGGGGTCACTTTAGGGGGGGCTGTACTGTTCATTCTCTATCTGATTATTCCTTAGAATTATCCAAACCGGAGAGAGTCTTTGTTAAGGCCCACATACCATCACAACTTGCATTTTCTTTCCACCATACTTTACAAGCTCTAGACATTGTTTCCCAAGTCTCTTCAGAAGTTTCTAAAGAAATACGCTGAGCATCTTCTGGAGTGTTCGCCATAAAGTAATGGAGACCTTCTACAGGTGGATTTGCATAGTTCTTCATATCCACTTCAGGATTTACAATTGGAACGCAGCCCATAGACATACATTCCACTTCACGGTGACATTTCAAGCCATATCCTGGAAGACAGAGACCAAATCGTGCATCTGAAAGTTTACGTAAATATTCTTCTTGTGTGAACGGATATGTCTTTTCTGCACCCACTGGCATCTTAAATTCTGAACATGCAGAAGCCCAGACTGCACCACTGCGACGTTCTTTCTGCACAGCATTTTCCACCTTTCCATATAAAACTAATCTCTGAGATCTGTCCTTGAAATTCTTATCACAGACTCCCTCTTTTACAAGCTTTTCAACAAGTTCAGGACGACGAGGCCAGAATGACCATGACTTTGCATTCTCACCACGAGGTGCTGGATTGCCAAACAAGGCGGTACGCCAACGTTTTTCTTCTACAGGAGAACGATCTAACCACTCATACGTTGGACGATCATAGAGTAAAACATTTCCTATACCGTTCATCCAAATATGAGACACAGTTTTGTCACTCACAACACGCACATATCCCTTATCTTCCCAGAGTTTCGCCATTTCACGGAAACTGTCTCCTGAATGATGGTAAAAACTAGATTCGGGTTGATTGGGCATATAGATCACAGGAAGTGACTTATCCACTGCAACTTGCGTTTGTGGCTCCAAAGAAATTTGTTCAAGTATTTGTTTTTGGACTGCTGCAGACATAGATCCCTTGGGAGCAATAATGAATCGGTGTTGAAGGCCGCATGCAGAAGCCATTTGTAGACAATCTCCACTCGGCTCCATTTCATTCTGGATTTCAACAACCTTTGCATTCTTGGGCAACAACCAAAGCCAAGACCAACATTGAATAGAACTACTGCAAATCACTTGTGATGCACCTCGCATCTTCAATGCGATAACTTCTGATGTTGTGCGACCAGGATAAATAACCTCAATATTCTTATCAGGATTACTATCTTCAAAATCATTGATGAAAGAATTGGTACAGTACTTATCATCTGCAAAAAGGATAATACGTTTCTTTTCTTCATCAATCTCAGACATCCAGCCACCGAAGCGCAAATGCTTACGCAAGGCCATTACTTGTTCAGCACAGATGAAATCATCATCACGAGGTAACATCAAGTAGGCTTTCTTACACCAAACTTGTATTTGCTCATCGCGTGGAAGAACAGGAACCTCTTTGCGACCCCAATTAAATAATTGGAGAACATCTAAAAAGGCCCTGTCTCTTGGTGACCAAAATTCACCTTGTCCTTCCGCAAGTTCGCGCATCATTAAAATATTCGTCAAGTAATTGACCATATATTTTTCGGGTGTCTTTGCATCTTCATCTGTTAACGGTGCAATGAGGCCTACTTCCAAGGCAATGGAAGGAGCAAGACCTGTAATGTTAGACTTTGACCACATTTCAGAAGCCTTCTTTGAGGTTCCAACAAAGAGTGAATTGTAATTATAAGCAAGTCCATGTGCAGTCTGGAATGCATTCGTAATTTTATAAATAGGTACAGGAGAAGGATTAAAAAGATTGGCATCTTCAACTGACAAATTATATCTTTCGTCTCTCTTCAACATTGTACAAAGTGTCTTTGCCTGTTTTGCGTCTTTGCAAACAACTTTGCGAGAAAAGGATTCTCCCTTTTTCTTTTCAAGGATAAGATCTTGGGACACTGACGTGATGGGCTGCATATCATGAATACCAGTCGGATGAATATAGAAATACATAGGTTTGTCAACAATATCCTTGGGATCATAAGTACGAATTTCACTCGCATGTACGTGATAGGTTTTGAGAGAAAGGGCAGGATTCGCGATTAAGAATTTAGAACGCAACATTTCCACATTGATGGCGTTATCGCATCCAGCACGACCAAATGAAAAATCAAGCGCCTTCATATCTAATTTTGTTTTCTTCACGCTGTCACTCAACACAACCCATGTATCTTGACTGTCAGGACGAGGACCGAATAACTTTGCAGTTTCTTCAGTACCATTTTCGGGCATATCATACCGCAATAAACTCAAGAATTTGTTTTCCATGTTGACAGACCAAAGAATTCTCCAAGAATCGTCCAAATAAATATCACTGTTTGCAAAAACAACAAGAACATTTTCAGGAACATTTGTTTGAATCCATCCAAGTACATCTGCATAGGTTAAACGATGACCAATAATTGCTTGAGTAATTTTAGCACTTTGAACAGGAAGTTTTGACATGAGATCCTCTTCATTGAGCAAGACAATCTTATCAATAAAATCACATTCTACATTCTTCTTCAAACAATGAGCCACTTCACGAGCACGTTTTGCACGAGAAGGAATATAATACTGAGAAATCATCCAAAGTTGCTTAGGCTTCGTTCTTTCTTCTACACAAGAAATCGCACGATTCTCCTGGGGTTTGAGACCCATCACCGTGTGTTCACGCAAAAGAAGAGAAGCAAGGATTCCTGCATCATTTTCAGAACCATCCCATCCTGATCCCACAAACGGATACATTTCACGAATTTCATCCAAGCAGATCATATTGGATACTCTGAGTTCTTTGAGTTTCTGTTCACCAACTGCATTTAACAATTCCTTGGATGCAAAAATAATCTTCGCATCATGCGTATTTCCATTAAGAATCCATTGTTTATCTTCTTCAAGGTGTTCAGAGTTACAGAGGACAAGTACATCAGTATTTTCATTATAATTTACAGAACCAAATACACCTACATCATACCGAGACCAAGAAGGATCAGTGACCTTGGTATTAAACCAGACAATCGTTTTCCTATCTCTATAAATACTCGTTTCTGTTTGGAGAATGCGAATAGGTTTTCCAGTTTTGGGGTGTGTCCCTATCATCTGTAGAAAAAACGAGAGTACTATTTAGACCGACAAAGATGATTGTCGGCCGCCGACTGCTGAACTATTCAGTGTTCAGCGGTCTAAGCATTTATGGATCTTTCTGAAGAGAATGGAACGTATTGATGTTGCCTATCTTATCAATACAACTCCCAAATACTTTTATTTGCTCCCTTTACACTTAATGCTTCTTCGTCGTTATGCACCTACTTGTCAGTGGCCTATTTATCTTGCTACTGAAGAACCGAATCATCCTAAGTTGGCTGGATTAGAAGATCAGTATAACATAACTATACTAGAACTTTCTCAAGAGGAATCTGGGTTCCTAGAAAGTCGCGCAGCATCCATTCGCAAACTACCTCCACACATTCAATATGTGTTGCCCATGCAGGAAGATTTCTTATTAGAAAGATTTGTGGATATTCCAAATGTTGAGAAAAGTCTAGAAATCCTTGATACTACTGCAGAGGTTGCCTCTATTCGCTGGATGCCTTGTCCTGGGCCTCAAACTGCAACACCCTATATAGGAAACTATGCTGAGATTACAGAAAAAGATACGTATAAATATGTCTTCCAGGGAACTCTTTGGAGAAGATCTACTGTAGAACAGTGGTTCACACAACTTGTAGAAGAGTTTGATAAAGAGTTTCCTAAAACTATGCCTATGAAAGACAGAATGTTCCATCAGATTCGCGCAAATTATGCCGAGAATCAGAGGGGTCAAGAGAAATTTTGGAATTGGTTTGGTCATTTGAAACATTTGGCGTGGATCCGTGCTCACAAAGCACCGAATGCCGTCTATATGAGTCCTTGGCCTTATCGTCCAACAGCAGTTGTGAATGGAAAATTGGAAGAATGGGCCATTGAAATGGCCAAGCGTGAAGGTTATGTACTCAAATCAAATGACTAAGGGAACGTGTACATGCTATTGACTTGTTGTGCAAAGACTTGATCAATTGTTAAATGAAGACCCTTATAGAGACCAGCAGTTGAAAGAGTAGAAGCTGTGATTTGCAACGTATTGGCCAAAGAACTATTGTAAGGGTTCTGTGTTTGAAACACGGTTGTGTAGTTGATGGAAATATTATTACGATTGTTAGGATCTATATACCCTGCATAGGTATTGTAAGGTATATAGATGGAAGGACTAGAGGTTTGTCCTTGCGATTGATTTAAGAAAAGTTGTACTGTTCCTGAACTTGTCGCTTCATAATTGTCTGTATAGAGTGATCCTTTGATGTTTACATTGTAGAAACTCGGAACTTGAAGAGGAATATTGGTTTGAACAGTAATAGGAGATCCAGAAGAATCAAAACTATAATCTTGCATGGTTCCTCGTACAAAGTTTTGACCTACAATTAAAGGCTTGGTGATAGTGCTGGTATTTGTCCAAGAAGTTCCACCAGCACCATCAGCCATAAGAACAAAACTGCTTGGAATGTAAGCATTACTTGTTCCGCGAGCATAAACTGTCCGTAGAGTTATAATATCCGTATCAAGTGTTTTTCTCGCAGTAGAAGACATATCTCTAACTTGGGATTGGTAAATTTGTTACCGTAATAAACACAGAGTTGTTTGTACCGTAATAAATTCCTACATTAGAATCTGCTAAACCAATTGTTAAGTTGGATGTTAAACTATCAGGAAGTCTGTGATAAAGTAAATAGGGGTTTGTATATAATCCACTAGAATTTGCGGATATACCAATATTCCCTCCAGTAAAGGCTATGCGAATCGGTGTCTGATAGACATTGGAAAGACCGCTCGTAAATTGGTTTGCCACTAGGTAACTCGTATTTGTTACATAGGCTGATGCGGATGTGCTTATAAACCCATCTCCATTCTTAATAAGTGTGCTAATTGGATAAATCTGTGTAGCATTTCCTGCTCCTAACATATTTACATGCTTGAATGTAAAAAGAGGATATGCATCCAAGACAACATAACTGCTGGGAACCAAAAAGTTTGAGTGCACATTGAGATTCAGATTTGCAGTTGTAAATAATAAATCACGAGTTCCTGCGGGATTACTCATATTCACATCACCATTACTTCCACTGTAAATCATTGTGGATAAGTAAAAAGAGCTCAAAAATGCAAGATTTTCCAAAGAACTTATTGTAACCCTTGAATTGTAAACGTTAAGATTTCCTGCTCTATCTACATTGATGTTGCGTGTAAGATTATCATAAGTTCCTTGAGTTGTACTGAAAAGTTGTGACGTACTGACATATCCTAATGTTCCAAGAGAACTAACAATAGTATTGCTCGCAATAAAGAGATTTGAATTCAAACCCACGACTGTACTGCGAAGTTGTGCAGAACTTATATAGGTTGCAGATCCAAGATTGCGAACCGTTGAGAAAAGTGAAAGAGTGCTAACATAACCAGGTGTAGTTCCAAGGTGTGTTACATTGCTATCAATGTAATAAAAAATAGAAGAAACAGTACTCTGAAGTGAGAATGAACTGACATATCCAGCTGTCGCAAGGCCCGCAACTGTGCTCATCAAAGTACTTGTATATGCAAAAGGTCCTGTAAGAAACCCATTTGTTGTGCTTATAAGATTTCCTGATGATATATATTTCGTAGTGCTATAGATGTCTGATACAGTACTTTGTAATTCCTGACTTGTTATACTACCCGGTATACCTCCTCTCCCAATCATTGTTGATAATGTGCTGAAGAGAAAAGCATCTTGAGTGGAGAGGGTACTAAATGTTGTGCCAGTAATGGAAGAAAGTGTTAGCAATTGGGATGAAAAGGAGTAAATTGTGGAAGGAAGATACGGAATAGGTGCACCAATAATGCCTGAATAGGATGAAATATTAGTAAAAATATCTTGCCAGTTCAATCCTCCCATCCCATCCGTTCCCAAAATATAAGTGCTAGACACTGGTAAGTTTGTATTAGAGTTGATAGCAAACAGACTCCGGAAGATAATTAAGTCTGTATCTAATGAACGACCATTTAGTGCGAACGGATCCATACTATCTAATCTCTAGATGAAATAGTATGGTCGGTGGCGGCGGTTTACTTCAATTAGTTGCAATCGGTAAACAAGATATATATCTCACAGGGAATCCTCAAATAACATGGTTTAAGATGGTCTACAGACGATACACTAACTTTTCTATTGAGTCACAGCCGATGTACTTTGATGGAGACCCTGATTTTGGAAAGCGTTTAAGTTGTCTTGTTCCTAGAAGAGGTGATTTACTCGGTCCAGTTATTTTAGAAGTCACTTTACCAGCACTCACAAATACAGATGGAACTCCAGCAAGTTATGTCAATTCCATTGGACATGCGCTTATTGAAGAAATCAGTGTTGAAATTGGTGAACAAGAAATTGATAGACAAACTGGTGAATGGATGGAAATCTGGTCATCATTAACAACAACTTCTGAGCAGAAAGATGGATTTTATGACATGATTGGAAAGGTGGATGGATACAATCCTCCAAATCTTACAGGTCAAGTCAAACTCTACATTCCTTTGCGATTCTGGTTCAATAAGAATCCTGGACTTTATCTTCCCCTTCTTGCCCTTCAGTATCACCCTATTCGTATCAACGTCAAGTTAAGAGAATTACAAAAACTATTCTATTCTACTGTCCTTATCAATAATTGTGATACAGCACAAGTCAACCAAGCAAAGATAGTCAACATGCAACTCTGGGGAGATTACTACAATCTTGATGTAGAAGAACGTAGACGTTTTGTATCTTCTACCCATGAATACTTGATTGAACAAGTGCAGTACACAACTCCACTCTCTATTCCTGCAGCTTCCACGAATACGAATGTTCGTATTGAATTCAATCACCCTATTCGTGAATTTATTTGGGTTCTTCAGCGTTCTGTGATGACCCAGTATCACGAGTGGTTCAACTACAGTAGTTTAGCGATGCACGAAAGTGGAACTCGCACAGATTTACTCCAAAGTGCAAATATTCAGTTGGATGGCCAAGATCGGTTTGAAACAAGAGATGCTGGGTATTTCCGCCTTGTACAACCTTGGCAGTTCCATACAGCCATCCCCAACGATAAGTATATTTATTTGTACAGTTTTGCTCTACGTCCAGAAGATTTACAGCCCAGTGGAAGTATGAATGCTTCTCGTGTAGATAGTATTAATCTAATCTGTGGGTTGACTCCTGATGTAAACTTATCACCTGCTCGTGGAAATGCAACAATTATCGTCTATGCAACAAATCATAACATTTTCCGCGTTGTGAATGGATTTGGTGGACTTGTATTCACTGTATAAAAAATTGAAAGGTATGACTGCATTGAACTAAGTAGGCAATCATGGAAGGATCACACGATATTCTTACTCAAAAGCGAATTCACAAATTGGTTTCCACTGTAGTAAATATATACAGTTGTAAGCATTTTAAAGTTCCAAAACTCCATCAAAGTTATGATAGTGAATATTTCGTAGAAAACTTTAGTACTCGTAACCCCATTACAATTGGTGAACTTTCTAAGAATGAACATTATAAAGAGTATGTTGATGAACTTTGTGTAATCTGGAAAGAAGTATGGTATCATGGATTTGCACTCTATGACTTTAAACTTTACGTACAGAGTGATAAGTCTATCTTCTTAATGGACTTTGCAAAGACTGGTTTCCGGATGACATCAGGACCTACTCTCTTTGCATTCCCGTTTGCATTTCCAAATCAAGAGTATTTCTTTGATCATTCTTGTTTCTCACAATCCTTCATCCTAACACTTTTCGGAAAGGAAAACCCCATTGAATTTCTTAGAAATTATCCCTATCGTGAAAAGGTAGAAACAAGAAACCCAGGGTAAAATAGCAATGGACACATCTGCATTCTTACCAAAAATTCCAGTTTGGGTCTACAGATTATTAGCCGCATTTCCTGCTACAGGAATGTTCGGTATGGACCACTTCGCAATTGGGAGCAAAGAAACGGGAATGGCAAAAGCACTTATCAATATGTTAACACTAGGTTCATGGTATTTTTTTGATGTTATTCAGAGTTTTGATTCGGAAAAAATTGCAGAAGAAGGATTGGCCATCCCCTTTTATGGTTCTGCAGGAATTGGTCAGGGAAAGTTTGGAGAAGGTCTCTTGGGTGGAAATGATCCCTCTACCAAATTTTGGTTAAATATCTTATTTATTTTTGCTGGATTTACGATTGCTGGTATTTCAGGTCTCTTTATGTCAAAACCTGACCCGACTGGCTCTATTGCCAAAGCGATTGGTGGTGTTTCTGGTGCCATCGCTGCAAGTATTGCAGGAGCTACTGTGTACTCTCAATTTAAGAGTTTTGCACCGACAAATATGGGAAGCCTTGTTTCTGGCCTAGTTCTCAAAGGAGGTGGTGTAGAAGAAGCACCTTCTGGACCCTCTTTTGTTGAACTGCTCACACTTGGAACATTGGCCACTTTAACTGTAACAGGGTTTGTTTTGAACAGTGTAAGAAATTCCACATAAACATTTCTTCTTATATAAATCCATATGGAGCACCTTGTGAGTCAAGATTTATTTGAGACCTTTTTGGGTATCCAGCCTTCTGACAAACCTGTTCCCGGTTTTATTGTCATCTGGTTTTCTGCTCGTTGGTGCGGCCCTTGTCGCCGAGTGAATGAGTCTTTACTTCTTGAAGAAGTTCCTGAAGCGAAGTGGTACAAATGTGATGTGGACGAGAATTCGTATACCACTGGATTCTGCAATGTAAAAGGTATTCCTGCCTTCATTGCAATTGCAAACAAGAAAATCGTGGGAACACTTCAGTCTTCTGACACATTGAAAATTGTAGAGTGGGTTGAGGATCTTCTAAAACAGGCCAGTAAGTAGAGATGGAGGAGAAAGAAAAAAAGTATGATTATCTTATTCTTGGGGGTGGTCTAGCAGGGCTATACTGCGCGCGAGAAATTTTAAAAGCACATCCTTCTTTATCTATTGCCGTCATTGAAAAATACAAAATGTTAGGGGGAAGAGCAGTTACGTATTCAAAAGAGGTTTCTGGTGTTGGAAAGGTGCAGTGGGAAATTGGAGCAGGAAGAGTGTCTTCAAAACATGTGCATGTTCATAAGTTACTTCGTGAATACAACTTGAAAACAATTCCTATTTCTGCTGATCTTCTGTATAAGAAAGATGGAAGTTCTGAACTAGAACCGAATTTCTTTGAGCCGTCTATTGATGCACTTCTTGTACCCCTCAGAGGATTGTCCAAAGATATTCTTGCCAAACATACATTGGAAGAGATTCTAACAAAAATCCATGGATCTGGCAAGACAAAAGAATGGATGAACAGATTTCCTTACCATGCTGAAATGGTAACCTATCGTGCAGATATTGCTTTGGAAGAATTTACAGGAGAAATGAAAACACACGAGGGATACTCTGTAGTTGCTGATGGATTAAGTGCTCTTTCTGAAAAAATGGCAGAAGATATTGTGAATAGAGGTGGTATTTTATTAACAGAAAATGAAGTTGTGAACCTCGGTGGTGATAAAAAAGAAGCTTGGGTGGATATGCGCGTAGGTTCACCCTTTGGACCTGAGAAAGGGCAGAGACCTATTAGACGTCTTTGGAGTAAGAAAGTTATTTGTGCACTTCCTTATGATGCTTTGAAGAAACTTCCATTTTTTGCTACATTTTCTGCTTTGAAGAAGGTGACCATGGAACCTCTCATCCGAATGTATGCAGTCTTTCCGCTCGTAAAAGGAAAAGCGTGGTTTTATGATTTACCCCGTGTAGTGACAACATTACCGATTCGTTATATCTTGCCCATTGATAAAACAAAAGGGACTATCATGATTTCTTATACAGATTCTAAATTTTCAGAACACTTTATGAAACTTCATAAAAAAGAAGGAGAAGATGGTGTTGAAAAGGAGGTGATGAAGGAAGTGAGAGATTTATTTCCTGATAGAAAAATACCCGATCCTCTATTCTTTAAAATTCACGAATGGCCTGCAGGAGTTTCGTATTGGTTACCAGGATCGTATGATCCATCCAAGATTTCCGAAGAAGTTCTCGTACCCTTTCCTGAAAGGTATCCAAATATCTATATCTGCGGAGAAACATTTAGTCTTCGGCAAGGTTGGATGGAAGGTGCATTAGAACATGCAGAATTGCTGCTAAGAAAAAGAATCCTTCATTAGATGAATACCCATATTATTTTAGCATCCTTCCACATCCTCGTTGTTGTTCCTTTCTTTCTCTATGTAGGATTTACTCGTGCTGCAAATCCTGAATGGATCTACAATCTCTTGCTTGGACTCGGTCTCTTTATCTTTGCCTATCATGCCTTCAAAGCCGCTGTTCGCTATATTGCTCGCTCCCCTTACATCTGGGTGAACTTGTTCCATGCACTTTTGATTGCCCCTCTTCTTGTTTACATTGGTCTCTATGGAAAAAAGACACCCCGTGCAGGGTATGAATTGCTCTTGATAGCAGCCTTTGCAGCACTTGGCTATCACATGTACAACTTATTCCTTGAAATTAATGTTCTAAGCGACCGAGACTAGAGCATCTAACATATCTCTCTTAGTCTTATCTTGGATTGAAATACAGGAGGCTGCGTGATAATGAAATGCAGTGCTTGATTGAAATGGTTTCTTACAAGCAGTGCAACAGAACTTTTCATTTGTGTGTTGAAGAATTCGCTGAATATCTTCAATACAATGAATCCGAAGAAAGTGAATTCTTACATTTCCTTTCCGCATATCTTGGAAAGGGCAATTGGGAATAGGGCACTTGAATTTCTGAGCCTTTTGTTTCTCATTATCTTCACAATGTTTGGAAAGATGATGGAAATCTAGACTACTTTGATAAAGAAATTCCTTTTTACAAAGATTACATTGAAAGGGAAGTTGTCCTTCATGACGTTTCATATGATAATGCATTGTATTTTGATTTACTTCAACTTGTTTACAACGAGGACAGACAAAGTGACCTTGTTCATTGCGAATATATTCATAGACCATAAGTGTTAATTGATTTGTAGCTTCCAAAGTTTCAATTTTTTCAACGCGGTTAGCCATCTAAACTTTTGATGGGTATCCAATTGTAGAATGTCAGTAACAATTCTTACATTAGTCATTGGGCCTGATTATACCAAAGCCTTGAAAAAGGCGTTAGATTCTAAAAAGAAATACGCAGAAAAGCACGGGTATACTTACATTCAAGGTGGTGATGAGCACTGGGATAGAACTCGCCCGATTCCTTGGTCTAAGATTCCCTTTGTCTTATCTCAACTTGCAAAACTTCCTGAAGGTGCACTTGTTTGGCTCTCAGATGCAGATGTATTGATTACAAATCCTGAGTTGAAAGTGGAAAATCAGATGATTCCTTATTTACCTGAAGGCAAGGATTTACTCATGTCAATTGATGCGTGTGGGCATATCAATTCAGGAAATGTTTTGATGCGCAATACGGCATGGCTTCGTGATTACTGGAAACGTGTAGGAGAACAGACAGATTTACTATACCATATTTGGTGGGAAAATGCAGCAATGATCAAACTCTTAGAAACAAATAAAAATGATTTTAATCACACAGAATTTACGAATAAGCACAAGATGTTTAATGCGTATTTGCGTGGCATCCCTGGTGAACCTTTGTGGGAACCTGGTGATTTCTTAGTTCATTTGGCAGGAGTTTACGATGTCAAAGAAATGAGTAAGTTGATTGACCGAATCTTAAGAGGAGAAGTTCCTCGGCTTGAGATGTAAAAAATCTACGCATTGAATATAGAAATGAACAACAACAACGGTAACGGCAATAACAACGGTAACGGTAATGGAAATGGTAACAACGCCAACTCTACTCGTCGCAGACGCGGAAATCGTCAAGAAGGTGGTGCCAAGATCCCCGCTGTTGGAACCAAGGCTCAGGTTTGGCACGGAACTGCCAAGCACACTTCCGGTGGCTTGACCAAGAAGGACTTGATGAAGACTAAGAAGGGTCGCATTGTTTCCAAGAAGAAACACGCCGCTGGACAAAAGGCCATCAAGCAATTGAAGAAGGCTGGTTATGTCGCCAAGAAGGGTACCTTTAAACTCTTCAAGAAACAATAAATGATACATTTATTGTTAACTGCTTAGCAAATCAACTTTGCTAACAAGAAACAATAAATGACATATTTATTGTAAATTAACACCTAAATACACATACACTTCTATATCTTAGATTAAGACCTAGAAATGCATGACCAAGCTAGACATTTTATTCATTTTGTGAGACTTTCTCTTGGACAGTATTTCGTTGGAAAGAAGGTATTGGATGTCGGTTCAGGAGATATCAACGGAAACAATCGTTATATCTTTGAACGCTGCGAATATGATGGCAATGATGTGGTACCTGTAAACAATGTTACGATTGTTTCCAAAACAAAGGATTTACCCTTTCCTGATGCTACATTTGATACCATTGTATCAACAGAATGTTTTGAACATGATCCTGATTTCAAACTTTCTTTACAGAAAATTTACAAAATGTTAAAACCTGGTGGACTTTTCTTTTTCACATGCGCATCTACTGGAAGACCTGAACATGGAACACGTAGAACAACTCCGTTTGAATCGTTTGGAACCATTGGACTCATCCCAGATATGGTAGATTATTATCAAAATGTGACTGAAAAAGATCTAAATGATGCTTTGCCTGTGAAAGAAAACTTCTCTGTGTGGGATACGTATTACAATGCAGAATCAAAAGATCTTTATTTTTGGGGAATCAAGAATGGTTACAATGGAAATATCTCTTTACCAATGTATGCTGCGAGCATGGTGGAAAAAACCAGTGGAAAAATTTGAAGGGGATATGTACATGAAAAGGGTACCCCAAAATGAATACTAAGTTTAAGATCGGTGACAAGGTGACATACCAAGATGTGGACATGGAATCTTATTCTCGTGGATATGGAATTTCCTACGAGACGAAGACTGCAACAGTTGTCAGTATTGTTTATAAGTTGAGCAATGGTGAAACTGTAGAGGAGAAGAAACTTGTAAAGGTGGAGAATGCTAAGACAGAAACTTCCCCAAAGGGTTAGTTTCTAGGGCTAGGCCAGAAACTTCCACAAAGGGTTAGGACAAGAACTTCCCAAAAGGGCTAGTTTCTAGGGCTAGGCCAGAAACTTCGCTTTCAGGAAGTCAGAAATCTCCTTCAAATGATCAATAGACTCCCGAGGATCAAACTGAATGCTGGTTGCAGCATCTTCTAGATCATTCCAATAGACACTACCAGATTTATCGGATTCACCAATGGTGGACCAAACAAGTCCCACATCTGAAGCCTGAAGTTCACGAAGAACAGAGTGAACATTTAATTTTTGTACCTGTGACTGTCCCATACGAGGAGTTAACCCATCCTCAATAAAACTCTGAGAAAGGGTTGGATGATAGAAAATAGCATTCCAAGTGGCTCTCGGATTTTGTGTAGAGGCAACAATGAAAGTAATATCATTGCTTGACATTGCTGTCATGAGAGCAGAAGGTGGTTCGTCTCCAATCCAAACCACTCGTACTGGTTTGTTTGCGTTTTGAATATAGGTTGCTGCTAGACGTAAATCAAGTGCGTCACGAATGCGAAAGGTTGCATCCCACTGAATAGACTGTGACCAGCGAAGAGAAATATCTCTTTGATTTTGAACAATGAGAACTTTACGACCTCTATTCAAAAGTTCCTCTTCAATCACAGCCAAACGATTGAGAATCTGTTTCCCAAGCGTATCTCGTGTTCCACAAATCCAGATTTTTTGTCCTTTGAGGGGTGCCGAAAACCCTTCCAATCTTACCTCCGCCATCTATCCAAGAAAAATAGTGATAATTGGTAGAACAACCGCATGAAGATTTTTGAAAAAATTGTGATGAATGCTATCTTATTAGCTCTTTTGGATATACCTTGGCTTACCATTAGCAAAGGGTTTGTGAACAATATGATTGTAGATATCCAAGGAGCACCTCTTCGCTTGAAGATTGCTCCTGCGATTGTTGTGTATCTAGCGATGGGTTACCTTGCCACAATTCCAAAGACTGCAGTTGATGCATTTGCCCTTGGTTTGGCCACGTATGCAGTCTACGATGGAACCAATCTTGCAACACTCGCAAAATACGATTGGCGTTTTGCGGTTGCTGACTCTTTATGGGGTGGTGTATTATTTTTGATGTTGTTCTTAATCAAACAACAGTTCTCTTTATAAAAAGGGATCGTAAGCCCAATGAAGCAAGGCTTGTCTCTGTCTTGGACGACACTGCAAATCACCTTTCTTACAATTGGCCTTAATGGCTCCTGCATGTCTGCGAAATGCCCTCCAGCGTTTGATTTGTATAGCATCTAACTCTGGAAGTCTACGTCCCATCCAATAGCGACAGTACCATTGAAACCATCCTCGTTCATCTGGATTGATTTTGGGGTCTGATAAAAGAGGATATTGACCCTTATGATGACCCCCAGGTACCCATCCACTTTTGACCCATTGCGAAAGAGGTAATCGTGACATGATTTGAAAGTAATTTGCCTCTATACGAGGCTCTTCGGGATGAAGTTTTCCAAGTGCACCTGCTCGTAAGAACCATTCTGCAGGGAATTCTAAAAGACAATCATTCAAGTACTTGCCTTCAAAAGCACCCATGGCAAGAATCTCACCAGGATCCAAAGCAGGATCAAAGCCTTCTGCAAAGTTCTCACCAGGAGCCTCAGAAAGAACATATGAATATCCTTTTTTCATCTTATTCCAAACATGAATAGTATCTCCTTTCTGAAAAGACGATAAAGGTTTGCCTTTTGATTTTAGAATCTTGAACATATCTTCAATAGAAGATATCTGTAAGACACGTGGGTCCATTCCTATAAGGAACTTGTAAAAATTGGCTGGCACCTTTTGTCCAAGGCAGGTAGGAAATGCCAACGGATCAAGAGAAACTTATTACCGCCTACGATACTTGGAAACGAACCATGGAAACGGATGTTCCTGCCTATCTAGAATCCATGAATGAGAGAGAACGAGAAGCTGAGAAACTTGCTCGTGAATTGCTCGGTACTTCGTATTTCATTGAACGTACACATGGATTTCTTAAGTGGAAGGCTGCACAGAAGAAATAGATTAGACGATTTCAGAGAAACGTAATCGGATAAACAAAGTTTAGACTATTTCTAACCAGCGAATATTTGCGTTCGCACTTGGGTTTGATGTTAAACCTCCTACTGCCACTACTAAAACATCAGGAGTACCCGCAATATCCGAACAAAAAGAAGTTGCTGACACAAGTTCATCAATCGTAAAACTATCAATAGAGGCATTGGCTTTGGAGACGAAACCAGAGCGGATAGGAGTTCCACCTGATACAGCCCAAGATCCAACAGAACCCGAGTTCACACTATATTCTACCATACTTCTGGAATCTGGATGTGCAGTATATGTAGGGGTACCTCCAGTTATAGTAGGATTTTTAAACACAGTATAATGAACATCACCGCTTGAATAGACAGTAACTTCCTTGAGTTTGAAAGTGGCACGACAATATTTTTGTTGTAAACGAAGAAATAAGATAGGTGACAGTGCTGCATTAATACTTGTAAACCCAGTGCTGACCAAATTGGTAGGAAGTGTAAAGATAGAACCGAGAGGTGTATATTCACCTAAAACTTGCACACTCGCACAGACAGAAGCGGCTGTTGCAGTGGCAGTTGCACCACCCGAAACTTTTTCCATTTCCCAACGAATAGGTAATTTCGGTAAATGGGTGTAAGGACGATTCAGAAGACGATCGTGGAAGACGTGAACATAAATAGGCTTTCCATTGAAAATCACACCCATACGTACCACACCAACTCCCAACCATTGTCTATCCACTATGAATAAAGCACCTCTATCAGGAGGTGAACGAAGAGTAAATCCAGAAGGAGAAGTAGCACGAACTCCATTCAGTGTATCCAAATTCCAATTGGCTTGAGGAATTCTGTTCACATTCAGGACATTGTTCGTGCTATTCAAACGTTCACAGACAAACCAACTGTTTCCACTCAATTCAAAATAATGTCCCATACTGGGTTGATTGGTTTCAGAAGATTTATCACGATAATCATCAAATAAACCTATACGAAAGGCTACAGAATTATCCCATGTTCCTGCATATTGAGGAACACCTGATATATAACAACTCTGAAGCTTTCCAGGTTGATAAAGCAGGTATTCTCGGCTTTGGCGAACGGCTCTTCCTACACCTGTTCCTACTTGAAGAGTAATCAGTGTATTACTGATGTCATGGGTTATAACACCTGTTCCTGTAGAAACATAGTCCATTGTTTCTCGCTGAGTAGTGAATGCGGGGTGTGTTGTAAAGATTGCTGTCGGTGTACAAGTATTAATACGGCCGAATAAGTCTAAACTGGGTTGGGCTGAGTTCTGAGCAACATATCCAATTCCCACGTGTTCACCTGCATGTCCTTGTTGTTGGCCTAAATTCATATTCTTCTCTAGTACTAGAAAAGAAATGGACTTTCCTAAAGTATCAGGGCAAGAAGTTCTTATTCCTCATCAAATGTTTCGTGAACCCAGAGAGAGAAAGATTCTTGTAGAAGTCAATAGTCGTGATAGAAATACTCGTGCCTACCCTTTCCCCCAGCAATTTCGTTGGCGCTTCCAGAGACCTTTAAAAGATATTAAATCAGTCACTATCTGCGGAGGAAATATTCCTACACGTATTTACAATGTAAATGTTCCTTGGAATCAATTCACTTTGTTAGAGGGAAGTACAAGATTTAACATTGCCTTGAATCCTGGTCGTTATACATTATCGTCTCTCGCCATTGAACTTGGCTCACGTATCAATGCAACTGTTGGAATTGCCAATCAATATTCTGTTCTCTTCAGTCCCACTTCAGATCAAATGACGATTACACGTGACGTTGGAACTGCTTCTTTTAGTTTACTCTTTGCAACAGGTGATTACACTGATACCTATGACAATAATAACTCTCTTATCATGATCAATACTCCTGCCAAACTCATGGGATTTGTAAGAGCCGATTACAGTGATGGAGGGACAGGAAAAATTACCAGCCCTTATGCAGCAGAATTAGATTTCTTAGTGAATCGTGTGTATTTATATATCAATGCTGACAACAATCAAGATATAAATACTATTGAACGTTCTGTCGGACGTGATGCACCTTTTGCGATTGTCTACATGGATGAGAATAATCAAGCCTATAAATTTTTTGATAAGATCACGTATGAGCCTACCTATGTAAGTGCGCCTGCTCCTGTATCTCGTATGACAACGTTAAATGTAGAACTCCGAGACGAGTTTAATCGTCTTATTGATTTGAATGGACGAGACTTTACAGTTCTTCTTGAATTTGTCTGCCAAGAGGAAATTGGTGCGAATTTTGATACACCCTTTTAACGGGAGGCCACACCTTTTTAGTAAGGAAAGTGTTAGTCAAGTACAGTAATTTCCATAAGAAATGTTACAGGACGATTGTTCGTGTTAATAACATTTCCAAATTCATCACGAAGACTAATATTAATAGTGCGAATTCGTGGAACGATTAATCCAGGTGTAATGACATTTTCATACGTGTCTTTATTCAAAGATTTTGTGAGATAGGCTACGGAATCTTGATCGGTACAATACAAAATCGCAGAAGGAATTGTTCGTCCACCTGCAAGCACCACAGACCGAAGATCAATCGTGGTGTCATAATTCATGTAGACATAGATGCGCTGAATAGGATTGAGATTGACTGGAAAAGGCGATGTAATCACTTGCCCCGTCTGATAATAATCCTGATCTGCGAATCCCATCATAAAAGCAGGATTTCTGATTTTCTGGAGAGCAGGATTGTATTGATTGGTAAAGTCCCCTGTTTTAAAGAGAAATCCAAAATTATTCAGACCACTAGATCTTACTGAAAGTTTCTGGGTGATTTGATCCACTGCTACTGTATACGTATTGACACCGTCTGCAGCATTTAACAAATCTTTGAATTTTGGTGCAAAAAGAAGAGGTGTGTAAAGGCCTGGAGGAAAGGTGACCGTCACTTTTCTTGTTCCTGTGTCAAAGGTAAATGAATTATAGGGATCGTCAATGGTATAAATGGGTACGGGAATGGTTCCGCCGACAATCACCATGGATGTCACATTTTTTATAGGATAAGGACAGACCCATTGAAATTCAGAAGGTTTCGGATAGGTTGAAAAATCACGATCATTGCTATTAATTTCAATTCGCATCATACGTTCTTTCCGATTCTTTGGAGCTGCTTGTAAAGCAGAACCTGAACCACTTGTTGTAAGTGCCGTCGGAGCGAGAGCAGATTGTGTTGATTTCGGTGCAGGAGCGAGGGGAGGCCCTGCAGGAATCACTTTGGTATTCGTGTTACTCATCTCTTATTAGTGAAACGGAGAATTGTTGTAAAATTCTAAACGAAATTTTAATAGAAACAAATAGATGAGAGTTTTATATGGCTATAATATACTTACAGATGAACTTTATATTTATTGTGATGAGATCGGTTATCCAATTTATAGTTTGACATTTGCACCATCCACAGCATTAAAAGACACTTACTATGACGCAGTAGGTAATAATATTATAGGAAGCCCTGATGCTGCAAAGGCAAGTATAATAGCAGTTTTTTTGGAATTAGGTGATCTTGCATTTAAGGATGTTTATTTATCTGATTCAAATGTAACAGCCTTTATTGATATAGACAATCAAGGAACCTATACTATAACAGGAACTCAATATATAGTAAATAACTCAATGATAATAACTATAAAAAATCCTCCATCAGGTACACATCAATATGACGTATACCTTTTAATTCAAACAAGTATCTTCGGTGATTATGTATGGGAATACAATTCAAGCATGTATTCTGATTTTGCATATACTTTATATAAAAATGCTTATAAATTTGGTTCTACAAAAACATTTTCATTTATTAACACAAATAGTACCGCTCAGGAAATTCTTCTTCCTCCAATCACAACAGTAGCAGATGGAACTGTTGTAGTAATTAAAGATAAATTAGGTTCTGCTGGTTCTGGACCTATTACTATTTACCCTGGAGCCGAGGATGATCCTAACTTTTCAGTTTCATCGGCAAATGCAAATAATCGCTATTCCTATTTTGATACCCAGTATAGACTTAGAGATAGTACAATTGATGGGCAAGGAACCTATACAATCAATACAAATTATGGTGCAGTAGTTCTTATAAAAACAAATAACAATTGGTATATCCTATCCAAATATACTGGCAATGCACCACGAGGTTCGTATGCAGGTGGTTCAGTTGTTAAAAATACAACGCCTACTGTGAACGTATGTAATTTCTCAACAGCCTCTACATTTTATTTACCTTACCCTCCTAATTTTGTAGGTGCATCAAATGGAAATCCCCACCCTTTTGTTTATGTAATTATGAAACATACAGCAAGTGCAACATTTCAAGTACACGCTGCTAGAATCTTTGGACCGATGGGACGTGTAGTCTCATCTTCAAAGATTGATAATACAGCTGATTCTGTATATGCAGTCATTCCTTCCGCAAATGATCCTGCTTGTCTCATCTTCTTTACAGATGGCACAGATTGGTATATTGTTGGATATCAAACAGCAACATTTACTGCACAAGCCTATAATTCCACAGCAGCAAGTTCTACACTTACACGCACAGACAATCCAAAAAGTATGGTCTTTGTAAATGCATCCAATACAAAACTCATTAATTTGCCTGCTGCTATACCCGTAACAGATAAATCATCACTTTATTTTGTAAAATTGCTTGGAAATATTGGATCAGGTGTTGTTCAAATTCAGAGTGGAACAACTTCTGGTATTGCAGGAAGACTTCAATTTAATGGTCGTGCAGATGCATATCGTATCACTACAAATTATGGATATGCTTGGATAGTTGGTTCTGCAAATACAGGTGCCACAACAAAAGGATATTGGATAGTGGCTTCAGGTTAAATTGTCTGAGAAGTCAGAACAAAATTGTCTGCTGTAATTGTTGTACCCTTGATGGTTCCATTCACTTCTAGTGTATAAGAACCAGAAGGAACCATATTTACACCTAAAAATCCATTGGAAAAAACGTGATAATTTGTATTTCCACTTCCAATATAGATTGGACCATTCGTTGCTTGATTTCTTATAAACGTATTACCAACTGGTGAGCGCTGAAAAAGTAATCCCAATGAACCACTCCCTAGAGTGAGTTGACCCCAACCATCTGAAGTTCCTCCATGAATATACCCTTGCACATCAAGAAGTTGTGTAGGAGTACTTGTTCCTATTCCTACACTTCCAGTAAAAGGCATTACTGAAATACGATTTATTTGAGTATTGTCATTATTCGCTTTTGGGCTACATATATCTAAGCGCTGTCCATCGCCCCAATAACCTGGTAAAACACAACTACGAATGCTTGTAACATAAGGACTTCCTTGATAATAGGTACCTAATTCAATCACACCACACTGTACACTATCTGTTGTATTATTATTGCCATATTGATTGTTATAAATACGTAAATAAGTTGGTGTTGTTGTTCTTGTCGGTACAAATGCTTCAATGTCACCATTTATATCCAACATATACCTTGGCGCATTACAATTGATTCCTATATTTCCTGTATATTGTATTGTTAGTCTATCTGTTTCTCCTAAAATACCACCTGCTACGTTATAACTATTAGTAGTGTTACTCGCTGCAGCAATATGAAAGTCTAGACCATTTCCTGAATTGTTTGATAAATTAAAGCGATAACGAATGGGCACTTGATAGTTTCCTACTTCAGTTTGAAGGGCACCTAATTCTATAAAAGCTTTTTTCATACGATTCGCAGCAGTTGCTGGATCCCCCCAATGGTCAATAATTCCCAATTTTCCAAACACAGGTGGTTTATTTGCTAAAGCATACGCTTCTCCTGCTGGGCCAATTATTGTTGATAACATATTTGGTTTATTGGTCATATAACTGGAAATGTTACTGGCAAAAAGCGCAACAGTGGAAAGACCAGATGAAACAGTTCCAAACACACTTGATAAACCTGTAGAGATATTAATTGATAAATTGCCTGATGTTAATATATTACTTGTAAAGAGAGCAACTGTAGAAAGGCCAGATGAAATATTGACTCTGAAGTTGCCTGTATTGTAGAAATTAGAAGTATTGCTTGCTAACAAAGCGACTGTAGAAAGGCCAGATGAAATATTAATTCCAAAATTGCCTGTGTTGTAGAAATTGGAGGAGTTGCTTGCTAACAAAGCGACTGTAGAAAGGCCAGATGAAATATTAATTCTAAAATTACCTGTGTTGTAGAAATTGGAAGTGTTACTTGCTAATAAAGCAACTGTAGAGAGACCACTGGAAATATTGATTCCAAAATTGCCTGTGTTGTAGAAATTGGAAGTGTTACTTGCTAACAAAGCAACTGTAGAGAGACCACTGGAAATATTGATTCTGAAATTACCTGTATTGTAGTAATTAGAGGTGTTACTTGTGAATACTCCTACTGTATTTAATGCGGTAAGCGTCGTTTGGTCAGGCCCAGCACTTCCAGAAACATTCGCGTCTCCTATCTTTAATTGTCCATTTTCAACTTTCAAATGATGGTACACATTTGTTTGACGATCAAAAAGTGACAGAGAAGAAGCCTGAACTTGTGGGGCAGAAATTGTTGCACTCGCAATTGTATTTGTTCCTACAACTGTGGTTGTGGAACCTACATAGAGATTTTTCAATACACGAACTGAACCAAAGACATCAAGGGCTAATGGATCAGGATCAGGATCAGTACCTGCAATTTGAGAGTGAGTATTCCAATATGGAACTGTCTTGGGATCCATATTTACCAAAATAGAACTTACAAATAAGCTACTGAATGTTACATCACCAGCATTTGTTAACAACTGATTGGAATTCCAATACAAATTCGTGGCAGTTTCCTCAGTCGTGAGTTGTCCTGCTACTGTTCCTCCAATTGCACCAAAATATATACTGCTTATGTAAAGATTACCAGGAGTAATTGATACACCATCTGAACGCCCAATTATAAATGAACTAATACTTCCAGTTGCTACTTCACCTGCTCCAATAAAATAAAGTTCAGATGTGGTAGAGGTAGCAAATCCAAGTGTTCGTCCCATGTACAAATCTCCATATCCACCATTAGAATCTAGTATATTTACACTAGCAACACGTAGATTTAAGGGTAAAGCAGGATTGCTCATTTGAATACCAACATTCGTATTGAAGATTAAATTAGATGAAGCAGGATATCCAGACCAATTTTCTATATTGCTTTGAAGTTGTACAGTTGTTGAAACTAACTCTGCTGTCACAACACCTCCTCCACCACTATTAATATATCCAATTTCCTTTGTTGTAGTATTATAACCAAGTGCATAGTCATTCGCACCAGTTATGTTACGAAGAGGAGCAACATAAAATCCAGTATTTGTAGTATCAAGTGCAGTCCCTGTTGCATTCAATATGATACTATTAGCGGCTTGATTGTTGGATCCTGCTAAGGCTCCAATCGCGATAGAATATTCTCCTTGATACGTTTCACCTGCACTTGTTCCAATGGCAATCGCATTACTATCCTGAGCATTGCCACCAGCATATTTTCCAATCGCTATAGCGTTACTCCGTTGAAGATTGCTTCCTGCTAATTGTCCAATCGCAATAGTATTTGACCCTTGACCAGAAGTTCCTGCTTGATATCCAATACTTATCGCATAAGCTTGTTGAGTTCCACCTCCAGCACTTGTACCTATAGCAATTGACTGCTCTTCTTGAAATGTGTTTCCTGCTTGATATCCAATAGCGATGGTTTGTGTTGACTGCGATGAACTTCCTGCAGATGAGCCAATAGCTATAGCATCAATATGCTGGTTAGCATATCCTGCATTTGATCCAATAGCAATTGCATTGCTTTGTTGATTTTGCTGTCCAGCAAATGCTCCTATGCTTATAGCATTATTCGTTTGGTTTGACATTCCTGCACGATATCCAATAGCGATGGCTAAACTAGATTGATTCTCATATGCGGCTTCATAACCGATACCGATAGAATTACTATTTTGATTTGAAGTAGCAGCATATACTCCAAGTGCAATACTTCCATTAGATTGATTTATATTCCCTGCCCAACCACCAATTGCAATTGCAAGAACACCTTGATTAGAATTTCCTGCTTGATATCCTAATGCTAAAGCGGTATAGTTTTGCTCATAACGCCCAGCTTCATTACCAATGGCTATAGCATCTGTTCGCTGATTTGTTACACCAGCATTTAATCCAATACGTACTGTTGAAAATTGGTCTGATTGATACAAGGTAGAAGCAATTTGATAATCATAAAAGACTCCAGGACCTCCACCTCCACCACCTGTACTGAGATAGATCTGGCCAAGTCCATCAGTAGTACTAGTCATAGCAGTGATGACTGAGGAAGGCATGAGAATATTATAAAGACTTGCACCATCGCCTATGAAATTTCCAGAAACTACTGCAATAGTACTTACAGTAGAGGCTTGAATATCTCCAAACAATAAGTAACCATCTCCAGTACCAAATGTTATAGAGCTAGCAAAAATGGAGGAGGTCGCAAAGTTTCTTGCATAGGATGTGGATACAGAAGACATAGAAGTGGACCAGTCTTGAAGAATACCCTTTGAATAATTGGATGTATTAGAGGTGAAGAGACCTACTGTGGAAAGGCCTGTTGAAACAGATCCTTCTACTGCCTGAATAGGCGTTGACCAATCATTGATCAAAATATAATAGTTGAAGAATCCTACAAAAGAATTTGAAGCATTGCTTGTGAATTGTGCAGTTGTAGAGATATACGTAGAATAATCCTGTAAGAGATTACTGTAGTAATTTGATGATGCTACTCCAGTATTAGAGGTGTTGGACGTAAAGAGAGCAACTGTAGAAACTGCTGTAGAATAATCTTGGAGTAAGTTACTGTAATAGTTAGAAGTTGCTATGAGAGTATTAGATGTGTTGGAAGTGAAGAGACCAACTGAAGAAACTGCTGTAGAATAATCTTGGAGTAAGTTATTGTAATAGTTA
>JACCDT010773682.1_pt1 | contig 43910 bp, 32 predicted proteins | sample 7446291 | NCBI WGS metagenome assembly JACCDT01 (sample SAMN15323446, study PRJNA562643) | freshwater metagenome | isolation source: river surface water | place: USA:Blue River Watershed | collected 2017-08-17
AATTACCGGATCCGGGACCGCGATTCCTTCCCTGGATACGACCGACAATTTCATTCGTCGCTTTAACGATCCTGTTCTGAACAGCCCCGCCGCAGCTGACATCGATGCCGTCTGTTTTCTCCAGCATCAATTTCACCTGTCAATTCAGCAACGTGTTGCTGAGCATCTCAGAGACAAAGGCTTCAACGTTATTTTTTCTGAAGCAGACTGGGTCGTCAGCGCGGTCAAGCCCAAAGTCCTCCTCACCTCCGAGGCGCTCTACGGCAAGTTGGAGGTGATTCGCCGGGAGGTGCCTGACTGCCTGATTGTGAATACCCGGCATGGGTTAGGCGACAAAAACCACGCGGCTCTAGGCGCTTCCCATGCCGATCGAATCTGCGTATCTTCAGACGAGATCGCAAGCTTGTTTATGAAAACTTATCTGGTTGCCCCCGAGAAGATCTGGGTTACCGGCTTCCCGCTGATGGATGAGGTTTTCGAAAACACATCGATTGAAATCGCAGGCAATCGGCCCTCGGCCAGGAAGGAAAAAGTTGTCCTGTTTGCGCCTACATTCACTCCGCATTTGAGCGCGGCATTTTTTCTTGCCGACGACATCGTTCGAAATATTCGGGGAGATAATTCTGACATCCATATCATCATCAAGCCGCACCCGCACCTGCTGACTAAAAATCAAACAATCATTCAGGCCTGGACTAAAGCGGCCGCGGAAAGTAAAAACGTATCGATTGAATTGAATGCCTCAGTCAATGCCATGAGTTTGTTTGATCGAGCCGATCTGCTTATTTCAGATGTATCAAGCGTTGCCTTGGCCTGGATGGCTGTCGATAAACCTCTGATCTGTGTGATCGATGAGCAATCGGCAAAGGCGTCGTCAAACTATGCCTCGGACGGCATCGAATGGCAGATGCTCAAGCACAATCGAACGGTCAACGATACTACGCAGCTATCTGCAGCTGTCGCCATGATGCTAAATGAGGATCGGTCGAGTCAGACGCAAAGGCGGGAGTTCGCAAATATTCTGTTCGGCGACCTGCGTGATGGACGAAGCGCCTGGCGAATATCCGAAAAAATCGGAGAATTTTTGGGGGGAATGCAACGATGATCCGAATCTACGCAAAAGGCGTATTTGACATCGTCCATTTCGGCCATATTAATTTTTTAAGGGAAGCGCGTGCGCTGGGGGACTGGCTGACTGTCGGCGTATCTCCTGATGAACGGGCGGCATCCCTGAAGCGCCCTCCTGTGTTCAATGTCGAGCAACGTGCCGAGATGATGGCCGCAATTCGTTATGTGGACGAGGTGATCATTGACGGCCCGAGGAAAATCACGCGGGAGTTCATGGCACACAATAATTTCCAGATTTATGCATTCGGTACCGCAACTGCCGAGGAGCGGCAGGTTCGGCTCGATGACTGCGCCGAACTGCCGCACAGCATGATCATAGAAATTCCCTACACGTTTGGAATTTCCACAACGCAGATTCTTCACACTTTACGTTTCTGACGGTGCGACACATAGAACCGGAGAAGGAACGCAAGTATTTTCTCATGCCTGTTCAGTTGCTTCAAAAACTCAGTACGCATTGACCACGAATTTGTACTGTCATATCCGCGCGTCGGCGGATGAATTGCTTTGATTAATTTATCTACAACAATCAGCTTCTGGGATTGTAAAGCGAAGGCGCAAAACATCGCGCTAATACCCCAGCCATATAAATTTTTACTGTAATCAGCTCGCTTCATCCTCTCAACGACAGGACGTCTCAGAGCGAAGATAATCCCATCTGTTTCTGCCACGATCTCAAGACCCGCACTACCCAAAAGTCCTATGCGTGTCGCCTCAAGCTCATAGGAAGCCCCGTCGATCAGCGGCGCAAGTACCCAAATATCTGGCCACTCGATCAGTGTGCTGCGCATCTTCTGTGCCAAGCCAGTCCAGTTCTCGCAGCTGCAGTCTGCATGTATAACCAGCATCACGTCCGTGTTGCACTGATTGATACACGTCGAGAATTTGTCGGCCCAGAATAAATTATTCGGCCGAACCGTCGCACTGTAGCCACCTGTGAAACTAAAATCAGGATCAGGGTCGGAATAAACTATCGTGACATTTTTGAAGGATTTATAAAGTTCGTCCGCAATGACCGCCGCACTTTCATGCTGACCTTTCCAAGAAATAATGAAGATATTAATATCTTCAATTTTTCCACTTGCCTGAATAGTTGATTTCATAAACACTTTCCTGCACGCCCGACCTTCAGTTTTCGCTGTTTATCCTAACGTACGAAAAACAAGCAAGCGCCGCTCGTCATTTTCAAAAATGCCCCCAGTATTTGGGTGCTTTGATGAAATCAAACTGTGAAACAAGCCTGAATATTTCAGCTCCATTCAGGTGACTGCACGGCCATCGCTCTGGATCCAAGATACACTTGCCATCAAAAGAGTTATAACAGCATGATCAGCGAGATAGGGGATAGGATTCTTATCCAGCCAATACACTGAAAAAAAACTTGTCGATGCTGAGAATCAAAAAATCAACACCTGCTCAGTACTGCAACCATCACGAGCAAAGTCGCGGGCAATTTGAAGTCACTTTCTATCTGCAGTTTCCTATTGGTAGCGGAAGAATCTCTGTAATTCTGGAATGCAATTGTCACGAATAAATTTTGCATCGGAAACACTCAACTCTGCGTTCAGACCTGCTACCGAATGTGGAACCGACGGACCGACTCTGGTCTCTGGAAGCGCAGGACTCCAGGTTGGCTTTCTTTGTAATGCAAATTTTTGTTCTATCTGCAGCAGAATAACCTTCGTATTCAATTCAAAATCTTCCAGTCTGACAAAAATCAACTGGCTGCGAATTTTTTTCCAATAAGCCCACGCAAAATAAAATTTATTCCAATAGTCGGTAGGACTATTGAAATGATAATTAATATTATCAAGCCCTCCCGTATTATCATAAACAATGAGCGGATCCCTGATGAATTTTGAAATTTCAATTGAAGGAGCCAACTCCTTTCGCCGAGCATGCCAGAACCTAAACAAAGATTTGTTGAAATCAACGGGATCCCTGACCATGCAAATTATTTTCGTATCGGGCGGGATGAATCCTTCTGCGTGATGTGGCGGCAAACCATGTTTCCAGAAATATTTATTGAACGTCGGAGAGCAGTGGTAGTTATTTTCAAGCGTGGCTAGCATGGCATTTGTGCCACTGCGAAACGTTCCAATGATCAACACGGTCGGGACATGGAGCATACTGAAAATTGCTGCAGGCATGAAGTTTTTATAAGAACACGGTGCGGCATCGTGTTCACGTAGTATCAAATGATTGCAGAAAAACCACCTGCATTACTCTAACGACTGTTATCAAGCACTCGGCTCTTGCCAGTCGATATCCATATCACTCCAATCCACCCGAGTCATGAGCTTTTCATATCGCTGGGAGAGCGTAGCCCAAATAATCTGACACTCGGGTTGTCCCAGCAGCCAGCATGCGGAATACACTTCGCGGCACAAAGCCTCTGCCGCCCTGGGGTTTTTAAAATAAATCAAGCCCGTATTCATAATTCGATTGACCGAATTATATCCATGGTTCGTTATTTTATCATTTACCCATTCCACGGTTTCCTTCATTACCTCCCTGTAACGCTTTTGAGGCAATGCGGAATTTATTTCGTCTTGCAATTTCAGCTTAATGGCCGGCGTATTTCTTATTAAAATTTCAGTTTTACATCGCTCTTCAACAAAATCGATATGATGTTTTTTAACAAAAAATTTATGATCAAAATACAAGATCGGCTCATCGTCACCGAACCCTATCTGAGCCCGATTGAATTGCAGAAATTTAATACATTTTGACTGCAACGAAGCGACGCGTGATTCTCCACTGAGAGGAAGATTTTTTAGATAAGTAAATATCCACCCCTTTATTTGGGCGATTTCTCTGAGAGCGATGTTATTTGAAAAAAAATAACTATTTCCGGGCAATGGCGCTTCATACACCCCGGTCGCTTTCACTCCGAAGTAACAAGAAATCGCTTTCATGCGTCTCCTTTATTCTGCATACAAGCGCAAACTTGCCGCATTCTCTGTGTAAAAATCTTGATGAATGATAGCCGCAGATCTCGTGCTTTCGCCATTTTCCTGATTAGCACCAGATAAAACCGGAACATATCACCCGGACAACAACAGCAGACAACGCATCAAGGATGCAAGTGGCCCTTGCGAGTCGAAGCGAAGAAATTAAATTCTCGACGATAGCTGCCCTGAAAGCGGGGTAGTTGAGTACTTAAATACACTAAAGTCAGCCCCATAAAACTTTGTAATTGCATCAATGGATCTCGAACTAAAACTCACAGACGGAGAATCGAATTTTAACTTCACGGGGAGCTTTGAATTGGACTCTATATTCATGGTCTTTTCTATTTCAAGAATGATTTTGTCGAGACCTGCCTCGTATTTGAAGATGCGAAGTGTGTTATCCACAAAATCCACTTGCGGCCGAAGATGATTGTCCAGATAAAACGGGTCATCCCTTGCGATATGCAAAACCTTTTCCAACCATATTTCAAACGGAGGGATCGTCGGCCAAAATAAATTTTTTTGATAATTATATTCACTAACGATTCTGTCAAAGGGATTTCTGACGATGGCAAAACCCTGCACCCAGAATCCATTGCCAAAAATCGATCTCAATGCAGAAACGGGATAGTGCTGCGGACTTACTCGCGTGATGGGCGACTGCAGCCTGCCGCTGCTATAAAAAAACATTTTAGAAAATTTCTGTAAATGAGCTTCAATAGAAGACCCCCCGGTTTTTGGGATATGCACAAACAGGCTGACACTTCCATCCTTTTCAAAAAAAGGCATTTACCCCACCATCTAATAAATTAAACTAAAAATTCGGCGACATGCCACCACCCTTTTTCCGTGACACTCGCTTCAGAGCCACTCTCGTCACGCTGGGGACTGCAAAGGCATCTTATTGTCGAGCGACTTGGTCTGCCGGCCGTTTTGCCGCATTCGATCCGACATACGCTTCAGGCCATCAGACCCCGGCGGAAAGTCGGTCAATCGCACCTTCCCTCGAAAAAAATCACGTCAAGCGAAATAGCCAATAGACGCCAGGCCTGAAGACGGCGCTACCCTTCCGGCGTTACCAGCCGCTGCAGCTCGCTTGTGGAGAAGCGATTCATTGTCTTGCGCGGCAGAATCAGTATTCAAACTGTACCCGAAAACGACTCACAAACATCTGAGTCCCTGGCCGCTTTAACTAACCTCTCACCAAACAAGGTTTAAATACTTACATCGGTTACTGCGACTCCGACGTCACCCCGTAACTTTTTATAACCGAACGCCAATGCAACCGGCCACCAAAATCGAGAAAACGCCAAGATCACGCCAACAAGACATCCGGCCGCATCGTGTGTTTAAATGAGGCAACAACTCTGGCATCGTTGACGGCTACTCATCGGGAACCTCATGACGCTACGGCCCATCCCGCGCAGCACACGCGCCATCGGTATGCTGGCCAATGGTGTCATCGTTGCGCTTGCTGTTTATCTGGGGGTTCACGCGTATGGCCTCTGGAAAATCACGCACAGGCAGCAGAATCAGGGAATGGAGTCGCTGGCGCTGGCCCTGAGCCAAGGGCTGGATGCGTATTTTTCGTCGCGACAGGAAGGCTTGCTTTCCCTTGCCGATGCGGTGCAGCGAACGCCGGGCGGCATCAACAACCTGCCAGAGATTCAGCGTCTGCTGGTTGATCACAAGCGACTTCGGCCGGAATTATTGCTCGTCTTCGTTTCCGACTTAAACGGTCAGATGCTCGCCGCATCCAATATCGCCACGCTGAACAAGTTACCCAATATTGGCGATCAGCCCTCGTTCAAGTCCTTTCTTCGCGAGTTCAAGGGACAGAGCACCGTCTACATTGGCCAGACCCAGCTTGGCCGCACCACGGGGGACTGGGCTTTCTCAATGCGGCTTGTCGTCAACCCCAGCCAGGGCACGCCGCCGTTCGTTCTGAATCTCGTTATCCCGGTCGATTATTTATCGTCACTCTTGCGAGAGTTCACGCTCGATGACAGCCTCGAATCGGGCCTCCTCCGCGACGACGGTTATCTGCTCGGCAAACATCCGCTGCCTGCCAGGAATGCGCTCAACGAATTGCTGGGGCAACCGCGTTCCGGGGAGTTGATGACATTCTTTCGCGACAACAGCTACCCGGAAAAAGGCAGCGTGCAGGGAACGTCTTTCGATATGCCGGCGCGCCAGAGTCTGCACACATTCCATCGCCTGCCGCACGTTCCTTTGACGGTCTACGTTGCCCAGCCAACGCGGCAAATCACGCACCGCTGGCTCTCGCAAATGATCTTGCCAACGCTGGCAGCGCTGCTGTTGGCAGCCTTGGTCTGGCTTGCGGTGCGTCGCCTGGTGAGCCGCGAACACGAAGACGAAGAACAGCGGGTCGCCATCGAATTGCGGCTGCGGCAACGCGAAGCCGAGCAAAACGAACTGTTTGACCATCTCATGACAGGACTGGTCGTCCATGACGGCACCGGTACTGTACTGCGGGCCAATGCGGAAGCCTGCCGTGCGTTGGGCCTGACGCTGGAACAAATGACAGGCAAGGCACTGATCGACCCCGCATGGCGCTTCGTCGCTGACGACGGCGAACCGATGCCGGTCGAGAACTATCCTGTGGCACGCGTACTCGGCACCCGGCTCGCGGTCAATAACTGGGTCGTCGGTATCTGTAAACCAGGCGAGTCTGATGTGACCTGGGTTATCTGCAATGCTTATCCGCTGTTTGATGCGCAGAACCAGATCCGGCAGATCATCGTGTCATTCCTGGACATTACACAATTGCGCCAGTTGACCATCGAGATGCGTGGGCGCGAAGCCGGGTTCCAGTCCTTGTTCGAGAACAGCATGGACGCGGTACTGATGACGTCGCCAGACGGACTAGTACTCGCCGCGAACAAGGCGGCATGCGGGCTGTTCCGCCTGAGCCAGGAAGAAATTTGTACGGCAGGTCGAACCGGGCTGGTGGACTTGTCAGATCCCCGGCTGAAAAAATTGCTCGACGAACGAGCTGCCAGTGGCAAGGCGATGGGCGTGCTTACCATGATTCGCGGCGATGGCAGCCGGTTCGAAGCTGAGCTGTCCTCCTCTGTTTACCTCGATGGCCAGGGCCGCGCTTATACCAGCATGGTCATCCGCGATATTACCGAGCGGCTGGGCATGCAGGCGGCACTCGAGTCGGTGAACGAGAACCTTCGTCGGGCCAACGAACAGCTGGTCGAAATGGCTCACTACGATGTGCTCACACATCTACCGAATCGGGTCTTGCTGACCGACCGCCTGCAGCAAGCCATCGCGCATGCCACTCGGCGCAGGCGATCCGTGGCCGTCGCCCTGTTGGATCTCGACGGCTTCAAGGCAGTCAACGATCGCTACGGCCACGCGGCCGGTGACGAGCTGCTGATCCAGCTCGCGAAGCGCTTTCGCACTGCGCTGCGCGACGGCGATACCCTGGCCCGGCTCGGCGGCGATGAGTTTGTCATGGTCATGACCGACCTTGGCGGCGCCCACGACTGCATACCGCCGGTACAGCGGCTGCTAAGCCTTGCCGCCGAGCCCGTCATCACGACCGATTGGACCGTCACGGTGTCGGCCAGTGTCGGTGTCACCATCTTTCCAATCGACGCCTCCGATCCCGAACAACTGATGCGACATGCCGACCAGGCCATGTATCTGGCCAAGCAGGCCGGGAAAAATCGCTATCACCTGTTCGATGTCGCCAGCGACATGGCCCTGCGCGAACGACGCGATAACCTGAAGGCTATTCAGCTCGGTTGCGAACGACACGAGTTCGTGCTGTTCTACCAGCCGCAGGTCAACATGCGTACCGGTGAAGTCGTCGGTCTTGAAGCGCTAATCCGATGGCATCACCCCGAACGCGGCTTGCTGCCGCCGGGTCTCTTCCTGCCGCAGATCGAAGAGCATGATTTCGCGGTCGATATGGGCGAGATGATCATTGATCTCGCTCTGCAGCAGATCAATGCCTGGCGGTCCGACGGAATCGCCATATCGGTGAGCATCAATCTGTTCGCAAGGCAGTTACAGGAACCGGACTTCTTCGATCGTCTGGTGGCACTATTGAAGCGCTATCCAGACATCCCGCCCCGGCAAATCGAATTGGAGATCGTCGAAACAAATGCACTGGACGATCTCGGCAAGATCTCGGCATTGATGCGCACCTGTACCTCGCTCGGTCTTCGTTTCGCCCTGGATGACTTCGGCACTGGCTATTCGTCGCTGAGTTATCTGAAAAAGCTGCCCGCCGAATTGCTGAAAATCGACCAGACCTTTGTTCGTGACATGCTGGAAGACAAAGACGATTTCGCCATCGTGCGCGGCGTCATCGAACTGGCAAGAGCGTTCGGTCGAAAAGTGATTGCAGAAGGTGTCGAAACTGAGGCGCACGGCCGCCAGCTCCTGGCCATAGGATGCGAACTGGGCCAGGGCTACGGCATTGCCCGGCCGATGCCGGCCGACGCAGTGCCTGAGTGGCTAGCACAATGGAAGACCCAACGTCCGTGGCTGCCCGGCGTGGAACAGAGAAAGGCCGCCACTCTGCACAAGCCGCACGGCGATGCGTCGATCGCCTGAAGGCGCCCAGCCATCCGCTCAGCGTTGTAACAAGCGAGTCTGCGCACGCTTTTTTTAACTGGCCACCGACAAAATGCCATAATTACGCCAGGTCGGCGGGTATGTACCGCAAACAAGGCATCAACAATGCGACTGTCGGCCAATTGAAGGCGAAATTTGGCAGCATGACTGTCTCGGACAATGCTGCGCCGGAAGGGCATCGGTTCTGAGAAGTGCAAGCTCACGCGTATTCTGGCTGATTCGCTGCCGGATAACGCGGCCGCGCGATGCCCCTGTGATTCAAATTGCAGACGCAGACGGATCGCAGACTTCAATCGCGATTTAGAATTGCAAGAACGGATGGTACGAAATACGTTTGAATCGTTTTAATGAGGAATGAGCAATGAAGACCATTGTGCAAAAATTCAAGTCTTTCTTTTCTGACGAGCGCGGAGCAGCAGCTGTCGAATATGGCCTGTTCGTGGCCGCCATCGCGTCAGTGATCGTCGGAGTGGTCGTCGGTCTCGGCCAGAAAATCAACACGGCCTTCACGACCATCAACTCTGCCCTTCCGGGAGCCTGATTGGGGTTATGCGGCTTGGGTAATCCCCGTAGTTGCAGCGGCCTGGACCAGGTCGCCATGCAACCATAGCCGCATACTGTTTCGGAAAAATACCGCCGCTGGCGATATCGGAGCCATCGCAGACTTCATGTGAATGAAGTCAGACGCGAGGCTCCGCAAAGAAATTCGCTCAGGCTTCCAATGACGCAATCGAGTCTGCCAGCCAGGTCGACTCAAACTGTTCCGCGGTCATCGGACGCCCGTAGAAGTATCCCTGCCCGTAATCACAGCCCATGGCTGCCAATTTATCAGCGACCGCCTGGCTTTCGACGCCTTCTGCCAGCGTCTTCAGCTTCAGGCCTTTGGCCAGCTGAATAATGGCGCTAACCAGAATTTCGGCTTCAGAGTTGTCCAGCAAATTAGCGACAAAGGATTTGTCGATTTTTATCGTATCAACCTTGAATCGCCGCAAATAGGCGAGACTTGAATAACCTGTACCGAAATCGTCAATCGCAAGTTTTACGTCAGAGGAATGAAGCAATTCGAAGCATTCTTTGACTTCGTCCGTATCATCCAGCAAAACCGATTCAGTGAGCTCAAATTCAAGCGAGTTGGGTAAAAGACTTGTTTCATTGAATACGCGGAGAATGATCGACCGCAGATGTTCCAGCCTGAACTGGATCGGCGATATATTTACCGCCATATTGCATCCAGACAAACCCTGCTTCTGCCAGCTTTCGAGCTTCTTGCACGACTCGATGAGTACAAATTCCCCAATCGATAAAATCAATCCGCTTTCTTCGGCAACCTGAATGAAATCCGCCGGCATGATCAAACCTTCATTCGGATGATTCCACCGCACTAATGCCTCAACCCCGATCAGCGCTCTGTTATCGAGTCTGACCTGGGGTTGGAAATACACCTCGAGTTCATGATTCGCCAAGGCAACCTGCAATTGGTCGCGCGTACGCGTATATCGCCTCAGGGAATCCATCATCCTTTGGTCGAAAAACTGATAGGTATTTCGACCTTTCCGTTTGGCCTCAAAGAGGGCTATGTCAGCTTGTCGCAGCAAGGTGTCGATATCCTGACCGTCTTCTGGGAATACGGAAATGCCGATTGAGAACGAAGTCCGAATCTGCAGACCGTCGAGATCAAACGGCTCCGACAAGCTTTTTAATATTTTTTCGCAAACGGTCGCGATCGCTTGGTGATCGCTGACCTGGCTCAAAACAATCATGAATTCGTCGCCGGACAGCCTGCTGAGGCTATCTGAATCGCGCAAACAGAGTTGCAGTCGATGAGCCACGGCCTTGAGCAACAGATCACCTGTCGCATGACCGTAGGTGTCGTTGATTTGCTTGAATTTGTCGAGGTCCAGAAACAATGTCGCCGCCATGACCCCAGTGCGCGCGGCAAGTTTGATGGCTTGCTCGGCCAATTCCTCACCCAGCGATCTGTTGGGCAGATTGGTCAATATGTCCGTTGTGGCCTGGCGCTTCAGAATTTCATTTTCTTTTATGCGCAACTCATCTTGCAGGCGAGACTGCAAAATCTGTTCCGAACGATTCGACAACTCGCTGATCATTTTATTGAAATTTTGCAAAAGCGCATCAATTTCAACAATGCCGATTGAATCTATTTTTTCAATCTCTTTTGAAGAGCCGACATCACTGGTCAGCTTAGTCAGCTGATGAATCGGCTGTGCAATTCGTGTCGCCAGCGTACGGGATTTGATTAAAAGGTAAAAGAAAAATGCAATATAAAACAGGACCATAATCGCAATTGCAGCCACGCCAATCCGGTTGCTCAGCGCATTGAGTCGTTCAATGTTGGCATAGATGACTTCCTTGTCAATCAGCATCATCAGCTTCCAGCCTGTTTCGCCAATCAACTCATCGTGCAACAGGTATTTTTTATCTTTAATTGTCAACTCGTGCATCTCGTTGCTTGCGCGTTCTTTCAACGCTTCAACGAACTGCTGGCGCAATCCCTCATCCTTGAGTTTATTCAGATTATATTCACTGGGTTTGATGACCGTGCCGGAAATCGTTGTATCGTAGACATGCGATTTCAGCTCTTTCAAATCGAGGAGCTTTTCGGTCTCGGGTGACATGGCAATAATCATGCCGCCGCCATCAATCAGAAATGCGCCCGTTGCCCAGGACGGCTTTATGTCCAGCACCGTCTTAATCAGCGCGTCAATAGTGACGTCCAGGCCGCTGACGCCCTCAAGCACATTCTTGTGATAAATCGGTACGACAGCCGATATCATCCACCCCTGACCGGCAGGATCAAGGTAGGCTTCAGTCCATTTGACATCACGCTCGGGATCGTGTTTTTCGTCGGCCAGATAATAAAAATTATAATCTTTCATCACCAGCGTCGGGCCATACTGGGTCGGCGCATCGACCATGAACGGATACAATCGGTTCATGTTGTCGCTGGTGTTCAGATAAGCCTGACTGACGATCGTATTTCGATCGACAATAGACTTGAGAAGAGTGTCCAGACTTTCGCTGCATGCGGCCTTGCGTGATTCGCTGGCGCCAATCCGCGTGGCTGACGAGTAATACAAACTGGCGCCGCCATTATCTTTCAGCTTGTAATACACACCGTTCGCATGTACACCATATCGGGCACTGAAATTAGCGGTGTTGCAATTAGGTAGTTCGTCAAAAAAATGTTCGTGGTCGCGCTGCATGATGCGCGCCAGCCGCGAAACCTCTTTCATTTGTTGATCGATCTTCCATGCCTCGCCTGCCAGAATCTTCTGCGCGTTATCCTTCGTAATAACCAATAGCGTCTGCTCAATTTCCTTCGCAACGTATGAGTTGATTCCGAAGTACAAAACCAGCAAAAACGCTTCGATAAAAAATATCGGGATCAGCGCACTTTTGAAAAATTTTCTGAAAATCAGAAGATTTAGTTTGACAGGAAGATATTTGGCCGCAGCACTGGCTCCACTGAAATTCGATTTGATGCGGGAATTATTGCTGAGCGATTTTTCCGGTGACCGTCTTCTTTTAGCACGCATAAGCACATCGATTACTTCTTACCGAGAATTTCTCTCAAAATGAGCACTGCAAACCCATGAGGTTGCTGGCAAGGACAGAGCGCGACGTCCGCGCATATGTAATGCAATGCGCCGCCCGCGGCATTCTGATAGAGACGCCACGTTGATCAGATTGTTTTTTAACTACGCTGCGACTTTAAGTATGAACACCCTATGCACTGCGATGCATGAAGCTCTTCTTAATTTTTAGGTTGCCCGCTTGGCTTCGCAACCAGGGTGAGCAACGGCGACGCTGAGCACTGCAGGAATCTTACGCGTCAGGCAGGCAAATTAGAAGCAGAAGTTATTGATAATTATAAACATTTGTCCCGGCAGGGTTTTTCAGACTTTTTTGACGACTTTTCATACACGAAAGCTTTTGCAAGCATGTTGATGAGCGAGGTAGCGCATCTTTTTAAGTTTGATTGCTGTAACTTACAAAAATCGTGCCTCAAAGAAGACGCGCTCAGCTCGGATTCCCAGCGCAGTGACTGCGGCCTCAAAACAGCATTTACCGGACATACAGCGCCCCCCCGCAAACAACGAAATAAATACGCGGTCCGAATCAGGTTCGCGTTGACAAGAACCTCTGCTCAGCGAAACCTTTCCACGCATCCGGCGTCCGCCAATTCGCCAGCCATGTCGGCATCTCATGTGCCGGCATCGGCCGGGCGATCGCGTAACCCTGCCCCTGCTCGCATCCAAGGCGTAACAGGACCTCACCGTGCGCAAGAGTTTCGACGCCTTCAGCAACGACGCCCCGCCTGAATACCTTACTTAATCCCAGCACACCTTCGACGATTGCCAAATCATCGGGATCCTCGAGCATTCCCCGCACAAAGCTGTGGTCGATCTTGAGAAATTCGGCAGGTAGCTGCTTAAGGTAGGTCAGAGACGAGTAGCCTGTTCCGAAATCATCCAAAGCGAAACTCACGCCGATGGCCTGGCAATCGCGAATCAACTGAGATACGGTCGCGTAGGCATCAATCGCACTGGTCTCCAGCAATTCCAGCTGAAGTGACCCGGGACTGACTGACGGATACCGGCCTAAAAGTTCGCGCAGACGTCCGACGAAATCCGGGTCCTGCAACTGCATCGCACCCACGTTGACACTGACCGGCACGTTCAAGCCCAGGCGCTGCCAGGCAGCCATCTGAGCCAGCGCGGACTCGATCACCCAATGCCCCACGGTGACCGACAGCGGATGGTTTTCGATGACCGGCAGGAATTCGCCAGGCGGCAGCAGTCCCCGCTCGGGATGCAGCCAGCGGATCAACGCTTCCGCGCCCAAGAGCTGCCCCGTGCGCATGTTCACCTTGGGCTGGTAGTACAGTACCAGCTCGCCATCGATCTTTGCGCGGCGTATTCGCTCTACCCGTTCAAAACGGCGCCGCACGTTGAGGTCTTGCTCGGCATCGAAGACGTGGTATCGGTTCTTGCCCGCCTGCTTTGCCTGATACATCGCCTGATCAGCCTGCCGCAGCAGCTGGTCGGCGTCCACCGGCTGCTGTTGCGGATAGAACGTCACACCCATGCTGACCGTGACCTGAACAATTCGCTCCCCCACGATGACGGGCTGCGCAGCGGCCTCGATGATGCGCGATAACACGGGAGCAGCGCCCTCTGCATCGCCAAGGTCCAGCAATACGACCACAAATTCATCGCCACCGATGCGGGACACGGTGTCGCCATCGCGCAGAGCTGCCGCGATACGATGAGCGATGGTCAACAGCAGCTGGTCGCCCACTTCATGGCCGTGACCGTCATTGATCTCCTTGAACTCGTCGAGATCGAGGTAGGCCACTGCCAGACGTTGTCCACGTCGCGGTGCCTGTGTCATCGATTGCCGCAGCCGGTCGGCCATCAGGAAGCGATTAGGCAATGATGTCAACGCATCGTAATGCGCCATGCGCTCGAGTTGGGCCTGATGCTCCTTGAGCGTGGTGATGTCCGAAAACAGGCCGATATAGTTGCGCACCTCACCTTGTGAGTCATGGACCGCGCTCACGGTGAGTAACTCGGCGATCTCGCGGCCGTCTTTGCGCCGGTTCCAGATCTCTCCCGACCAGTGTCCTTTCGACAGCAGCATCTCCCACATGGCAGCATAGAACGCCCGGTCCTGACGGCCCGAATTGAGTAGGGTCGGGTGACGCCCAAGCACCTCGTCCCGGGTATATCCGGTAATGTCGGTAAATGCCTGGTTGACCTCGACGATACGGGTATCGCGATCGGTGATGATGATGCCTTCGTGGGTGAACGTGAAAACGTTCGCTGCCAGCCGCATCGCTTCCTCAGTTTGCTGCCTTGCCGTGACATCCCGAATGTAACCGTGCCAGAGCACGCTCCCATCAGCCTGCGCCTCAGGTGTGGCTTCGCCTTCGACCCAGATCGTACGATCTTCCGGCAAGCAGACTCGGTACACGTCATGCCACACACTGAGCGTGCGTGCCGACTCCATGATGCGTTGTGACACTCGGTCCAGGTCGTCCGGATGCAGCACTTTGTACACAGCGGTAGCGTCTTCTGCGACCGCCTCTGCCGTGACGCCGTAAATATCCCGGATACCTTGGCTTGCATACGGAAAATGCGAAGAGCCATCGGCCCGCAGCCGGAATTGGTACAACACGCCGGGGACATGTTTGACCAGTCGCTCGCGCTGATCCAGGGTGGACTGCAAGCGCCTTTCGATGGCCAGGCGTTCGGTCACGTCACGGCCTACGCTGATGTAGTGCGTGGTCCTGCCGGATTCGTCCCGCAGCGGGGAAATACTCTGTTCCAATTCAAACAGCCTGCCATCCCGCCGCCGATTGACAAAATTCGCCTTGAAGTTTTTGCCCTGGCTGAGCGTCTCGTAAAGGCGCTGGTAAAAGCTCGCATCGTGCTTGCCGGAGGAGAACAACCTGGGGGTTTGTCCCAGTAGTTCTTCGCAGCTGTAGCCCGTCAATGCCGAAAATGCTGCGTTGACAAAAACGATCCTGGCGTCGGGATCAGTGAGAAATATGGGGTCGCCGGTCGCATCCAGCGCCTGAGAGAGCATGTGACCACGCTGGTCAGCCTGAACGGAATCGGTCATATCACGATGCACAGACACAAAATGCGTGAGCTCTCCCGCGTCGTTACGCACCGGTGAAATACTCCACTGCACAATGTAAGGCGTGCCATCCTTGCGATAGTTAGTGGTGATCCCTTCAAAGTAACGAGCGTCGCTGAGATGTCTGCGCATCTGTTCGACCACGGCAGGGTCCGTCGCCGGCCCTTGAAGAATTTTCAGCGAGGTACCACGGAGTTCTTCCAGCGTATACCCGGTCATCTGGCAGAAGGCCGGATTCGCCATTTCAACCGGATAGCCGCGCGCGGAATCTGCAGTAGTGATAACGACGGCATTCCAGATCTGCGCGATCGCAGCGCGCAACAAGGACTGTTCAGAGGTTTTCATGGGTTACTTGCGCATCCGCGATACTCAATGCTTTTGGTTATAAGGAGTATCTTCTCAAAGCTATCAACAGCGATCGGCTTGCCTGCCGAAGGGCGTCGTTCAAGGCCATAAGGTCGTCGCTGCCAGTCCCGACGATGGGTTTGTATCGTGACATCAGCCGCATCTGCACTGTGCCCGATTTTTTATAATTTGGAAATCTTTTCATCGACCATTCAGCGTCCCTTCGGATCCTCTGTATCGAAGAGATCATGGGCGGATATTCAGAGTTGATCGGACCGTTGTCCCGTTGGATATCGGCGCTCGCCAGGTCGGTTCACGACGACCGAGACCTGAGGCGCTCTGATTGACCGCGCGGCAAAACGCAGATTGTTCAATACCTGCGTCATCCGACAAGCGCTGAACCACTTGCCGGATATTCATATCGTTGCGCGAATTCCCAATGGCTGAGAAAGCGCTTCTCTCGTCAGGTTCTGAGGTAAGCCAGGTGCATGCAAGCAGAAGCGTGCTCGCCCTTACCTCGTATCCGCCCAAAAGCGATCCGAATCGCGAATTCCCCAAGCCGCCGGATCTTCGCGCGACGCGATGCTGTCCTGGCATCCGGGCGACGACAGATCAATCACCTCTGCCGGGATATACGTTTGCGACTTCGCTGAAAAAAACACTTTGATTTTCGGCTTCAACAGCGATTTCTCGCCGCGCTCCACCACAACCCCCAACCGGCCCGATTGCAGCTTGACGAACGATCCGATCGGATAAATGCCAACGCTCTTCACAAAAGCCTGGAAGACTGCCGAGTCAAAATGCCTTTTGCCCCATGACGCCATCTCTTTCAATGATCGGGCCGGATCCCAGCCATCCTTATAGGGCCGGTTCGAGGTAATGGCGTCATACACATCGCATACTGCTCCCATTCGGGCCAACAAGCTGATCTTCTCGCCCGGCAAACCGTCCGGATAGCCACTGCCATCCATTCGCTCGTGATGATGCAGGCACACGTCCCGTACGATATCGCTGATGCCCGGGGCCTCTTTCAGGAGCTTGTAGCCCTCCATCGAGTGCGCTTTCACGATTGCAAATTCTGCGGCCGTCAGTTTGCCTGGCTTCTGCAGAATCTCCGGTGGCGTCACCGCCTTGCCGATGTCGTGCAGCAGGCCTGCCATACCCGCCTGATACGTCTGCTGATCATCCAGCTTCAACTGACGGGCAAGAGCGATCATGAGGGCGCAGACCGCGACCGAGTGCATATACGTGTAGTCGTCCGCCGTCTTCAAACGCGCGAGACTGATCAAGGCACCGGGATTGCGAAGCACAGAGTCGGAAATTTCCTCAACGAGCTCAACCGCCTGATCGGCATCGATGGCCTTGCCCATGCGCGCTTCCTGGAACATGAGCATCACCGCCTGCTTGGCCTTCGCGCAAATCCGGGCCGCATGGGTGGCCTCCTCGTCAAACGTCCGCTTCTCCGGTGGCGGACGCAGCCGGGCTGCAGAAATGACGTCGGCACGGTGTGCCTCCTCATCGGATTCCTCGCTGGCCTCGCCAGGCAGTACGTCAGCGCCCTTGCCAATGTGGATCCACACATCGTTGATCCGGCTGCCCCGGATAAGCGCAAGGTCTTTCGGGTCATCCAGGACAAATTTTCGGCGCCAGAATGGGTTGTCCAGCCAGGAGCCACATACCTCATGCAAGAACATGCCGAGGCGCAGATGTTCAACGCTGATTTTTTTTAGCATTTAAGAGTCGTTTTTGGTCGATCAAAGTGCGTACCCGCCCAAGCGACAAAAGCGAATAAACTTACTTTAATATCACTATACTCTTAATAATTATATTTTTCTAATAACTAAAATGGAATTGCCCCGCGTGTGTCGTGGTGGGGTTCGTTAAGGCGATTTGTTCGCAACTGTGGCGAGACAATGCGGAAGGTAGCAAGGCAGCCGCGCGAAGGGCCGCCCGAGGGAAAACGATGCGTCTCTGCGCAACGGCGGCGCCCCTTCGCCAAACGCAAAAAGACGTCGCCCGTGACCCTTAGAGCCTGTTCCGGCAGGCCGCTGGCGGCGTTGGCAGTTCCTTGCCGACCGTCTGTACTGTCTGCGGAACTGCCGCCTTGCCACCGACCTGCCGGGACAGGCTCTTAATCGGAACGGTCTTCCGGCATCGGTGTCATCAAACGTTCACGATAAGCCTTCAATAAATCATCTAATTGCGCATCGTTTTTTGTGAATGCCCGGCACCGGCTACACATCAATCGGTGTTGCCATGCATTTAAACGATCGACATAGGTCGCTTGCTCAAGCTGGCCGGAAGTCAATTGAAAAATGTATTGGCGGCAGGTCATCATGGCGCGCCTCCGTCAAACCATGTCTGGCTCAGGCATAGCTGTATCTGCTTGCGTGCACGGCTCATGCATTGCCAATAGTCGGATTTGCTCATGGCGAGCGTCGTACATACTTCATCGGCGTCGCAATCGAGCAGCTGCTTCATGCTAAAGACGCGTGCCACCTTGGTCGGCAGTTTATGCATGCACAGATCGACCACCGCGAAAAATTGCTCACTTTCTAGCGCAGCGTCCGGCGACTGCCAGAGTGCAGGCGCGGCATCTTTCAGCCAATGTCCACGTTCATTGAACAGCAGCTCGTCGATATCATCCGTGAACGCATCGGCATAATTCAGCTCAGCACGGTATTTACGGCGCAATCGGTCGCTGATCTTGTTCTTTAATATGCCGAACAAATAAAGCTTCGGGTCGACCTGTCGTAATGTGGTCTCGCCGACTTCCATCAAGGCCGCGAATGCATCTTGAACGGCATCCTCGGCTTCTTCGGTAGGCTGAATATGCAGCCGGGCAAACTTCAGCATCGGCGCACGCCACTGCAATGCCCAGTCTGAAAAGTTCAGCGTGCTGCTCATGCAGCAGTCCCGCGCAGAGCGACAGGATGTCGCCTGCTGAGGATACGGCGCATCCAGGCATCCAGAGAAAAATGCCCCGGTCCCTGCGTCAGAATTGCCAGCAACATCACCGCCAGCATTAATGGCACCTTGAACCCCAGTCCTTGTTCCGTTTGGATGGCGTTCCACCCCTGCCAGCCGAGATCAAAATGCACGGTCCAGACCGCGACATACGTGATGTAGAGCAGTCCCAGCGCAGCCAGTCGCGCGCCGAAACCGACTAGCAGTGCAATGGCAAGTACCGTTTCACCGATGCCGGCGGCCAGCCAGTTGAGGTCGGGGCTCAGCCACTGAAGCGGAAAAGGAAAATCCAGCTGGGTAAACCACTCGGGCGCATGCAACCCTCCTTGCAGTTTTGTCAGACCCGCCATCAAAAATTCTTGTCCCGCCCACACACGAAGCAGGAGCAGTCCGATACCAGCAAACCACTCAGGCGCTTGCACGCGCCAGAAACCGGGTAAATTCATGGGATAAGTCTCCGTAATAAGGTGACGTCCATTCGGATTGCCGAATAAATTCTTCCATCAGGGCACACCAGGCGTCTTCGCCCAGTTGATCTCGCAACTGCGGAAACGATGACTCGATGATCTGGCTTGCACCCAGCCACACCAGATAACGATACACACGCATGCCAGACGCCGTATAGCCTTCAGGTACCACATCAGAGCGGCCCCTCACGTAATCGTAGAAGTGCTCAGACATGCCAGCTCCCGATTAATGAGGTCCATCGACGGTACATCGTTGTCCCACTCGAGCAGTAAAGGAATACCGTATCGCTGATTCAAGCGCCGGGCAAAATCGGCCGTGGGCGCCTCGACGGGCCGGCTATGGGTGTCGATATACATCCCGAAGCGATCGTCAAATTCATGGCCGGCCACATGCAGATAGATGACACGTTCCAGATTCAGCTTCGCGACGAAATCCTCAGGCGTGTCACCGCCATGATTTTTGAAGTTCACCGCGATATTGTTGAGGTCCAGAAGAAGATGGCAGTCCGCGCGCTCAGCCACCGCCGAGATGAATTCATGCTCGCTCATCTCGCCAATGTTGGTATACCAGGTCGTGTTTTCTATTGCGATGCGCTTGCCCACGATGTCTTGTACCCGGCTGATACGGTCCGCAACACGCCGGACCTCGGAAGCCGTCAACGGAATGGGAAACAGGTCGTATAACTGATGGGCGTCGCCACTGGCAGCAAGGTGGTCGGAATAATGGGCAGCGCCCAGATCATCGATTAACCCTCGGATCTCTTTCAGAAAAACGGGGTCGATCGCCGAATGGCCGCCAAGATTCAGTGACACGCCATGGAGATGAACGGGCCGGCCTGAGGCAATTAACTGATGCAGTGGAAAGCGGTCGCGCCGAATCCAGTTTTCAGGAACGACTTCAAAAAAATCTGCATTGACCGCCGCCATGTCCCAATCGGCCATCTCGCGTCGGTAGCCCAGTCCGGCCATACGCTGCTCCTCGTCTTATTTTTTGCTGCAAGCGGCGTCTTTTTTCCCGCATGCGGCATCCTTCTTTCCGCAACTCGCGTCTTTTTTCCCGCAAGCGGCGTCCTTCTTTCCGCAACTCGCATCTTTAGCCGTGCCGGCAGCACTGTCTGCGACATCGCATTTTTCGTTCTTCTTGCAGCTGCTATGTTTTTTCCCGCAGGTGCCTGCACCGCACTTGTGTTCAGTATTCGAATCTGCCCATGCAGAGCTAGCGATCAGGGCGGCGGCTACGGTTGCAAGTGTCTTGATATTCATCTTTTTCTCCTTTGATGGGTGGGTGCACATGCTGTACACAGTGACTTCGTCGTGCGACAAGACGAAATCCTGACATCGGATTGAAAAAAATTTTGGAAAGGCGCCAGTCCGATTAGCATTGAGGCGTCTTGCAATCACTTCCCCCTGCCGGCGGCAGCGCCTTTAGCACTTACCCCGTCAACATAATTTCAAAGTGGCAACATAACAAGCCGTGGAAGCGTTCCACCGGTGGCCATGGGGAAATTCAGGCTGAATACAGACTGCCTACAAAACAGCTCAGAAAGAACCAGTATTCGAGCGGCCCGTGCTGTCGATACGCACGTCAACGCGAACTGAAGGTTCAAAATCCATTCAGCCCAGTTGGCTGTCTCGACAACAAACCTGTTACGTCGAAAGTGCGATTATCGTTTGATTGGACTCGGTCCAAACCTGTTGTCGCCAAGCGTGCCCTCAACGAACATGAATGCAAATGTAATCAACCAACCGACATAGGGAATCAGGTTCAACAGTACGAAAAAGCCGGAGCGATCCTGATCATGGAATCGCCTGATCTGGAGCGGGATCGCGACAATCGCCGAAATAAAAATAAACGCTGACACGACAATGGCAGAGACCTCTGACCTCACGTCCATCATCGTCAGCCCCACTGTGGCCAGAAAAAGACTGGCCATAACGAAGAAGAGAAACATAAAGACCTCTTTCCGGCACGACCTTCCCTTGATCTCCGACCAACGGCGGTAAGCCAGCATCGACCAGCCGAAAAAATTCGTCGAACGAGATCCGGCAACGATTCTTGTACGCGTCTTCTCGCGCACCTCATCAGCGTCGGCAACGTTCTTGTAGACGATTCCGTCCACCGTTCGCTGCAATAATTCGTCGTGAGCTTGTCGTGCCGCGATCGCCTCGGCCTCGGTCGGATAAGTAACGCCATCGAAGGTCCGGCGCCGACGATCCAGAGCCTCGGCTCGCACTTCGATCAGCGCACGTTCTTCATCAAACGATAACCCGAGCCAGTGGGCGTATTCTTCGAGAGTCAGCGAACTAGCCCGGCATGCTTCAGGCGTATCCCACGACAGGGTCGTTTTACGCTTGGAAAATAATCGGGCCCGATGTGCCTTCATATCCGTTATGCCAGCCACATCCGCACTGGCGATCAGGCTTCCGTCCTGATCGCCAAAACGATCCAGCCACGCAATCCAGGCATCGTCATTGAATGGGTTAAGCGCTAGTGCCTGCAAAAGTACGGACTGAACTTCGTCGGCAGGCACGCGCCCGGCCAGGACATTCTCAACGATGGCGGCGGACTTATCGCGGCTATCGCCGGTGACCGTATCAAATTGGGGTTTTTCAGAAACGTCATTCACCGTAGCCGCAACCAGCTCGCAACCTTGCAAAGCAATCTGCATCGAGAAGTCGCCGACGTCCGCTTTGGTGTCGGGATCGCGGAGCAGTTGGCGCTTCTTCTGCTGGTCACCCAAGCTGGAAGCTGCTTTGGCCGTGAGATTCGCCAGTCCATACACCAGCCCGATCGCCGCATTCGCAATAGCCGCCTGCGCGATACCGGTCGCCGCACCTTCAACGCCAAAGCCTCCACCGACAATTTGGGCCCGGTTGTTTTTCGCTTCTTTTCGCTGCGTGTCGAGTTCTTTCGCCATCCCCAGGATGCTGAAGTAGGCGTCTTGCACGCGGTTGAAACCTTCGGCCGCACCTTCTGCGCGCGCATCGAGCTCAGAACGAATCGATTTCTCGCTGATATCGTAAATGCGGTTTGCCGCGAGATCTTGAGCGACCATCGCAGCAACCTCCGAGCTGACCTTATTGATGTCGGCTGGCAGGCTTGCGAAAAGATCATCTGCCGTCTGGAAAGCCGCATAGCGCTCGTTGAACTGGCTTCTGTGCTTGTCGCCCAGTTGGACGTAACGCCGCCGCAGTGCCGAAAAATTATCCCGGCCTGGTGAGGTCGATAAGGTCAGGGATCCGATCTTGAGTTCTGCCATGTCATCCGCTCTACTGGTCTCGATTAGCCGGCCAAGGGTGCCATCGTAAAAACGGCGCAGGCCACAGCGCGACGGCAGAACGTGCCCATTCTAAGTAGCCAATGGCTGGCATTGCCACTGAAGAATGGTATCAGTATTTAATACGATATGGATGCGCGTCAGCTGTGGCGGGCACGCACCAATCACGGCCGCATATGCACTTCCTGCTGTGGCATTGGAATGTCGAAACCTTTCTCGCGGAAGGATTCCAGTATCGCGCGGTTGAGCTCGCCCGTTACGGTGGTGTAATCGGGCACCTGGACCCAGGGGTTGACAGCGATTTCAACACTGAAATCTCCGAAGCGCTTGATGCCGTACACCGGCGGCGGATCCTGCAGAACGAGCGGGTGTTGCCGCAAGAGCGCATTAATCTCCAGAAAAATCGCTTCCATGTCACTACCGTAGGAAACGCCCACCGACACATCGAGCTGCCGGATCTTTCCGTAGTTGTGCATGATCTCCCCGACGATCTTGCGGTTCGGGATAATGACTCGCGAGCGGTCCGGGTGCCCCAGTGTCGTGCTGAAGAGCGTAATTTCCAGTACTTCGCCCTCTTCATCCCCAATCGACAGATAGTCACCGACATGGAAAGGCTGGGTAAAAATAATCGTCATGCCGGCAGCGACGTTCCCCAAGATTCCTTGCATTGCCAGCGCCACCCCGGCACCGGCCACGCCGAGCCCGGCTATCAGGGGCAAAAGCTCAACGCCCAGATTTTGCAGTGCAATAATTGCGAACAGACAGAGCACGATCAATTGCACAATCCTGACCAGCAACGACACGACGGGCGGCTCGAGCCTGAACCGATCGATTGCCTGCGCCACTAGCCGGCTGGCCCAGCGGCTCACCATAAATCCCAGCGCGAGAATCACGACCGCCACCATCAATTTCGGGCCGAACCTCAGCGCCATATCGAGGGCGGTGTTCCGCATGTGCTCAAGACCTTGGATCTGATCGTCCATGAACCGCTCCTTTGCCGGGACCGCTATGTGCTTTTCACTGGCCTGAATATCGACCGTATTATGTTATAAAGACAATAACCAAAAACCAGGCTCGACAGGTCATTCATCAGGGACCGGGTCGTTGCGATGATACCCGCGAGCTGCCCGGATGGTTAACAGGCTGATGGCGGGAATGTCGCACGTCATGCGCGCTGCGTTTCGCCCCTTGGGTTCAGCGATCGCAGCAATGTGTCGTCCCTCCGGAAGCGGGTGGGACGCGGATGGGATGCGGATGGACCGGATCGCGGACGCAGGCAACTCCCCTGCCCGCAGAACACGCAGCCGTTAAACATCAGGGACAGGGGCGGTACCGCAGCCGGACAGAGTAATGACGACGATGAATGATTCCCTCATTGCGCAGTCGGTTTTTTTTGACGACGCCTACTACCGTGCGCAACTGCTGTCGCCGCTACCGGCCGAGATGTCGCCTGCATCGCACTACCTGAACCATGGCTGGCTGCAGGGCCTCGATCCGGGGCCGCTGTTCAGCACATCGCGATATCTGAGGCGACATAAAGATGTACGCACGGCCGGCCTCAATCCCTTGCTCCATTACCTGCAGCATGGCATTGACGAAGGACGGCGAGCATGGTCATCCGAGGAAGTCATGCGCTGGCAAAGGCCCTGGTTCAGCCATCCCGAGCAGGCACTGGCCGAGACAGAAAAAGCGATAGCGACATGGCCGCAATTACGCCGCGGCGATCGTGTGCTGGTGTACTGCCACTCGCAGGGTCATTTTGTATTTCAGCAGTTTCAGCACATGATCGTTCAGGCGTTGACGGATATCGGTGTGGATGCCGTCGCAGCTGACGAACATTTTTCGGCACAGGCACCGGAACCTGCGCTGTCGCTCGTCCTCGCCCCGCATGATTTCTTCTGTCTCGATGGCGCGCCATCACTAACGGATCGACGGTTTGCCAACGCCGTGCTCATCAACACCGAGCAGATGCCGTCACGCTGGTTTGCGCACATTCTGAAGCACCTGTTCAACGCGCCTTTTGTACTCGACATGAATGTGCAGACAGCCGCATCGCTCTGCCGCCTCGGCATACGGGCGCGCTTCCTGCCCATGGGCTATCTGCCGCAAAATGAAATTTTCAGGGCGAGCCCGTCTGAGTCGACCAGGGACATCGATGTATTGTGGGTAGGTTCGAATTCAAAGCGACGGCAAAGCTGGGCAGAACAGCACCGGGATATGTTCGGCCGCTACAAAAGCTTTGTCCGGCTGGTCGGCGTCGTCGGCGCGCTGAGCGCTGCCCATCCTTCGGCGATCACGCCAATGCAATACACGCAGCTCGCGCGGCGGACAAAAATTCAACTCAACCTGCATCACTTCAATATGCCTTATTTTGAATGGCAGAGGATCGTGCATTACGGTCTGCTGCAAGGTAACTGCGTGCTCACCGAAATCTCGCCCAGAGTGCCCGGGCTGACCCCGGGCATCGACTACCTTGAAGCTGCCAAAGAGGATATCCCTTCGCTACTTGACTGGCTGCTGGGATCTGCCGAAGGGCAAAGAAAGCTGTATGAAGTCCGTTGCGCCGGCCAAGTCAACGCAAGGAAAGCCTACCAGCTTGGCCGTACCCTGGCCGAGCTCTTCAGGGTAGGCGCCTGACATGAAACAGCAAGGCTATCGATTCGGCATGAGGCAGCCGGCAACCCATGTTCAGCTTGGTTTCAAATTGCCGCAGCCTGTCGACCTCGCAGCGCTCGATCAATGGATTCGCGATGCGCTGGAATACGACATCCAGAGCTATCAGCCTCAATTTATCGGCGACAAACCCAGCGGCCGTCCTGCCGAAAAATTTCTTGTCCGATGGCTTTGCGTCACGACCATCCTCTTGCAAGATATCCGCGTGCCGGTATTTGAGCGCGCGGCAATCGTCAGCCTGAAAGGCGATCGCAAACAACCAGGGCACTTCGTCGCCGATATCTGGTTCCCGGTCGTCGAGCACTTCCCGGCCAAATTGTTTCATGCGTGGCTGGCGATCGCGAATCAATTCATCGTCGATGTACTCGCGCATAAGGACGACCCGGCTGCGCTGGAAAAGCTGTATCAGGCATTTCAGCAATCTCAGGTACTGCCGTGGTCCGCGCAGATCCCAGGCGCACGATCCACGATACCGATCTTGCAGGCTGCCTTCGAATCCGGCGTGCCATTCGCGCACTGCGGCTTTGGCCGGTATGTGCTCGGCTGGGGCTCCGGGTCCCGCTTCTTCGATCGCAGCAGCAATATGCTGGACAGCGCCATTGGCTCAGTGGCCACACAGCAAAAACATATTGCGTTGCAAATGATGCGATCGTCAGGCATACCGGTGCCGTCCGGCAGCGTGTTCAAGTCCGGGCATCCGCTGACGGTCGCCGAATTGACCTCGTTACGTGCGCCGTGGGTCGTCAAGCCGGTCGACAGAGATCGCGGCGAAGGCGTGACCATGGGAGTAGCGACGGAGGAGGCGCTTCAATCCGCTGTCGCTAACGCGTCTCGACTCTCAAAACAGTTTCTCGTTGAAGAGCAGATCGAGGGCAACTGCCATCGCATCCTCGTTATCGACGGCCAGGTTATGTATGCGGTCAAGCGGCATCCGAAAGCGGTGGTTGGCGATGGCGTGCAGTCCATCGCCGCGCTGGTCGACCAGCTGAATGCAGCGATCGGAAAAAAAATTCCGATCAAGCGGCTCCCGGACTATTGTCTCGATGAGCTTGCTCTCACCTGCCTGAAGTCCGCCGGGCTCACGCCGGACAGTGTGCTCGGCGCCGGAGAAAAAGCCTACCTGCGTCCCGCACAGTCAACCCAATGGGGCGGCGATCCGGAAGAGGTGACGGACCATCTGCATCCCTACAATGCGGCACTGGCCATTCGCGCCGCGCGGCTGTTCGGGCTCAGTTGTGCCGGCGTCGATTTTATTTCGACCGATATTGCCCTGCCCTGGCATCAGAATGGCGCGGTGATCAATGAGGTCAATTATTCCCCGGTGATGGGACGTACCCATTCGTTCCAGCGTAAGGCGGCGCGCGCTTATATGGCAAGTTTATTTCCCACCCAGGGCAAGATACCGATCGACGTCTTCATTGGAAAGGCATCCCGGCAAAGCGCAAAGCACCGATGGCAGCGGCTGATTGACGATGGCAAGCGCTATATATTCTGCGACGAAGACGGTCTGCTAGCGCCGGACGGACAGCCCCTGCGGCTGGCCGGCGCACAATCGGCCTACGAGAAAATCGCCATGCTTCGAACCGATGCCTCGCTCGACGGACTGGTCATCCACGCCGCCAGCGCCGAGCGGCTTGCCGCCAACGGACAGCCATTTGAGTATGCATCGGTTCATTTCAAAGGCCATCCGTGACCATGAGTGACTTGCACGGACAGCGTATTCGGGAAATTACCGACTTCATGTTCTTGCCGGACCGCCCGGTGGCGGCCGACGCCACTATCGTGCTGGGACAGACGCTGTGGCACCGCCCCTTTCAGAAATCGATCGAGATTTACAAGGCCGGCACTGCCGGAAAAATTATCTTCACCGGCGGATTCAATCCCAAACTGGGGAGCTGCGAAGCGCTGCGCATGCGGCGCACCTGGGAAAAACTGGGCTACAGCCTGAACGATGTACTGACCGATATCGCCGCCACCAATACCCTCGAAAACATGCAGAACGCACGTGCACTGATGGCCGGCGAACCTCTGCTGAAAGACTGCAAGGCCGTCAATATCATCACCATCAACTACCACATGCGCCGTGCGGTCGAGACCCTGAAGCACGTGTTTGCCGACGCATCGATACAGATAGGCATCGTCAATTATCCGAGCAGATATTGCGGACCTGATACCTGGTTTGCCGATCAGACCGGACGCACACTGGTGATCAGCGAACTCGCGAAGATCAGAAAATATCTGTCCCGGGGCCACGGCCTGGACATCGACGCCGCACACTACCTTGCACCGCCAGACGTCCGGAGCGCGGTGCACCGGGTAGAGATTCCTGCGGGCAGCCGCGATCCGGTCGCGCCGTGGCGATTTTAATTTTTATTTATATCGTTATGGTACGAATACCATTTATTGCCTGTCGCCAACATGGATATCGAGCCGTTGAATATTAACGGCCGCTTATAACCAGACAACTGAAATATGAAATTCAGTTCTAAACCGGTTCCGCGTATTATCGGTCGCTCCTTCTCTCCGCCGGAGCCCAATGCCCTCGCTGCCAGTCATGAGAATCCTCGTCGTGGATGGCGATCCGGCAGTAGCGGATCTGGTTCGCCAGCACTTGCGCGAGCATCGCGACAGCATCGCTTTCGCGCCGGAGATTAAGTTCGCCGCACAACCGGTTCGGGCGCTCGAGATGGCCCGTAGCCAGATTTTCGATTTCATCGTCTGCGGCTGCGCGCTGTCAGATCCGGGCACGATCGACTTGCTGAAGTCCCTCGGCCATCTGCAACCGGAGTGCTGGATCATCGTCGCCAGCGATCCGGTTCAACAGGAGATGCTGGCGGCCCCGCCGTATGACACGCTGGTGCGTCATGTCCTGCTGAAGCCATTCACCCAAGCGGCCCTGGTGCGCGCGTTCACATCGGCGCCGATGCATGCGGAGCGGTCATCACAGCCATGGCCGCGCCGGCCCACCATGACGACACTGCGCATCACGCCGTTGCTGGCCGATCTGCCTGAATCCGCGCTGCTGAAGCTGAACGACGTCGCCAGTTGGATCACCCTGGCGCCCGGCGAGATGATCGTGCGCCAGAACGACGAGATCAGTTCTGTGCTGCTGATGATTTCGGGCCACGTGAAGATCATGCGCGGCAATCTCAACGGGGAGCGCGATACCAGCCTCGAGCGACGGCATCGCGATCGCCCGGCCGTGATGCTGGCATTGCTCGGCCCCGGCGATCTGATTGGCGAATCTGCGGCCGTTCTGGACAATCGCAGTACCGCCACAGTCGTGGCATTTACCCCCTGCCAGATGATCAAAATCCCGAGCGCGGATTTTGTCAGTGTGCTGACCGACCATCCTGAGTTTGCGTTGGCGATTATGCGCAAAATGGCGGTGCGGCTCATTGAATCCGAATGGCAAGTCGAGCTGATGCGCGGTAGTGTCGAAGCACGCATTCATGCATTGTTTCGCCGATGCAAGGAAATCGGCATCGATACCGACGTTTGGCTCAGCAATACCGAAATAGCCCGTTTGGTCGGCGCTACCCGTGTCGCGGTCAGTCAGATCATGAGCAAGATTCAGAGATCCGGCCGGGCACCCTTGAAGAAGTCGAAACAAACTGTAAAAAAGTTGACAAAGCCCCCCAGATAATCGGATCCGTCATATTGCCCGCCGTTACGCGCTTCCCTACAGTCAAGCCTCAACAAAGCATTGACTGACATTCACAACAATCAGGAACCGGGGGGAAAATGGCTGAGACTTTCCAATATGACGGGACGACCTATAAGGTCGATGACAACGCGAATTCCCCGACGCCTGACAACGTCACGATTGACGGCACGACCTACACGCTGACCGACACGGCGGGAACTGGTAACGATATTCTTCCCGGCACCAGCAGCGGCGAAACATTGCTGGGTCTGGCGGGCGACGATATTTTGTTGGGCAAATCTGGCGATGACGTGCTCAATGGCGGTACGGGCGACGACATCCTCATCGCAGACGCCGGCAACGACACGCTGATCGGCGGCGATGGCAATGACACCCTCGATGGCGGTGCCAACATCGATACGTTCGTCTTCAATTTCGAGGTCACCGCAATTCACAGCTCATCGGTCGAGCAGATGACGGTGTGGTTTCGCGACGGAAATTCGCCTGCCAACATTGCTGACTATTCGGCGTGGAACAACTACGACAAGCAGCTGGATGTCTGGCGCGCGGAGATGTTCGCCCTCTACGGTGCCGATGCTAACGCGGCGGATACCTACAGCCTCGATATCAAAGTGAGCGGCGGTACCGCGAAAAAGCCCACCACGGCGACCTATCATTTCGATGGTGACGCAAGCTATACCTTCGATCAGGTCAACGTCACGTCCACCTACACGGTCGAAGGCGAAGGCCACGACACGATCCTCGACTGGAATTCCGTCAATGGCATCGGCAACAACGACGTGCTGGACCTGCGCGGCCTGAGCAATGACTCAACGGCCGACAATTATTGGGGCAACGTACTCACCACCGATACCCTCATCGATGGCCAAACGGTGATCAGCTTCGATGGCGGCTCGATCACGCTGATTGGCGTGGACACCACCATCCAGACCCTGATCGATGCGGGGCAAGTGACCTTCGGCTAATCACGGCCGACGCTGCGGCAGCGCAGCTTGTGACACAGCCCGGGCGCATTGCCCGGGCTTTTTATTGTCGGTGTGCGAGCAAGGGGCCGCTCCCACATCTCCCTGACTGCCGCGCGCGGCAAATTCAAGCATCGACCTTCGGACGCCCGTCGACAAGACCCGCACCGATGGCCGTTGACGTCATGGCCTGTTTAAAATTGCTTAAGACAAATTCAATCAATAAAAACATACGCTAAAAAATAGCCATCATCATGTTCGCTTATGTCGGATCGATCGATACGATGTCCATGCCACCGTCATCCGGACCGCCCATGAACTTCATGACCCAGCAATTCCCCCCGCCCCCCGACCGGCTGGTCACCCTGGCCAACTGGCGGACGCCGCCTTTCAATCGCTGGGCCTTCAATCACGTCAGCGAACTCGTACCGTCCGCCCGGATTGCGGCGGCACCGACCGTTACGCCGGCACAGGCATCGCCGCTCGACCTCAGTGACTTTCGGCTGGATCACGATGGGAAACGCCTGGACCTGACGGGCTGGCTCAATGACACCTATACCGATTCCATCGTCATCCTCAAGGACGGCAAGATCGTCTTCGAAAACTATACCGAAGGCCAGTCGCCGGAGCTTCCGCATATCTGGATGTCGGTGTCGAAATCGATCCTTGGCCTGATCGCCGGCATCGCCGCAGGGCGCGGATTCATTGACCTTGCGGCACCGATCACCTCGGTGCTGCCCGAGCTGAACGGCAGCGCCTATGCCGGCGCGACGATCCGTGACGCGCTGGATATGCGTGTCGGTATCTGCTTTGATGAGGACTATCATGCGAAAGGCGGAGCCATCATTGCGTACCGCAAATCGCATCTGTGGGACCCGCTGCCGGTCGGCGAAGCACCTTCGGATATGCGCAGCTTTTTTTCTTCGCTGACGGAGCGCGACGGCGACCATCATGGCCGCTTTCATTATGTCTCGCCAAACACCGATGTCCTGGGCTGGGTACTGGAACGTGCGACCGGAACCCGGTTTGCCGATCTGGTCAGTCAATGGCTATGGCAACCCATTCAGGCAGAGCGTGACGGCTACATCACCGTCGACCGCTTCGGCGCACCGCGTTGCGCAGGTGGCCTGTGCGCAGGACCGCGCGATCTGGCAAAAGTGGCCCGCCTTTTCGCAACGGGCGGCCGTTGCGGCAATGAGCAGGTCGTGACGCAAACATGGCTGGACGACATTCTGAATTTCGATGGCCGCGCCGCCTGGCAGGCCGGCGACTTTCATGAACTATTCAGCGGTGCCGATATGCATTACCGGAGCAAATGGTATGTCATGCGTGGGCATCAGCCGCTGGTCTTCGGTCTGGGCGTCTACGGCCAAAACGTGTTTATCGATCCGGCTGCCGATCTGGTCATCGCCAAATGCTCGTCGCAACCGCTGCCGCTGGATAAAGCATTCATCGACATCACGCTGGCCGGGGTTGAGCAGCTTCGCGCGCTGTTGAGCTAAGCGCTACCGTCTGCGCGTACACGCGGCCACCAACAGGCTGAAAGAGATCTTGAAAACCAGGTATCCGCATCGATGCCGCAAGCGCATGGACGGGTAGCGGCAACGCTGCGCCCGCATTCCGCGCCGACGCCACGCCGCGGTTCTCCTGCCACAGATACGTCATGTTGTCAGGGAAGCGCTGTGCCCATGCAAGCGCGATCTCGGCCGAGCCGTCATCCCCCATCACTAGCGCAAATCGGCCCGAGGACAGCCCGAGTCCAGACGAAAAACCATCCGGATGAGCGCGCCAGCCCTCAGGAAACCCCGGCTCGCGATTCGATCTCCCCGCCCGGCTGCGCCGCGTCCGGCTGAGCGGCAGGCAACTGCGCAGACAAGACCACCTCGCCGCCCGCATTCATCCAGGCCACGCCGGCGGGCGCCGGCTTGCTGAACAAATACCCTTGAAACGCCTGGCAGCCATAACGTTTTAAAAACTCGAACTGCTCGCGGGTCTCGACGCCTTCGGCGACCACGCCCAGCGACAGATTGTCGGCCAGCGACAAAATCGTGCAGACCACGGCGCCGCCCCGGGCGCTGGTGTGCATATCGCTGACGAAGGATTTGTCGATCTTGATCTGGTTCAGCGGCAGGTGCTTCAAATAGCTGATGGCCGAGTAGCCGGTGCCGAAATCGTCCAGCGCGAAGCGAATGCCCAGCGCCTGCAAGGCGGTCATCTTGACGATGGTCTGCTCGGGATCCTTCTGTAACATGCTCTCGGTCAGCTCGAGCCGCAAACAGCGCGGATCGGCGCCGGTCTCGTCGAGCGCCTGCCGGACCTTGGTCACGAAATCGTCTTCATAGAGCTGCCGTGCACTGACATTCACCGCAATGGTCCAGCCCGAGCGCACGGGGTCATCGGCCCAGCGGCACAGCTGCTCGCAGGCGGCCTTCAGCACCCACTCGCCGATCGGCAGTATCAGGTTCGACTGCTCGGCCAGCGGAATGATCAGCGCCGGCGACACCATGCCGCGCACAGGATGCAGCCAGCGCAGCAGTGCCTCCGCACCGAGTATCTTTCCGTCAGCATCCACCACCGCCTGGTAATACAGGCGCAGCTCGCCGCGGCCAACCGCCTGACGCAGATCGTCGACCAGCGCGAGCCGGACTTTCACTTCCTCTTGCAGCGACGGGTCAAAAAAGCGCATGCCATTGCGGGCGTCCTGCTTTGCCCGGTGAAGTGCGATATCGACCTGCTTGAGCAACTCGCCCGGCGTATCGACAGCCTGATGGATCAGCACGACGCCGGCCGTATACGTGGTCGAGATCGTCAGTCCGGACACCTGATGAGGCCGCCGCAAGGCCTCGAAGATCTTCTCGCCCCAGGCTTCGGCCTGCGCCTTGGCCAGGGGCGGCTGATGGTCCAGCGCGTTCAGGATGACCACGAATTCGTCACCGCCCACACGCGCGACCGTGCCGCATTTGCCGACCACGGCGATCAGGCGCGCGGCCACTTCCAGCAAAATATCGTCGCCGACATCATGGCCGAGCGTGTCATTGATGTCTTTGAAGTGATCGATATCGAGCAGGAACAGCGCACCGAAGCCGCCCCGCTGAAGCACCTTTTGTACGGTCTGGCCCAGCAGCTCCATCATCAGCCGGCGGTTCGGCAAGCCGGTCAGGCCATCATGCAGCGCAGAGTGCAATGCCTCCTGCTCAGCCAGCTTGCGCTGAGTGATATCTGCGCGCACCGCGATATATTGCGCCGGCCTGCCCGTCTCATCGAGGAAAGGCACAATGGTCGTATAGACCCAGTAGATCGATCCGTCCTTCGCGCGGTTGCACACCTCGCCGTTCCAGATGTCGCCGCGCTGTATGGTCTGCCACAGGTCGCGGAAAAAATGTTTCGGATGATGTCCGGAGTTGATGATCCTGTGCGTGCGGCCCAGCAGTTCTTCGCGACTGTATTGGGATATTTCACAGAACTTGTCATTCACTTGCCGGATGATGCCTTGCGCGTCAGTCACGGCAACGATCGCATGCGCATCCAGTGCAGATTTCAGATCGTTCAGCTCGCGCCGCGATTCGTAGAACTGGTACAGCGCGCGGGTGCGCTCGGTAATGTCGGTCGATAGGGTCAGCACGCCTTCGACCGCACCATGCACATCCCGCTCGGGCACCACCACGCTGGCGCAATGCACGGTCGTGCCGGCGGGCGACACGTAGCTGTGCTCAAACTCCACTTTCCTGCCTTCGAGCGCGCCCATCAGCGACGCATGCCAGTTGGCGCCCAGACTGTCGGGTGCCACCTCGGCGAGCGACTTACCCAGGATGTGTTCTTTCGGCTTGCCGACGATTCGCTCATAGCTCGGATTGACATAGCGATATTTCAGCGCGCTATCCAAGCGCATCACCGCCACCGGCAAATTCGACAGCAGGGTCTCAAGATCATGCCGCTGCCGGGTCAGCGCCTGCTCTGATTGCATCAGCCGCGTATACGGATGGCGCAGTCCCGTCATGAACGCGACGCGAAAAACAAAGCTGTAGGCGACCACCTTGTAAATATGGCCCAATACATTGATGAAATCCGACGTGGCAAGATAGTTGGTAAACGCGAGTTCACCGATACCGATGATAAAGCTCGCCGCCGCGAGATTCAGCGACTGACGGTGGGCACCGCGCTGCGAGCGCGCATAAAACATACCGGCCACAACAAAATGGCCGAGACACAGCAGGTATTCAAATCGCGCCTTGAAGGGTGTCACTCCCTGGCCGGGAATGAACGTTACCGGCAACGCGGACAATTGATAATTGCCGACGTAAACCAGCGTGGCGATACACAACAGTGCGAGCGCCAGCCACAGATCGCGACGCCCGGGCAGCGCGATGCGCAATGCCACCAGCATCATCGCGAACAACTCGAAACAGCGCCCCGAAAGCCAGAAAAAAATGGCCTTCGACGTCGAGTTGGGACTCAACAGTTCCGGCATCCCCTCATAGGACAACGCATGCACCAGATCGACGCCGGCGACGACGCTGAAACAGAACACCATCACATTCGCGGCACTGACGTGGGTATTGTCCAGCGTTTGCCACGCGGTGATCACAACCAGCACGCACACGACAATCGAGAACATCTCCAGCACGAGATGGGCGGCCGCCATTTTCCCGAGGTCGCCGCCATACAGGTCCGGCGGTGGCAGCAACATGCCGCCGACCATTAGCAATGCGGCGATCAGGCAAAACGCAATAACGCTGCCTCGTGCATAGCCCGGGTTTTCCTCTGTCAGCTGACGATCGATCATGGGTCTGCCGAATATGTCTCGTTAATCGAATACATCTTCATTGCCCGATGCCGTTTCGTGAACCTCAATCACGGTGATAATCCGCGGCGGCTATCCCGATAAATCTAGCAAATACTCGTTTGCCTGAGCCGAGCGGACCTGCCTTGCATTCTTGCCTGAGTCAATATTTCGTCTTACGGCACCAGCGTCAAAAACAGGAAAGCAGCGAATATCACCAGATGCACGGCGCCCTGCATCACATTCGTCCGTCCGGAACCGAGCGTGATCGACCCCACGATAAACGACAGCATCAACAGGACCACGTCCTTGCCATCCAGACCGATCAGCAGCGGCAGGTCCAGCAGCACGGCCGCAGTCACCACGGCCGGTATCGTCAGCCCGATACTGGCGAGGGCCGAGCCGAGCGCAAGATTCATGCTCGTCTGTAGCCGGTCCGCGCGCGCAGCGCGGACCGCCGCCCAGGTTTCCGGCAACAGCACGACCATCGCGATGATGATCCCGACGATGGCCTTCGGCGCATTTGCGCTGGTCACTGCGCGCTCCAGCGACGGCGACAGCAATTTCGCGATGCCCACCACGCAGACCAGCGCCACCAGCAGCAGGCCGAAGCTGATCCACGATTCGCGCTTGCTCGGCGGCGCGGCGTGTACGTTCTCGTCGGCAGCCGACTCCGGCGGCAAAAAATAATCGCGGTGACGGATGGTCTGGATGAACACGAACACCAGCCATAGCGCCAGCGACGACAGCGCAACGAAGATCAGCTGCGAGTCAGTGTAGATGCCCTCGTCCGAACTGGTGGTGAAGCTCGGCATCACCAGTACCAGCACCGACAGGGTCGCGAGCGCGGCAAAGCCCGAGCCCGTTCCCTCGATCCGGAAAAATTGTTCGCGGTGCCGCATGCCGCCGATCAGCAGGCACAGGCCGACGACGCCATTGCAGATGATCATCACCGCCGCATACACCGTGTCGCGCGGCACGGTCGCGGCCTTGGCCGCGTTCGCGAGCATGAGCGACAGGATCAGCGCCACCTCGATTACCGTCACGGCCAGCGCCAGCACCAGGGTTCCGTAGGGCTCGCCGACGCGCTGCGCGATCACTTCGGCATGGTGCACGGCCGCGATCACCGCGCCCAGCAAGGCCAGCACCGACAGCAGCAGCAGGAAGCCTTCGATCGGGGCCGACAGGCCGAGAATGAAAATCAGCGCCGCGAACAAAGGCACATAGACGGGCCAGCCGGTGACCAGCTTTTCATGGGCGAGTAAGGGCATCGGGCTCCGGTGTCGTGGGCGGGCGCAAAGGCCTGGCGCGCCTGCTTGGGTATAAAAACATGAACAATGTACCAAATTGATAACGGGCATGCACTGTCTTTCGCGCACAGCGCCGCCGGTGCCGTCGGCGGTTGACAGAAGCGCGCCGGCAGACCATAGTCCGGCCATGTGTCCGATTTCCTCTCGCCGCCCCGACCTCGCCGCGCCATGCGCAGCGTGCGTCCGCGCGTCCCGTGAAATCCCGACCATGCAGGTGCATGCGCCGCACTCCTGCCCCGCCGCCGCAGACACCTGAGCCCGGCGACAACCCTTCCCCCTTTATCGCGCACTTCTTCTGTCGTCGGGCCACTCACAAGGCGCCATGCTTGGGCGCGCCTGCGCCCGCATCAGTACAGGAGAATCCATGTCCACCGCATTCTTCAGCGAGCCCGTGCTTACGGAGCTCGACTACGTCCGTCTGTCCGCACTGGTCAGGCAGCATCCCTCGGCCGACCTCACGGCCACCCTCGACGAGGCCGAAGTCGTGCCCACGCGTCTTGTGCCGCATACCGTCGCCACCATGTACTCGCGCCTGCGGGTCAGGGACGACATCACCGGCCTGGTACGCGAGCTGACAATCTGTTATCCGCAAGATACCGATCCCGATCGAGGGTATGTGTCGGTCGCGTCACCGGTCGGCGCCCGCCTGCTCGGCCGATCGGCCGGCAGCACCGTCGAGTGGACCGGCCCGGACGGCCGGGCCCGGTCAATGCGCGTCGAGGCACTGCTTTTTCAGCCGGAATCGAGCGGCAGCCAGCAGGCATGAGCGTCCGCATCGGCAGGGCGGGCGTCTGCATGCGCCCGCCCTGCCGCGACGGCATCAATGAACGACGTCGGACTGCCAGTCCAGCGCCCGCCAGTCGCCGTGGTCATACCTCAGCAGCCGCTCGTCATCGAAGCGCCACAGCTGCATCCAGCCATTGTCCAGCAGCTGCCGCACGACCGCATGCTGCGCGATGATGCGCTCGATCCGCTCGGCGGGCGCGTCGATGACCGCAGTCAGCCGCAGGGGCTCATGTACCCAGCGCTGGCCGTCGTGCAGCGACTGCCGCGACAGGCCGATGCGCAAGTCGCCGCCATTGCCCTCGAACACGCCGATATGGCCGCCGACCACGTTGTGCAGCAGCTTGTTGCCGCTGCCCAGCCGCTGCGGATCGCAGGTCGACGCGTGATACTGCCAATTGATCCAGTGCGTCACCAGCATAGGCGCCGTCATCAACAGCTCAAGCACGCTGCCGTCGGCATCCTGCGCGGCGTCGTAATCATGCAAAAAGCTGCGGCCGTTGAGAACGACACCGTGGGTGCGGTGGCGCGGCCCGATGATGAAAGCCGCATTGCCCGCCAGCCCCCACTCCGGCCGCGTCTGCGCGCCGTCGCTGGCGCGCCGGCGCAGCTGGTCGAGTAGCTTGCCATGCGGCAGCCGGGGATCCAGTCCGAGGCTGCGTGCGCGCTCGCGCCGCACCTGATCGCCGGCCTGCGCAAATACCGTCTGCAGGCGATCCCAGCGCGCGCGCGCATCGCTCGGCAGCAAGTCAAGGTCGAGCCCTTCGATCTCATCGGTAGTGGTGTTGTGCAGTGCCGCCACGAACCAGGTCGCCGCCGGCAATGCGACGCCCTGCGCGCGCAGCCCCTCGCGCACGGCCGGCTCATTCAGCAGTCTCGCCAGCACGCGCGCATTCACCTCGCCGGTCTGTCCGCAGCAGGCGCCGCAGTCGAGCGCGGCCGCCTGCGCATTGTTCTCGCTCTGGCTGCCATGGCCGACCAGCACCACCAGCGGCGCAAACTCCGCCAGGCCCATCGCATGCAGCACGCGGGCAGCGAGCGCCACTCTGGCGTCGGTGTCCAGTCCGGCCAGCGCCGGGCGGCACAGCGTGCGATACCGCGCCGGCAAGCCCGCCGCATCGTCGCGCGCACGCGCAGCGGCGGTCGGCCGTAGCCAGCGGCCCAGCTTGCCGAGGTAGCTGAAGCCGGCCGCCTCGACGAAGGAAAAGGCCGCACCTGGCCAGCGGCTGGCTGCCTGCCAGGGCTGCGATCCGGCAAAGCGCCGCTGCCGTGCCGACGCTGCGCCCGCTTGCGCCGATGTGTCGGCAGACTCGCCATCGCTGGCAAACACCTGATCGGTGACCTCAAGGGTCGGCGCCAGCAGGCCCGGCAATTGCGGGCGGCGCGCCGATGTCGCCAGCGGTGTGTACGCGATCGGCACCCCGAAAAAGCCGGCAAAACCCAGCGTCTGCACCGCCGGCCACGCCGCTTCCAGCGCGCGCCGCATCGGCTCGCTGCGCACGTCGATACAAAATGCCGCCTGTACTTCCACAGCCGGTGTGGCCGTCTGCAGCGCTGCCTGCGCGCCGCTGGCCATGCTCAGCTTGCTGGCCAGTTCGCGCTGATAGCCGATCTCGAGCGCGCGCTGCCAGATTTCGTCGATCAGCAGCGCGTCTTCGGCCTGCTTCAGGCGAGTCGCTGCCTCCGTCCATTCCGCCCGCAAGGCGGCAAAGGCCCGCCGCGCGGCCGCATCGTCCTTGCATTCCAGCAGGATCGCTCCCCAGGCAAGCCGGATCGCCAGCAGGTCACGCAGATGGCTGTCGCTGCCGCCTTCCAGTCTGGCCTGCCAGCCAAGATAGGCGCACCACGAGGCCCAGCCGTTCACGGTCAGTAACACCGCTTCGAGATAGTCGGCCCACCCCGCCTCCGGCAAGCCGATGCTCTGCAGTACCCAGCGCTCGGCGTCGGCACGTGTCAGCGGCAGTGCCGCCAGACGCTGCCCGAGATCGGGCAAGCCCATCAGCACGCCAATGCCATGGTCATGCGTGAGCGTGTCGCGCCAGAACGCATACAGCCCTTGTTCACGTTCCGGCTGCCAGTCGGCCTGCTGACGGTCAAAGTAGGCCGCGCAGGTCTGGCTGACCTGATGAGTGATCGCCTGGCGCCACGACAGCCGCGCATGCCGTTCAGGATCATCGTCAAGCACATCGATCAACAGGGGCAGTTGCGCCACCTTGGGGGCCTTGCTCAGAGCCGCAATGCAGTGCTCGGCGCCCGGCCCGGTGGCGCGCACGGTGAGCAGCTCGTCCAGCGCGGACTCGAGATCGGCGGGCCGGATGCGTCCCGCTTCCCACGCCTGCTTCAGATAAGGCCGCTGCGGGAAGACGCGGATATCGCCCAGTACCGCCATGCGCGCCGCCACCTGCCTGACAGTGCGGCCGATGCGGGACCAGTGCGGGTTGACGGCAATAGCGCGGTCCAGCGGCCACGCCGGTGCGATCGCCTCGCAGGCCTGCGCACACGCCGCTTCGATACGTTCGCGCGGCAGCTCGGCCGCCTGGTTCGCGTGCAGCCCATGCAGGGCGGGCGGTGATGTGCGGCTGGCGATACCGTGAAGGGTGTCGGTGGTTTCCATCATCTTCTCCAATCGTTCATTGTCAGGTCGATGCGCCGAGCGACGCCTGGTCAAGCGGCCGGTGGGGCTGCGACGGCGCCCAACGGCCAGGCCACAGGCGCAGCGCCAGGCGGGTATAAAACTCATCGACATAGAAGCCGGCGTAGCTCCAGCGACGCCACACAGACAAAGCCTGCGGCCGCACCTGCAATACCGCGAGGCAGCCATACAGCATCGCCATGCCGGCCAGCGCGAACCAGCCTGCCGCCTCGTTGGGTGCGTCCGTCACGCCCAGCGGCAGCGCATGCGCGAAGCAGGCCAGCAGCGTCAGTGCCGCCAGCAGCGTCACGCCAGCGACGGCCTGCGTCGCTCCCCTGCCGATACTGCCCGCACCGGAGGCCGCAGGCAGCCACAGGAGTGGCGCCCAGGCCAGCGCCAGGATCGCACTCCACCAGGCCGGCCAGCCGCTGCTGGCCGATGGCGCGCCGAACAGGCCATCGACCGCCGCAACGATGGCGGCAACCACTGCGAGGGCGGCCATCGGCGCTGCCAGCAAGCTCAGTGGTGCCGGCGTAAACAGACCGCGCATCGTGCGCAAACGGGCGTCGCGTACCGCCGACGACGACGCCAGGAAGGTGTGCGCCTTGTACAGCGAATGTCCCAGCAGGTGCAGCAAAGCGAGCGTGTACAGCCCGAGCCCGCATTCGAGCAACATGAAGCCCATCTGCGCGACGGTCGACCAGGCCAGCCTCACCTTGATGCTCACCCGCGTGAGCATCACCAGTCCGGCCAGCGCGGCCGTGGCCAGGCCGAACAGCACCAACAGGCCGCGCGCCAGCGGCACCGTGTCGAGCAGCGGCGCAAAGCGGATCAGCACGAAGCCGCCGAGATTGACCACGCCTGCGTGCAGCAGCGCCGACACCGGCGTCGGCGCTTCCATCACCTGGATCAGCCAGCCGTGCACCGGCAGCAGTGCCGTGCGCAGAATCGCCGCCAATACCAGGCACACTGCGCTGGCCTGCAGCGCAAGCGTCGGCGCGCCGGCGGCGAGGTGCGCGTTCAGGTCAGACAACGAGCCGCTGCCCGTGTGCGACCAGGCGAGTCCGGCAGCAGCCAGCAGCAGCACGTCCGCAGCACGGTCGGCAATGCGCTTTTTGTGCGCGGCCAGCAGCGCGAACGGACGCTCCGCATAAAAGCACAGCAGGCTCTGCAGCAGCAGACCCACTGCGGCCCAGGCGGCGATCAGCACCAGCCAATGGTCGGCCAACAGCAGCAGGTGCACCGACATCAACACGCCCGCAAACGCCGCCGCGTAGCGCGGCTGTCCGGTCTCGCCCTGCAGATAACGCGAAGAGAACGCACCGATCACGGCGCCCAGCAGCTGCACCAGTACCGCCATCCACAGTCCCGGCCAGCTCGCGGCCAGTCCGGGCACGGTCAGTTCCGGCAAGGGCGCCGCCGGCCACAAGGCCATGGCAAGCGAAGTCAGCAAGGCCGCCAGGGCCAGCGCCGATAGCCAGTGGAAGCGGCGCCAGGCAACGCCCGGACGCGATTCAATGCGCGCGGCCAGTGCGGCCACGCCCATCAATAGCGGCGGCGCCAGCAGGCTGATCGGTAGTCCCAGAGTGAAGGTCGTCATGGAGGTCTCGCAGAAAAATAACGATGACCCGAATGGTGACGGCTGCCGATAATTCTGTAAAATTCAATGATAAGAACGAATTAATAGATAAAACAGAACAATGAAAGTCGAACAGCTCAACTTCCACCATCTGTTCTATTTCTGGCGCGTCGCTCGTGCCGGTCACCTGACGCAGGTCGCGAAAGAACTCAACACCTCGCAATCGGCGTTGTCCGCGCAGATCCGGCAGCTGGAAGACCGGCTCGGCGAGGCGCTGTTCATTCGCCAGGGGCGACGCCTGGTGCTGACCGAGTCGGGGCAGGTGGCGCTAGCCTATGCAGAGAATATTTTCGGACTGGGACAAGAAATGCTGGGCCGTCTGCGCGGCCAAAGCGACGGGCAGGAACGGCTGCGCGTCGGCAGCGTCGCAACCTTGTCGCGCAATTTTCAGGAAAACTGGATCCGCCCGCTGCTGAGCGATCCCTCGGTCACGCTGACGCTGGAATCGGGCAGTCTTGACATACTGATCGAGCGGCTGCTGCAGCATCAGCTCGACGTCGTGCTCGCCAACGAAGCGGTGACCTCCGACGCAAACCGGCCACTGCACTGCCGCCACATTGGCAGCCAGTCGATATCACTGGTCGGGCCGGCGGCGACCTGGGCCGGCCGCAGCCTGCGTCTGCCGAACGATCTCGACGGCATCGATCTCGCACTGCCCGGCCCCAGCCATGCGCTGCGCAGCCAGTTCGACGCGCTCTGCATGGCCGCCGACATCCGGCCGCGCGTACGCGCCGAAGTCGATGACATGGCCATGCTGCGCCTGATCGCGCGGGACAGTGGCTGGTTGACGGTGCTGCCTGAGGTGGTGGTGCAGGACGAGCTGCGCACCGGCCATCTGGTGGCCCTGGGCAGGTCGAGTCAGTTGAAAGAGCATTTCTATGCGATCACGACGCCGCACAGACATCGCATGGAGCGGCTCGAGCGGCTGTTGGCCGGCTCGGTCGCTTCATCAGGTCGCATCGCGCAAAAAGCGCCAAATCAAACGTAGGTCAGGTCCGGCTCCGGCAGACACTCGAGTCCGGGACGCGCAAACAGATAGCCCTGGAACAGGTGCACGTCCATCTTGCGCAAGGTATCCAGCTCCTCTGGCCGCTCCACCCCTTCGGCCACCACTGCGCAGCCCAGGGCCTTGCAGGTGCCGATAATGCCGCTGACGATCGCGCGCCGCGCGACATCGCGATCGATATCGCGCGTCAGCGCCATATCGAGCTTCACCAGGTGAGGCTGGAAATCCGCCAGCAGGTTAAGGCCCGAATATCCTGCGCCAAAATCGTCGATGGCAGTCAGGAAGCCGCGCTGTTGATAGTCCCTGATGATCCGCAGCGCATGCTCCGGCCGAAGAATTTTTTCCGACTCGGTCAGTTCGAAGATGATTTTTTCCGGAGCGAATCCCACCTTGTTTGCCGCCGCCAGCGTGAGCCGTATGCAAGCGGCCGGCTCATACACCGCATTAGGAAGGAAGTTGATCGACAAATGGCATTGCATGCCCAAACGTTTGGCGGTATCGATGGCCAGCACGCGGCAGGTCTGGTCGAACACATACAGCTCGTCCGGTCCCACGGCGCCCAGCACCTCGCCCGCAGACTCGCCATTGGCGCCGCGCACCAATGCCTCATAGGCGAATACCGTGCTGGTGTTCACATCGATGATGGGCTGGAAAGCCATTTTCAGCGGCATGTCGAACGGCTTTTCATTTCTACACCGAATACAGCCAATCACGTCCTTATCGGCGCCGGAAAAAAATGTTGATAAATACAATGTCGCACCTCGTGATCTAAGCTTGCTGAGTTCAAGTGCAAGGCTGCCAAGCCGTCCTGCATCAGTCAAAAGACGCGCTCGTCACCAGCGTCGGCCCGCGACAGGCCGAGAACGCCTCAGAATTGTTCTTATATTGGTAAGAAGTTTAACCTTACCACGCAACTGAAAATCGGTCAGCGCATTGTCGCCGAGGGACGGCCGCCATGGCCCTGCCCTGCGCTGCAGTACCGAACCAACAGCCCTGCAGTACTGACGAAAAAATTGATGGCGAGCGATGCTCATGCCCGTCGCCTGTTAACGTGTGTGGCGACCCTCCCGTGACAGCGAACGGACGATCGCTCATCCGGGAATAACGCCGCCGAAGTAGAGCAGGTAGCGGCGAAGTAACGTGAATAAGGCGCCCGCGAGCGCCTTATTCGACCTGGCGACGGCCATAGAAGTGTCGCCAGGTCATCGTTGTAAAGGTTCAGGGCATCAGAGCAGGACGGCGTCCGCAGTCAGCTCGGTGACGCCGACCAGTTCGATCTCGAACTCCGCCGACGCATCCGCATCGGTGCTGCCATACAGGATGCCATCCTTGAACCACAGCGCCCCGTTCGCTCCCGAGCCGGCTGCCGGCGCATCGGCCAGCAGCACGAACGTATCGTTCTTGCCGCCGCCCTGCTTCGCGTCGATGGACGTCAGGTCGATCCGGTCGCCGCCGGCCGCATCGAAATCGGCGATCACATCGCGCTTTGCGCCGGCACCGGATTCCACGACGCTGTTGAACTGAAAGACGTCGGCGCCTGCGCCGCCGGTCAGCGTGTCCCTGCCCAGCCCGCCGACCAGCGTGTCATTGCCGCCGCCGCCGCTGAGCTGGTTGCCCAGCGCGCTGCCGGTCAGCTTGTCGTCGAATTCGCTGCCAATGACATTCTCGATCGCCGCCAGCTTGTCATTGCCGATGCCCGCATCGGTGGCCAGCGACATCGCCTTACCGTTCGTCAGATTGACCTGGATGCCCGCAGCCGCCGTCGAATAGTCGACGGTATCGGCGCCTGCGCCGCCGTTGTACTGGTCGTCCCCCGATTCCGCGCCGTCGACGATGGTATCGTCGCCGAGGCCGCCCTTGACGATGTCCCGGCCCTTGCCGCCGACGAGGCGGTTGTCGAGCGAGCTGCCGATCAGCAGGTCGTCATGGTCACCGGCGATCACGTTTTCTATCGTCTCCAGCACATCCTTGCCAATGCCGGCGTCGGCCGACGTCGATTTCGCGAAGCCCGCTTTCAGGTTGACCGTAATGCCGGC
>JACCDT010077572.1_pt1 | contig 43843 bp, 43 predicted proteins | sample 7446291 | NCBI WGS metagenome assembly JACCDT01 (sample SAMN15323446, study PRJNA562643) | freshwater metagenome | isolation source: river surface water | place: USA:Blue River Watershed | collected 2017-08-17
GATGTTGGTTCGCCATTTGATTTTGCAAACCAAGGAATGCTCTATCTTCCAAAGCAACTGCCCGAGCCTGGCCGTGATGGCCCCAGTAAAGAGGCTTTAGTTGAGTTGGGTGAGTTGATTGATGCAGCAGGTGGGCGAACTTTGGCTCTGTTTTCATCCTGGCGCGGAGTTGAAATGGCTGATGAGCATTTACGTCGAGTTCTTGCCGAGCTTCCTATTTCAATAATCACCCAAAAGCGTGGCGATAGCGTAGGTGCTTTAGTTGATCGTTTTGCAAGTGATCCAACCTCAATACTGATTGGAACCATGAGCCTTTGGCAGGGCGTCGATGTGCCTGGACCTTCTTGCACACTGGTTGCTATCGATCGCATCCCTTTTCCCAGACCAGATGATCCGGTGATGTCAGCGCGCGCTGCGCAAGCCGATGCCGCAGGCGGCTCTGGATTCATGCAGGTCTCTCTGCCACGAGCCGCGCTTTTGTTGGCTCAAGGCACTGGGCGATTGATTCGCTCAATAGATGATCGAGGCGTTGTAGCTATTTTAGATTCCCGCATAGTTACCAAGCGTTATGGCTCAATTCTGCTCAACTCTATGCCTCCTCTTTGGCGTACCAGCGATGGAGCAGTAGTTAAAGAGTCCTTGAAGCGGCTGCATCAGCAATATAAATCAGAGTAATTCACAACCCAAGTTATCCACCAGATTTAACGATCTCCACTAATTTCTCGTGCAGGTGGCAAAAATCCCATATGCGCAAAATAATCCTTGCAATTTCTCTGTCATTAATCACCCCACAGGTTTCATTTGCGAATTGCGAGGGTGATACCTGTATTGATGTAAGTGCTGATGAGAAAACCAATGAAGTAGTAATTACTGTTAAAAAAGGAAAGCCGGGGAGTACAAATTCAACAAAACCGAAACCTCGCCCTACAGCAACCACCCGAAAATTATGGATTCCATGGCTTCCCAAACCTCAAACGGAGTACAAGCCGAAGGTTCGCACGAGCGTTAAGCCAAGGGCCAAGTCCAGAGTTAGAACCATTGCTGGTTCCCAAATTTCAAATCAGGTGAAGCGATTATTGCCGGCCGGATCAATAATCACCCAGCCACTTGTAGATCCATTGATTCACGAGCCAGTAAATTTCTTAACTAATACCCCTACCAGTTTTACAACAGTGATTATCGTTTTAGATGTTCCGATTACGATTCATTTAACACCGGTTTTTAAGTGGGATTTTGGGGATGGCGGTTCGCTGACCACAAAGCTGCCCGGCGCTCCATATCCACTAAATCTGATTGAAAATACCTACCAAACCGTGGGGGAAAAGCAGGTCACTTTAACCACGACCTGGAATGGTTATTGGCGCGCCGGGACGATTACCGCTCCGATAAAGGGAGCGATAGTCCAGTCAACTTCCAAAAGAGTTTTTGTCAGGCCAGCTGCGATTACCTACAAGCCTTGATTATCAACAAAATTTAACTATGCGCTGATTCAAGCCTCATTGAAATCAGAGGCTTGGCCTATGACAACTCTAACTTCACCGCATGACCTATTGACCGCTATTCCTTTTTTAGTTGGCTTTAAGCCAACTGATTCAATTGTCCTAATTTCACTTAAAGAAGATGCGATAAATCTTGCTATGAGGATCGACTTTCCCGAGGAAATATCTGAGCTGGAGATTGCCAATTTGAGCCGTCATCTACTGCGAAATGATGCCGATTCAGTAATTGCAGTTTTCTACCTTCCAGATAATGCGGAAGGCACTACTCCAGTAGTTGAGAAGCTTTCACAGAAATTTGAATCTTTGCCGGTCACGCTCAAAGAGTCCTTAGTGGTCCACAAGGGCAGATGGCGTTCCTTAATTTGTAATGACCTTGAATGCTGCCCAGAGATTGGAAATCCCTTACCTGATATTGAAAACTCCCGTGTAGCTGCAGAGCAGGTCGCCATGGGTAAACCTTTGCCCTTTGAGAATGTTTCCGCTCTCAATGAATCAATTTCTGCTCAAGGCGTAGATGAGGATCTTCTTTCGCTAATTGGCAAGGTGCCAAGGATTAATTATCAAAACAATCCGGTTATGGAGCAAAGACAAGGAGCCGAGGCGGTTATAGATTTCATTGCTGATTTTTCCGCCGATGGGGTTTGTAGAGACAAAAAATTAGTAGCTTTAGTTTTGGTGCGGCTACAGGATTTGCAGGTCAGAGATTTTGCATTAGGAAGTGTTTCAATTGAAACCTTAGATATCTATTTCAATGCCTGGCGCTGGCTATTGCGCAATGCGCCACTTGGATACGTCGCGCCGGTGGCAAATCTTTTTGCTGCTGTCGCTTACGAACGAGGCGATGGCGCTTTAGCTCACAGGGCCTTAGATCGGGCTGAGTCAGATGAACCGGGATACGCGATGACGCCCCTTTTACGCAAAGTTTTTACATCCGGATGGTCACCCAGCACCTTTGCCGCGATGAGGCGTGAGCTACACCCGCGAATTTGTGATGCAATTTTCTCAGGTAGCATAAATTCATGATTATCGGCGTGCCCAAAGAGATTAAAAACAATGAATATCGTGTAGCAATCACCCCATCTGGAGTCCGCGAATTTGTAAAACATGGTCATCAAGTTTTGATCGAGACCAGCGCAGGGGTGGGAAGTGCAATCACCGACGCTGATTATCAAAACGTAGGTGCAACAATTTTGCCGACCGCAGATGAAGTTTGGGCCAAGGCCGAATTGGTTTTAAAGGTTAAAGAGCCAATCGCTGCCGAGTATTCAAGAATGCGCTCGGGACAAGTTTTGTTCACCTATCTCCACTTAGCGGCATCTAAAGAATGCACTGATGCTTTAATCTCAAGCGGAATCACGGCGATTGCTTATGAAACCGTTGAAGTAAATGGCGCTTTGCCGCTGCTTGCACCAATGAGTGAGGTTGCCGGACGTATGGCAGCTCAAGTCGGTGCGGCCGCGCTGCAAAAGAGCGCAGGCGGTAGAGGGGTGCTGTTAGGTGGCGTTCCAGGTGTTCGCCCTGGAAAAGTTTTGGTGTTGGGTGGTGGAATTGCTGGCCTTGCTGCGGCAACTATCGCTCAAGGAATGCGCGCTGATGTAACAGTAGTTGATGTGAATCAAAAGAGATTATCGGAGATTGATCAAATCTTCGGTGGCACCGTCACAACTTTGATGTCCAACACCCATGAAATTGAAGAACAAGCTTTGGCTGCAGATTTAGTAATTGGCGCAGTGCTAGTACATGGTGCAAAAGCACCGAAGTTAATCACCAATGAATTGGTCAAAAAAATGAAGCCCGGCGCTGTTTTGGTTGATATCGCAATTGACCAAGGTGGATGTTTTGAAGATTCCAAACCAACCACCCACGCTGACCCAACTTTCAAGGTGCATGACGCTGTCTTTTATTGCGTTGCAAATATGCCTGGGGCGGTGCCTTTTACATCAACTTACGCACTTTCAAATGCCACCTTGCCTTATGCCTTGAAGTTGGCAAATAAGGGATGGCAAGACGCGCTAGCTTCAGATCCAGCTTTGCAAAAGGGTTTGAATGTTCATGATGGAAAGGTTTTCTATCAGGCGGTAGCCGACGCGCATGGACTTACCGCCCATAAGTGGACAATTTAGTTTTCATTTCCTAAAGTCCGCCCTAGGTCACGAGTTCCAGCATCAAGCCCCGGCTAACTGGACGGCAACCCTCCACCACGGTGGGGTGCTCCGGGTGAAGACCAGGTCGATAGCAAGGCGCCATCGACAAGCGTGGGTCTGAGAAACTAGCCAGGCCTTCAGCTATTTATTTTGAAAGGCTAGAAATGAAAAAACTTTTAAAGTTAACTCCACTTCTACTTGCAGCACTTGTGCTCTCTGCCTGCTCTTCCTCTGAAGACAACTCGGCAAGCAGTGAGTCAACAACCTGCTCACCAGAATCACTTGCCACAGTTGAAGCGGGCACATTAACAATCGCCACTGGAGAACCTGCTTACTATCCATGGGTTATTGATGATGCTCCAGAATCCGGTGAGGGTTTTGAAGCTGCTGTTGCCTACGCTGTTGCCGAACAACTCGGTTATGACAAAGCAGCTGTTAAGTGGGTACGTACCAGCTTTGATGCCGCAATCGCACCAGGTCCAAAGACCTTTGATTTCAACCTACAGCAGTACTCAATTACCGATGAGCGCAAGCAAGTTGTTGATTTCTCATCTCCTTACTACAAGTCAAATCAGGCGATTGTTTCCTTCAAGGGAAGCAAGCTTGATGGAGTTACAACTTTGCAGGGAATTGCTGATGCAGGTGCCAAGCTTGGCGCAGCGGTTTCAACAACCTCACTTGATGTAATTGAAACCAACTTGGGCCTAAAGCCATCAGTATTCAATGACAACGCAGCCGGCGTTACAGCCTTGAAGAACAAGCAGATCGATGGTCTAGTTGTTGATCTACCAACCGCTTTCTACCTATCAGCGGTAGAGGTTCCAAACGGAATCATTGTGGGACAGATTGATGGCAGCGATGCCGGAGATCAAGGATTCGGATTGTTGCTCTCAAAGGACAACCCAATTACTAACTGTGTTTCCCAAGCTGTTGATGCAATCCGTGACAACGGAACCTTGCAGGCCATCGTTGATAAATGGCTTGCTGCCTCTGCTGGTGCACCAGTTCTCGGTTAATTCCACAGAGTCAAAATCAAATAAAAATGAAAGATAAATCGGGGCGTGGTTCCAATAACGGAGCCACGCCTTACGATTTTGGGGGAGAGTGGACCCCAAGTGAGTTGGAGATTGCCCGTCGGCTCGCGAGAAAGAAAAAGAATCAGCGCAGCGCTTTAATTGCAGCGCTATCAAGCTTTATAGTTTTGGGAACTTTAGTTTTAGTAATAGTCACATCTCCGGGCTGGGAGACGTTGCGCAACACATTTTTCAAATGGGCATATGGCGTAGAGGTTTTGCCCAAGATAATTCTGGGCTTTGGAACAAACGCGATGCTCACAGTTATTGCCGGAACCTCCGTCGCGCTCATTGGCTTGGCCATAGCGCTGCTTCGCACATCTCGATCCCCAGCGTTAACTCCATTTAGATTCCTAGCTACCGTCTATGTTGATGTATTTCGCGGCATCCCAATGCTGTTGGTTATCTTGCTGGTTGGTTTTGGAATTCCAGCGCTACAGATAAAGGGTTTGACTAACAATGTACTGGTGTTGGGAACCATCGCGGTCATCATCACTTATTCGGCTTATGTTGCAGAGGTCATCCGCTCTGGAATCCTCACCGTGCACCCGAGCCAGCGGGCTGCCGCAAGATCTCTGGGCTTGAGCAATGCCCAAACATTGCGTCATGTAGTGATGCCGCAAGCGATAAAGCGGGTAACTCCACCGCTTCTAAACGATTTAGTGGCGTTGATTAAGGACACCGGATTGGTATCAATTCTCGGCGTAACTGATGCGGTTCGAGCAGCCCAAATCCAAACCGCAAAGACCTTTAATTACACACCTTATGTAATGGCGGCGATTATCTTCTTATTGGTCACCATTCCATTAACTAGGTTTACCGATCGCATGCTGCGAAACTCATTGGAAAAGCAGAACGCGCAGGGCCAGGCATGAGTACTCCAGTTCTTAGATTGGAAAAGGTCCGCAAAAGCTTTGGCAAAGAAATTGTGCTCGAGGACATTACCTTCACCGTTCCAGAGCACACCGCCACAGTTTTTATCGGTGCCTCCGGCAGCGGAAAATCAACACTTTTGCGTTGTGTAAACCTTCTAGATCAAATAGATGATGGACAAATCCTGCTAGATGGTTCAGATATCTCTGCTGCTGAAGTTAATCCTGATGAGGTGCGTAAGAAGTTAGGGATGGTTTTTCAATCCTTCAATCTTTTCCCACACATGACAGTTTTAGAAAACATCATTCTGGCCCCAACTAAAGTTCAAGGTGTCTCTAAAGAGATCGCGATAGAGGAAGCTAAGAATCTGCTGGCAAAGTTTGGTCTTAAGGATAAAGCTCAACAGTATCCCGATCGCTTGAGTGGAGGCCAGCAACAACGTGTAGCAATCATTAGATCCCTTGCTCGCCACCCAAGACTGCTACTTCTTGATGAGGTCACCAGCGCTCTAGATCCGGTGTTGGTAAATGAAGTATTAAGTACGGTAAAAGATTTGAAAGAGGAAGGCATGACCATGGTTTTGGCCACCCATGAGATGGGTTTTGCTAAACAGGTCGCCGATGAAGTTTGCTATTTGCAAAACGGCAGAATTTTAGAGTGGGGAACTCCGCAGCAAATTTTGGAAAATCCGCAATTAGATGACACCAAAGAGTTCCTGCGTCGCGTCCACGATGCGGGACGACTTTAAAAACAGTAGACATCGCCGGCTCTAATCCTTTAGAGTTCGTGGCAGGTCACGAGTTCCAGTAACAAGCCCCGGCTAACTGGACGGCAACCCTCCACCACGGTGGGGTGCTCCGGGTGAAGACCAGGTCGATTGCAAGGCGCCATCGACAAGCGTGGGTCTGCCAAAGTTAGTCAGGCCCCCTTTATTAAGGGAGGTTATTTCGTGTCATCTTTTTCCGTAACTAATGCTGAGTTTGAAACCCGCCAGATTCATGCTGGTCAAGTTCCAGATCCAACAACCGGAGCTCGAGCACTGCCTCTCTACCAAACCACCGCTTATCAATTCCGCGACACCAAACATGCTGCGGATCTTTTCGGTTTGGCAGAGTTAGGCAATATCTACACCCGCATTATGAATCCGACACAGGATGCGGTTGAACAAAGAATTGCATCCCTAGAAGGTGGAGTTGCTGCACTTCTTGTTTCATCTGGTTCGGCTGCAACCACATTTGCGGTTCTAAATGTTGCTGAGGCTGGAGATCATATTGTTTCATCTCCTTCACTTTACGGTGGAACTTACAACCTATTTCATTACACCTTGCCGAAGTTTGGTATTGAGGTAACTTTTGTTGAGAACCCAGAAGATCCAGAGAGTTGGAAAAAAGCGGTTCGCCCAAACACCAAAGCGTTCTTCGGTGAAACAATTGCAAATCCAAAAAACGATGTTTTAGATATTGCAGCAGTAGCAAAAGTTGCTCATGAAGTTGGTGTGCCGCTTATTGTTGACAACACAGTTGCCACACCATTTTTGATTCGCCCAATTGAACATGGGGCCGATGTTGTTGTTCACTCCGCAACCAAATTTCTCTCCGGTCACGGAAATGCTGTCGTTGGTGCAATCGTTGATGCTGGAAAATTCGATTACGCGCAATATCCAGATCGCTTTAAGAACTTTAACCAACCAGATCCGAGCTATCACGGCTTGGTGTACGCACAAGCTCTTGGCGTCGGAAGTGCATTTGGCGCAAACCTCTCTTACATTTTCAAGATCCGCCTAACCTTGCTTCGTGACATTGGTGCAGCGGTTGCTCCATTTAACGCTTGGTTACTGGCACAGGGTCTTGAGACACTTTCCCTTCGAATCGAACGACATGTAGATAATGCACTTGGGGTCGCGACATGGCTGGAAAGCCATCCCCAGGTGGAAAAAGTGAACTATGCATCCCTTCCTTCATCACCTTGGAACGCACTTGCTAAGAAATACTGCCCACGAGGCAGCGGCTCAGTGCTCTCCTTTGAAATTAAGGGTGGGGTAGAGGCTGGAAAGAAGTTCATTGAAGGGCTAAATATCTTCTCCCACGTTGCAAACATCGGAGACGTTCGTTCACTTGCGATTCATCCAGCCTCGACGACCCACTCCCAGTTAACCCCAGCTGAACAGTTGCAAGCAGGAGTGACACCAGGGTTGGTGAGATTAAGTCTTGGTATCGAAAATATTGTCGATATTAAAGCTGATCTTGAAAAAGCATTTGCAGCAGCAAAATAGTCGAATTATTTATGAATATTAGTCATGAGGTTACTGGGGCGTGGTTAGAGTTCCACGATCCCGGTAACCGCATTTTCCACAAACTTGGTGATTTAGAGTTGGAATCAGGTGATGTTTTGCCTGATGTGACAATTGCTTACCAAACCTGGGGCACTTTAAATCAAGAAAAATCAAATGCGATTTTGATCAACCATGCCTTGACAGGTTGGTCAGATGTTCCAGCTTGGTGGCCGGAGATGGTTGGACCAGGGCTTCCATTTGATACCGACAAATACTTTGTGATTTGTCCAAATGTGATTGGTGGTTGTCAGGGAAGTACTGGCCCTTCATCGATTGCCCCTGATGGAAAAAGATGGGGTTCAAGATTTCCTTATCTGACCATTAGAGACATGGTTGCAGCCGAATATGCTCTGACTCAGCAGCTAGGAATTCCTGGTTATGTAATTTCCGTTGGGCCGTCTCTTGGTGGAATGCGCGCATTGGAATGGGCCATCACATATCCAAATAAGGTGGGCGCAATCTGCACCATCGGTTCCTCTGCTGTAGCAACTGGTGATCAAATCGGAACCGCTTCAACCCAAATCCAAGCCATCAAATCCGACCCACATTTCAATAATGGCGATTACTACGAGCAAAATCGGGGACCGGTGACTGGACTTGGAATCGCTCGAAAAATCGCACATCTGACTTATCGCACTGAGTACGAGATGGATATGAGATTTGGTCGAGATCTGCAGGGTGATGACACCGGTCGATATGCCGTCACTTCCTACCTCGATCATCAAGCCACAAAGTTGCAAAAGCGCTTTGATGCCAATGCCTACATTGCTTTAACCGAGGCTATGAACTCACATGATGTGGGTCGGGATAGAGGAGGAGTGGAATCGGCATTATCCAAGGTGGAGACCCCCGTCGTTGTTGCGTCAATCGATACCGACCGTCTATTTCCACCCAGACTTCAGCAGGAAATCGTGAAGCTAACGCCCAAGGCGGCCCCCTTGAAGCTGATTTCCTCACCTTTTGGACATGATGGATTCCTGATTGAGGTCGAAACCGTTGGCCAGATCATCAGGGAAACCCTGGCGTTAGCTGAAGAAAACGCTCATTCCAAACGCGCCTAAAGCGCTTAATGTGCATTTAAGCCTGTGGACAATTTATAATATAGCCATAGCCAATCTCCCCAAATGGCTGGCAAGTAACTCTGACAACTCGTCAGAAATAAACAAAGGACTATTTCGTGGCTGTATCTCGTGCGCCCAAAAACGCCGTAAAGAAGAAGAGCGTTGCAACTGCCGCGAAAAAAACTGTGGCGAAGAAAGTTGCTAAAGCCGCACCAACAAAGAAGCCAGTCGCTAAAGCAAAAACCTCAAGTAAGGCCAGCAAAAAAGGCCCTCGTCTTTTCCCAACAAAAGCTGAGCTAGAAGCGTTAAAGACGGTAAAGGAAACCGCAACACCTGCTGAGAAAAAAGGTCCACGTCGCTTTCCAACTAAAGCTGAGTTAGAGGCGATGAAGGCAGCTCAAGCTGGCGAAACAGTTGTTGCCGAAGCGCCATCATCTGCAACTGCGAAACCATCAGGCAAAAAGCTCGTAGAAAAAATCGATGGTGAAGATGTAGAGCTTGAAGAGGTTGAATTAGAAGATTTAGAGAAGTTAGTTGCAGACACTGGTGAAGAGGTTACCGAGCCACAGTCTGATGTTCGTGTTGTAAATCTAACGGAAGAATCAAAGCAAGAAGAAGGTGAGTTCACCCTTAAAGATTCAGAGGAAGATGACGCTCCACCGCAAACAGTTTTGACGGCTGGAGCAACAGCTGACCCAGTTAAAGATTATTTGAAACAAATCGGCCGAGTTGCACTTCTTAATGCAGAGCTAGAGGTTGAACTAGCGATGCGCATCGAAGCAGGCTTGTTTGCGGAAGAGCGTTTGAACTCAGGTGAAAAACTTGATCGCTCGATAAAGCGCGAATTGGAATGGATTGCAGAAGATGGAAAACGCGCCAAAAACCACCTTCTAGAGGCTAACTTGCGTCTCGTTGTTTCTCTTGCAAAACGTTACACCGGCCGCGGAATGTTATTCCTTGATCTAATTCAAGAAGGAAACCTTGGTTTGATTCGTGCGGTTGAGAAGTTTGATTACACAAAGGGTTACAAGTTCTCCACTTATGCAACTTGGTGGATTCGCCAGGCAATCACCCGCGCTATGGCGGATCAAGCTAGAACAATTCGTATTCCAGTGCATATGGTTGAGGTCATTAACAAGCTAGCCCGTGTACAACGCCAGATGTTGCAGGATCTTGGTCGCGAACCGACCCCAGAAGAGTTGGCTAAAGAACTTGATATGACCCCAGAAAAGGTGGTCGAGGTTCAAAAGTATGGTCGCGAACCAATCTCGCTTCACACTCCACTTGGCGAAGAGGGAGACTCAGAGTTCGGAGATTTGATTGAAGACTCCGAAGCGATTGTGCCTGCAGATGCGGTTTCATTCACCTTGCTGCAAGAGCAACTTCACTCAGTTTTGGACACTCTTTCAGAACGTGAAGCCGGCGTTGTAGCGATGCGTTTCGGTCTCACTGATGGACAGCCTAAAACCCTTGATGAAATCGGAAAGGTTTACGGCGTAACCCGTGAGCGTATTCGCCAGATTGAATCAAAGACGATGTCCAAGCTGCGCCACCCATCGCGTTCTCAAGTCCTTCGCGATTACCTAGATTAAAAACGACACAAGGAGAAAACCATGTCAGATCGCGTAAAGATTTTTCTAAAGCCAAATGGCTCTATTCGCGTCACAGGAACTGCAGATTTTGTCGATGCCGAAGGAAATGTCTTAGAAACTAAAGAGAATTTCTCACTTTGTCGCTGTGGACATTCCAAAGAAAAACCATATTGCGATGGATCACATCGCGAAGCGGGTTTCCAGGCTGAATAACTCGCTTTGGTTTGATAGCTCAGCTAGCCTAAAGGGAACTGAGCTTGCTAGAGATGAATTTGATGTTTCGATAATTGGTGGTGGATTTTCTGGACTTTGGTCTGCCTTCCATCTGATTCAAGCTCAACCAACGTTGAAGATTGCAGTTTTTGAAGCGCAGCACTTTGGGTTTGGCGCGAGTGGGCGCAATGGGGGATGGGCCTCCTCTGATTACCCGGTTTATCGCGCAACTTTAGAAAAGCGTCATGGGGTAGAAAAAACTAACGCGCTATTTACTGCTTTAAGTACTGCGATAAATGAAATCGGTGATTTCTCGCGCAACCATGCCGAGCAAGGGCATTTTGTTAAAGCTGGCACCTTGATGTTTGCCCGCAATTCGGCCCAAGAAATTAGATTGAAATCAATGGCGGATGATCTCCACATCTGGCAAAGCGAAGCTGAGTTGAAAGATCAGATAAATATTAAGGATTTGCGTGGGGGTTTATTCAATCCTGAATGTGCAACGGTAAATCCAATGGGCTTGTTACAGGGATTGTTCAACTTTCTAAAAGCTAAAGGTGTCTCGCTGATTGAGAACTCTTTCGCCACCGCAATTCCTGGCGGAGTATTGGTTAATAGCAAATCCATAAAGTCTGCTGTAGTAATTCAAGCGACTGAGGTTTATGGCAAACCCGGCCGGGATTTCATCCCGCTTTATTCTCAGATGGTCGCAACCGAGCCGCTACGAGAAGAGGTTTGGGAAGAGATTGGAGTAAGAGAGCGGTTCACTTTTGCCGAGGGCTCTCATTTGATTAATTACGCCCAACGCACTTCAGATAACAGGCTTGCGATAGGCGGTCGTGGTGCAACTTATCCCTTTGGCTCAAAGCTACAAGGCGGTAAAGAAATGACTCATGCGGTTCATGAAAATATTCGAAATTTAGCAAGGCGATGGTTTCCAGTAATGAGCAATGTTGAGTTTACCCATGCGTGGGGTGGCGCAGTTGCAATCACTCGCGACTGGGAGCCCTATGTGCAGTTTGATAAATCAAGTGGATTTGGGCGGCTAGGTGGTTATGCTGGAGATGGTGTAACTATGAGTTTTCTTGCTGCGAAAATAATGTCAGCGCTGGTTACAGATTCAAATCAAGAAATTACTGGATTACATTTTGTTAATCGAAAGATAAGAAGCTGGGAAGTGGAGCCACTGCGCTTTTTTGCCGTTAACTCATTGGTAAAAATGAGTGGAATTGCAGATCGTGAAGAAGCGATTACAAAAAGACCTAGCGTGGTCTCAAAGATTATTGCGCCGCTGATCCTTCGCTGAGGCGAGAGGTTTCATCATCAATTCGAGTCGCAGCACTTGCTAGACCCTCTTGATACTTCTTGGCGTGATGACCGCAGAAAAGTAGTTCGAAACCATTTGGCATAACGGCACGTACATAGGCTTGTGCGCCACAACGATCGCAGCGATCAAGCGCATTGAGAGGCGTTGAATCGAGTACTACGTTCTCTGTCATTACTAGCCTGCCTTTCTTGCCGTTTTATGTTTGCATCTTTTGGATGCCTTCACTGGAACATCAAACCACCTATTACTTATTCCCCGCAGGTTAAAAAGGATTCTTTTTGCAATTCTCGCCATATTTTGTGAAATTATCGACAAATTCTCAGAGTTCCCGGCGCGTAATCCTCATGGTTTGAGCTCACGATAGCTACCCTTGCGCATCGTGGCTAGTGCAGATAATAAAGATGAAAAAAGAAGCGTTGAGACTTCTTACTCCGCCAAAGATCTCTCGGTACTAGAGGGTCTTGATGCGGTTCGCAAACGTCCCGGAATGTATATCGGTTCAACCGATGGCCGCGGACTTATGCACTGCCTTTGGGAGATTATCGATAACGCGGTTGATGAATCCTTAGCCGGGTACTGCAAAAAAATTGTTATCAATCTAGAAAAAGATGGCTCGGTTGAAGTACATGATGATGGCCGCGGAATTCCAGTTGATAAGGAACCAAAAACTGGACTAACTGGCGTAGAGGTCGTCATGACCAAACTTCACGCTGGCGGAAAGTTCGGCGGCGGTTCTTATGCTGCAACTGGAGGACTGCACGGAGTTGGCGCATCGGTAGTAAACGCTCTCTCATCAAGATTAGATGTTGAAGTAGATCGAGATGGAAAGATTTACTGGATGTCATTCAAGCGTGGCGTCGCTGGGATTTTTGATGGCGACGGCCCTAACGCGACATTTGAACCACAATCTGGCTTGCGGGTAATCGGAAAGGTTTCTGCAAAGGTCACGGGAACCAGAATTAAGTGGTGGTCTGACAAGCAGATATTTCTAAAAGATGCTGCTTATGATTTAGAAGAGATTTATACACGTGCCCGCCAAACTTCATATCTAGTTCCAGGTCTTACTTTGGTAGTTAATGACAACCGCACCAAAGACAAAACTTCAGAGACCTTCTTCCATAAAGGTGGCATCTCTGAATACTGCGATTTCATACAACCAGATGCAGCTGTGGGCGATGTAATCCGTCTTACTGGCAAAGGGCACTACCAAGAAACCGTTCCAGTGCTTGATGAAAAAGGCCATTTAGAGCCTAAAGATGTAGAACGGGATATGGATGTAGATATTGCCATGAAGTGGGGCAATGGCTATGAGACCACAGTTCGTTCCTTTGTAAACATTATTGCCACCCCAAAAGGTGGAACCCATGTGCAAGGTTTTGAAAAAGCTTTGGTCAAAACTTTTAACGAGTTTCTACGCACCAAAGGTGTATTAAAGAAAAATGAACAAGATGTCATAAAAGATGACATCGTCGAAGGATTGACCGCGGTCGTAACCGTGCGAATGTCAGAGCCACAGTTTGAAGGCCAAACAAAAGAGGTCCTAGGAACTCCAGCTGTAACCCGCATTGTTCAGCAGGTAGTAAATGATGAATTAAAGAAGTTTTTCACAACCACAAAGCGAATCGATAAAGCCAACGGTGCTCTAATTCTAGAAAAGGTGGCAAACGCCTCCAGAACCAGAATTTCAGCACGTGCTCACAAAGAGCTGCAACGTCGCAAAAATGCACTGGAGAGCTCATCACTTCCAGCCAAGTTATCTGATTGTCGCTCCGAAGATGTGTCCCGTACCGAACTTTTCATCGTCGAGGGAGAGTCTGCGCTCGGAACCACAAAGGCGGCTCGCAACTCTGAGTTCCAGGCCATTCTGCCTTTGAAAGGCAAAATCCTTAATGTGCAAAAAGCTTCGCTTTCTCAGATGCTTGATAACGCTGAGTGCGCTGCAATCATTCAAGTCATTGGTGCTGGATCAGGTAAATCATTTTCATTAGAAGATGCGCGCTATGGTCGAGTTATCTTGATGTCTGATGCTGATGTCGATGGTGCCCACATTCGGTGCTTGATGTTGACCCTCTTGTATCGATACATGAAGCCACTTATCGATGATGGTCGTGTCTTTGCTGCTATCCCACCACTACATCGTATTGAGGTCGTTGGTGGGGGAGGCAAAAAAGGCGAGGTTCATTACACATACTCAGATGATGAAATGAAGAAGCTACTTTCCGATCTGAAGAAAAATGGCAAGCGCTGGAAGGAACCGCTACAGCGTTACAAAGGTTTGGGTGAGATGGATGCAGATCAGTTGCGGGAAACCACCATGGACCCAGATCATCGAACCTTGCGTCGAATAACTATCAAGGATGCGGAAGCTGCCGAGAAGATGTTTGAGCTCTTGATGGGCAATGAAGTGGCACCTCGTAAAGAGTTTATTGCAACTGCCGATATCGACCGGGAAAGAATCGACGCTTAAAGATTAGTTATTCAGCCTTTAAGCAATAACGGTGCGACGCGGAGTCGCAAACTTCTTTTCAACCTCAGTCAACTCATCGGCAACTTGCTTGCGAAGAGCTTCATCACTCTTTAACAGCGCGGTTAATTTAGAAATCGTTGATTTGAGCTCTTTTTGCTCGGCTTCAAGTTCAATTTTTGACATCTTTGTCAGACGACGCAGTGGCATATCAAGAATGTAAGTAGCCTGCTCATCGGTTAATTTGAAGCTCTTGATTAGCGCCTCTTTTGCCTCGGCCGCGTCATCGCTGCCACGCACAATCTTCACAACCTTATCGATATCGATGATTGCTTTTAATAATCCATCAACCAAGTTGAGTCTTGCCGAGGCTCTCTCTTTGCGGAAATTTGAGCGGCGGGTAACAACTTCAATTCGATGATTTACAAATACCTGCAAAAGCTCTTTTAGTCCCAGAGTCTTTGGTTTGCCATTTACCAAGGCAACGGCATTGATTGAAAACGCATCCTCAAGCGGTGTTAACTTATAGAGGTTTTCCAGAACTTGTTCCGGTTCAAAACCATTTTTAACCTCGATAACCACCTTAGTGCCAGACTGGCCATCGGTTAGGTCAACGATGTCGGAAATTCCTTGAATTTTCTTGGCTTTAACCAAGTCACTAATCCGTTCTACAACTTTCTCCGGACCGATGTTAAATGGGAGTTCGGTGATAGTTATGCCTTGTTTGCGAGTAGTGACTTTTCCAATTTCAACTTTGGCGCGCACTTTGAAAGCGCCTTTGCCGGTCTCATAGGCTTCAAGAATTCCTTCTTTGCCGATGATCGTTCCGCCGGTAGGAAAGTCTGGAGCAGGTACAAATTTCATTAACTGCTTCAAGGTTGCATTGGGATTTTCAATTAAATGTTTGGTTGCCGCAATTACCTCACCCAGGTTGTGAGGCGCCATATTGGTTGCCATACCCACTGCGATACCGGTTGCACCATTTACCAATAGGTTAGGAAAGGCGGCTGGCAAGACCAACGGCTCCATAATCTGACCGTCATAGTTAGCGCCGAAATCAACAGTATCTTCATCAGCCTCTTCAACCATTAGCAAGGCTGAGTTTGCTAAACGAGCCTCGGTGTAACGCATCGCTGCAGGACCTGCATCTAATGATCCAAAGTTTCCATGACCATCGATTAGCGGCAAACGCATAGAAAAACTTTGTGCCATGCGAACGAGTGCGTCGTAAATTGCCCCATCACCGTGCGGGTGCAACTTACCCATTACCTCACCAACTACACGGGCGCTCTTAACATGTCCTTTTTCCGGACGGAGCCCCATCTCTGACATCTGGTGCAAAATTCTGCGGTGTACTGGCTTTAGACCATCACGAGCATCCGGCAACGCGCGAGAGTAAATAACGGAATAGGCATACTCTAAGAAAGAGTCTGACATCTCTGATGAAACATCAACATCAACAATCTTGCCGGGGAACTCTCCGGGCTTTGGGCCAACCGGCTTTTTCTTTGAGTTCTTTGTTGAATCCGCTTTTGCCATGGGCCGGATTCTGCCAATGAAAAGTGGTTTTACTGGGGATTGACGCTCGGTCTGGCACCGATAATTGCGACACAACGCGCTGCAACAGTATTTCCATTGTTCATAGCTTGATACAAGTCTTTTGTTTTGATCCAGGCCGGTATAAATCCGGCGGCAAAGGCATCTCCTGCTCCAGTTGTATCAACTGGAGTTAATCTCACAGTCTCAGCAAGAACCGCTTCAGATTCAAAATGAGAGCCAATTGCGCCAAGTGGACCGCGTTTGATTACAACTGTCCCGCAAATCTTTCGTAATTCTTGCAGTGCTTCTAAATGTGATGTTGTGTCGGTTAAGAATAGAGCCTCTTCTTCATTCAAAAGCAAAACATCCATTTCTGACAAATACCTTAAAGCTTTTTCTTTTCCAAAAAGAAATATCGTTCCCACAGAGGCGGGGTCAAAGAAGAGTGGAATCTTCGCCGCTTTCACAGCCTTGATAATCTTCTCAACTCCGCCGGTTGATGCTTTGTTAAATAATGAATAGCCCGAGAGATAAACCGCATCAAAACCTACAAGTTCCGGAAGGTCGGAATCATCTAATCCAGAGTTTGCGCCAGAATCTGGAAACATAGTTCGCTGTCCAGTTTCATCAACAAGCACTACAACTACACCAGTTTTTGAACCCTGCTTACGCAGATCTTTGTGTTGAATTTTCCACATATCTAGTTCGGAAATCACAGCTTGTGCGGCTGCGTCATCTCCGGTGCGAGAAACAAAAAAGACCTCATTGCCTTCCTTAGCTAGCCAGGTTGCGGTATTCGCTGCAGCTCCACCACCATGTGTTGAGATTTTGGCAGGTGTATCACTGCCATAATGAATCTCTGAATCAATTAATACCACGACATCTAGCATCAGATCTCCGATACATAGAATTCGTGGCACTGGATAATTCCTATTTAATCTGGGCTGCTGCAACTGCGATTTTCGCAGCTAATGCTGAGTTTTCTTTGATTATCTCAATGTTAACTCTGAGTGACTCGCCATTTGTGTGGGAGTGGAAATATTCCAGAAGAAACGGCGTTACTGATTTACCTTTAATGCCTGCAACCTCTGCTGCAGCTAACCCTTCATGAAGAGTTTTTTCATGCAAGGCATAATCCATTTGATTCTTCACTGGATTAGCAACAACCATTCCAGAGGTGTTTGTTTTAACCTCGTTACGTGCTTGCCAAATCGCTGCAATCTCTTCAGCTGATTCCGCGCGATACTCCAAATCAAAACCAGAATCAGATAGATAGAAACCCGGGAATCTATTTGTGCGATATCCAATAATCGGAACGGAGAATGTCTCTAGTCGCTCCAGGGTTGCAGCAACATCAAGAATGGACTTTGCTCCAGCACTAACTACTAAAACCGGAAGAGAAGCAAGGGAATGAAGGTCAGCTGACTCATCCCAGGTTTCTTGAGCTCCACGGTGAACGCCACCCAATCCACCGGTGGCAAAAAAAGATATTCCTGCTGCATGGGCAATATGAGAAGTTGCCGCCACCGTTGTTGCTGCACTTAACTTTTTTGCAGTGACAGAGGCGAGATCACGGATAGATGCTTTTAGAATCGAACTGTCATTTGCGATGCGATCCAAGGAGTTAGATTCCAAACCAACATGGATTTCACCATCGATAATCGCAATCGTGGCTGGAACTGCGCCATTGGTACGAACGATTTCCTCTACCGCCAGCGCGACCTCGATATTTGTAGGTCTTGGAAGGCCATGGCTGATGATTGTTGATTCCAATGCAACAAGCGGAGCATTTTGTGCCAACGCCGCTTGAACTTCCTTCGAGTACCGGATCACGAGACTTAACATTACTGGAAAGATACTCCCGTGGCGCAATTGCTTTCCGATCTCTCGCAGTCGATCTTTGCCACCCTCGGAGTTGAGGGAGCCAATAACACACTCGGAATTTCGGCCAATCCGGGACAGCGGGAATGCGTCTTGTTAGTTGATGGCATGGGAAGAAATGCAATTGAACTGTGCAAGAAAGAGTTAGCAGTTTTTTCGCAGCTGAATGATTTAGAAATTTTACAAGCAACTTTTCCTTCGACTACATCGACCAGTCTTACATCATTTGGAACTGGTGCTGCCGTCGGCGTTCATGGCATGGTCGGCTACACGATGAGGGTCCCACACAGTGGTAATCCAGAGCGATTGTTAAACGCTCTTAAATGGGATGAACGTGTTGATCCATTTATTTGGCAATCAGAAAAAACTTTATTTGAGAGAGCCCGCCAGCAAGGTATTTCAGTTTCGCACGTAGCTGCCAAACGTTACCAAGAAACCGGCTTTACTCGCGCGGCTTTACGGGGAGCAGATTACCTCGGTGCCAATCAAGTTGATGAGTTAGTTTCAAATGCGAAATCGGCTCTTTCAAAAAGTAAATCTTTTGCCTACGTTTATATCAACGATGTCGATGACGCTTCACATCGCGAAGGTTTTGGCTCAGAGAGATTTTTTGCTGCGATGATTAAAGCCGCAGATTTGATAACCAAATTAGTAGAGAATCTTCCAGCCGGAACCAGGCTTTGGATTACTGCGGATCACGGAATGATAAATCGAGATGAGTATTGCGTATTAGGAAAAGGAAATGATTTATTAGAAAATGTTAAGTTGCTCGGTGGCGAACCTCGAGTTCGCTATTTATATCTAAAAGAGGGATCCCTAGAAGAAACTAAGTCACAATGGCAGGAGTATTTTGGTGAAAAGGTTTTGCTGTTTTCGCGAATCGAAGCGGTAAATCAAGGGTTCTTCGGCGGTCCCGTGACTGAACACAATCTGGAACGAGTAGGGGATTTAATTGCGGTCGCGCAAGGCCAAATAATTTTGGCGGAACCTGAGCGCGAAGAGCTACAGCTTTCAATGGTTGGCCATCACGGAGGTATTACTCCGGCAGAAATTGAGATCCCACTTCTAGTGCATCAGAAGTAAGGTGCTTTTAAAGTTCCTCTTCGGAATCATCTTTCTTTTTGCTGCGACCAAACATAATGTCATCCCAAGATGGAATGGAGATGCGACGAGTTACGCCATCTTTTTTCGCATCAGCCTCTAAATCTTTTGGATCTTTTCCAGGAGCTAACTCTTCCGCTCTTTCATCGACCATTGGATCGGTTCGGACCGCAACGAGTCGAGGAGGTTGTGGCGATTCACCTTCTGCGGGGAAGAGAACTCCATGATTGCTCATGCGATCATTTTTCACTGTTTGCTTACTTGGAATCTCTTCGCCATTAATCCAACGTGCGCCATCATCTCTGGAAACAAAGCTTCGCTTATTAGGGTCAAATATCCAGCTAGCCTCTGACTGTCCCTCGCTTGATGGGTAAGTTAGAACTAAATGCCAAGTTCCATCTTCTAATCTCCAAGTGTTCCAAGAAACTTGATTCATATTAACGCCACGTGGAGCTAAACGAAGAATTACCAACTCGGAGAGTGGAAGCGAGGCACCCTTAGGAGATGCCTTCAATGCTTGCTCGATAATCCAAGCTCGCTCCTGCATTATTGGACTGGCGTAACGTTCGATTTTTTCTGTTGACAGTCCAGAAAGATTTGCAACATCAGAATAACTTTCACCAGCGCGCAGCCGAGCTTGAATCTCTTTAATGGAAAGTTTGGGTGAACTTTCAACGACTGGAGTTAGGCGTCGTTCATTTACTGAGGCTCTAAGTGAGTCACTAACGCGAACTAGAAATTTATTCCCATCATTATCGGTCAGCTCTATGTGCTCACCGTCTTGAGTTCTTCCAACGACCCTTAATTCAGTCACGGGGAAAGATTGCCACAACTCACCGCATTTTCAGGGGAGCGAGGCCCTAAATTGTCGCAACTTTTGCGCGCCAAACCTTTAGATATGGCAATAGAGAGAGTACGGCTATTGCCATGCAACCTAATGGAACTATGAATGCGACAGAAGGTCCGTAATTGTCAATGATGTAGCCAGTTAGCGCTGTTGGGATTGCTCCACCAAGATTCAAAGCAGCAATCGCCCAAGCCAGAACTTCAGTTTTTCGTTTTTCACTTACAGATCTCTCTGCGACCGCAAATCCCGCGGTTAACAAAGGGGCGATAGCCAATCCATTTATGAAGAGCACGAAAGCCATCACCATCAAATTACCTTCAAATAAAAAGGCGGCGAGCAAAATTGGGATAGTTAATGCGGTTAGGGCGAATAAAGAAATGATAAAACGTCGACCTTCACTCAACTTCCAATGGATGCTTCCGCTAACGAAGGCAGAAATTCCAGAGCTAAGCGACCAGATAGCAATAAAGAATCCACTGTATTCGCGAATTCCGAATTTATCTGAGTACCCGACAATTACCAGTCCGGTGGAGCTAAAAAAAGCACCTGTCATCATTAATGGAATAAACAATGCCCTAACAAATTTATCTCTAATCAGAAGTGAATGATCTTCGCCTGGCTCTCTTGGGTGTGCAGGTGGTTGAGTTTTTCCTTGCAGTAAGAAAAGAATCGCACCAACTGCTAGAAAGCCCATCGCAGCAAAGATTGCGGCTGCCGGAAAGAAGTAAGAGGCAACCAAGGTTGCAATTACAGGTCCGCTAGTAAAAATTATTTCATCGACAAGTGCCTCAAATGAATACGCGGTATCGATAAGTTTTCGGTCTTCACCAATCGCATGTATCCAACGTCGACGCACCATTTGCCCCGAGCCAATTACAAAAGCTTCAAAAATCATGGCGCAGAGAAACCAACTCCATGTAGGGGCATCGCTCTTAACTAGATATACAAATAGCCCGAGGAAAATCAGATGGATAGGGGCGGTTATCGAAAGCACGCGGTTTTGACCGAATTGATCTGCAGCACGTGACCACAGTGGTGTTGCAACGGCCAGCACCACAGAAGCAAACATTGAGAGAGCTCCGGCGAGAGCGTATGAGTCGGTTTCAGATACGACAAAGAGAACAATTGCCAGATAAAGCATTGAAATCGGCATTCGCAAAATGAACCCGGCAAATGAAAAGCGCCAACCTCCAGGCACCGCAAATAGGCGTTTGTAAGAAGTGAGCATGTTAAGAGTGTACTTGAGCCTAGCTTTTGTGGCGTACGAAGTGAGTTCTTTCTAACTATGTAGAGCCTGTGCTTAGATGAGGCCATGGATGTAGCAACAGAGTTAATGGAAATTGCCGAACGTATCGCTTTGCAAGCTGGTGAGTTGCTAAAGAATCGCCCTTCGAAATTTGAACTTGATGAGAAAAGTGGCGTCCTAGATTTCGCTACTCAAATGGATCATGAAAGTGAGAAATTGATTGTCGGTGAGATTTTAAAGGCAAGGCCCAATGATGGATTATTGGGAGAAGAGGGAGCTAACAAAGAAAGTAAATCTGGAATTACTTGGGTGATTGATCCAATTGATGGCACTGTTAATTATCTTTACGACCTTCCAGGTTGGTGCATCAGCATTGCAGCAAAAGATGAAAATGGCGGATTAATCGGTGTTGTGTACTCGCCATCTACAAACTCTCTTTGGAAGGCAAAGCGTGGCGGAGGAGCTTTCTTAAATAACTCACCAATTAGATGTAACGAACCGGTACAGCTCAATCGAGCACTCGTTGGCTCCGGATTCGCCTACGACATTGAGCGCAGAAAAGTTCAGGCGGAGTTCATGGCACGTTTTCTGCCTGAGATAAGAGATCTACGTCGCTTGGGAGCGTGTGCGGTTGATATTTGCCATGTTGCAAGCGGTTCTTTAGATGCGTTTTTTGAAGCGGGGGTAAATGAGTGGGACTACGCCGCCGCTGGGCTCATTGCAGCAGAGGCGGGTGCAAAAGTGACCATTAAATCCGGAATCTGGAACGGGCAAAAACATCAGGTTCTGGCTGCCGGCCCGAGCCTGCATGCAGCCATCGAAGCCTTGCTCAGCTAGCTGGCGCTGGCTGGATAAGCGTGATTTAGCGGTTGGGGAGCTTGTGTGGCAAGATACCGCCGTTATTGAGCGTAAAGCTCCAATATCTCTTTTAAGTGACCATACCTTTTAGTACAGATTGTTAGGACAAATGATGAACGTGCTCGATGCGGTTGATTCCGTCACACTCCGTAAGGATCTACCAACCTTCCGCCCTGGCGATGAACTTAAGGTTCACGTTCGCGTTATCGAAGGTAACAAGAGCCGTATTCAGGTTTTCCAAGGTCTAGTAATCGCCCGCCAGGGTTCTGGCGCACGCGAAACATTCACAATCCGCAAAATTTCTTATGGCGTTGGCGTGGAGAGAATTTTCCCAGTCCATGCACCAGTAATTGAAAAAATTGAACTAGTTCGCAAGGGCGAGGTTCGTCGCGCCAAGCTTTATTACCTTCGTGAGCTTCGCGGTAAGGCTGCAAAGATTCGTGAGCGTCGTGGGGCAGAAGATCTAGAAGCGGTCTACTCAGCTCCAGCTCCGGTAGAAGAGAGCGCAGTAGTAGAAACTCCAGTTGTAGAAACACCAGTAGTAGAAACCCCTGCCGCTGTTGAAGAGCAGGTTTCAGAGGTTGCAGCAACCACTGAAGCAGTTGCAGAAGAAACAACAACTGACGAAGCAAAGTCTTAATCTCGACCTAAACCGGTCGAAATAAAGGTCCTTTCAATGTTTGCAAAGGCCAAGAAATCAACGCTTCGTGAACTACCAATTTTGTTGGTATCGGCATTGATTCTCTCTGTCATAGTCAAAACATTTTTCGTACAGTTTTTCTTCATACCTTCAGGATCAATGGAAAACACTTTGCAGGTAAATGATCGTGTTGGAGTAAACAAGTTCGGGGCTCTTTTCAGCGACATTAAACGTGGAGAAGTTGTAGTGTTTCGCGATCCGGCAAATTGGCTAACAGCTCCTTATGATGACAAAACTGGTCTTTCCAAAGTTATTCGTGACTCTTTAGTTTTTGTAGGTGTCATGCCGGATCCAGCCAAGCAGTATTTGATTAAACGGGTAATCGGAGTGGGCGGAGATCGCGTCGTTTGCTGTAACGCAGAAGGCAAGCTCGAAGTAAATGGCGTGGCCGTAAATGAGCCATATATTTACGCCGGAGATAAACCATCTGATTCCAACTTCGATGTAAAGGTGCCAAAGGGATTTATTTGGGTAATGGGAGATCATCGCGGCGCTAGTGCAGATTCAAGATTCCACACCGATGATCCAAACAAGGGAATGGTTCCATTAGACAAGGTAACCGGAAGAGCTCTAGTTGTAGTTTGGCCAGTTAAAAACGCGACCATTCTCGATGTCGGAAAAGATCTCTCAGAAATTCCAGTTAAAAAGGCCTCTTAAAAAGTTAATGACTGCATACAAGTCATGATTGAAGAAAAGTTAATTGCTGCAGGCATCAATTCAATTGCTGGAGTCGATGAAGCTGGGCGAGGAGCATGTGCAGGTCCACTTGTAGTTGCAGCGGTCGTTTTGCAGGACCCCAAGTCGGAAAAACTTTCTCAAGTGCGAGATTCAAAAGAGCTTACGGAAAAGAAAAGAGAGTTGCTTTACGAGGTAATCAAAGCAGAGGCAGCCACATATTCAATTATTGAAATCACCCCAAAGGAAATAGATCAAACAGGGCTGCATAAATCCAATCTTGAGGGGATGCGAAGGGCAATAAATGCTCTTGATTTACTTCCGCAATACATTCTCACAGATGGTTATGAAATTGATGGAATGCCCGCCCCGTCACTTGCAGTTTGGAAAGGTGACCAAGTTGCAATTTCCATCTCAGCAGCTTCAATTTTGGCGAAGGTTTATCGAGATCGAAAAATGAAAGAGTTAGATTTGCTTTATCCTGGTTATGGTTTAGGAAAACATAAAGGCTATGTAACCCGTAGCCATATGGATGGCTTAAACAAACTGGGTGTAACCGATATTCACCGGCACTCCTATGCAAACATCGCCGCTCTTATCAACAGTTAGAGATATCCACACTTAATTGATTTCTAATTCACTACTAGGTCAATGAATCTAGTTTGCCGTCATGGCTTTAAATCAAAGTGCAGCTGAGCTTGGCAAAGTCGGAGAAAAAGCAACCGAGAATTACCTCCTAGCTAAGGGTTATCAAATACTTGATCGCAATTGGCGCATCAAGGAAGGAGAAATCGATCTTGTAGCGCTTTCCAGCGAACAGGTGATCGTATTTGTTGAGGTAAAGACCAGATCCAACAACAACTATGGCGAGCCATTAGAGGCGATTAATCCCCAGAAGTTACGGCGGATGCAGCGGTTAGCTCTAGCCTGGTTAGCAACAAATCAAAAGCTGGGTGCTAATTATCGAATCGATGTCTCTGGAGTACTGCTGGGGCGTTCAGGTGAATTAAGTATCGATTATCGGATCGGAATCTTATGAGCGTAGCGGTTACAAAATCAGTCTCGCTTCAAGGAATAGATGGAGAGATAGTTGAAATTGAGGCAGATGTCGCCAAAGGCTTACCTGGTTATTTGCTCCTGGGATTGCCTGATGCGGCGTTAAATGAGTCTCGAGATCGGATTAGATCAGCTGTAATTAACTCTGGTTTAAATTGGCCACAAAACAAAATCACGGTTTCGATGTCGCCAGCGTGGCTACCAAAAAGTGGATCCGGGTTTGATTTACCAATTAGCATGGCCATTCTGACTGCCAGTGGTCAGTTAAATCCAAATCAAATCGATAACACCTTGTTCATTGGAGAGCTTTCGTTAGAGGGATTTTTGCGGCCAATTCGAGGAATTATCCCGATGTTAATTGCAGCAACGAAAAATGGAATTACCCGTGCCATAGTTCCAGAAGCAAACCAGGCCGAGGCATCGTTAGTTGAGGGAATTGAGATTTATTCCGCTAGAAATCTCGCTCAAGTCATACGCGGAATCAATGGCCAAGAAGCCTTGCAAAAAGTTTTAGAGGTGGGTTTTTCTGAATCGGAAAACCATTTAGACATCTCACAAGTAGCGGGACAACAAATGGCAAAGTTTGGATTAGAGGTTGCCGCAACCGGCGGACATCATCTTTTGATGATTGGACCACCTGGAACCGGTAAAACAATGTTGGCGGAGAGAATCCCCAGCATCCTGCCGCAATTGAGTACCTCCCAAGCTCGAGAGGTGGCTGCAATTCACTCAGTTGCTGGAACTCTAGCTAACAGGTTAGGCAACAAAAATGGATTTGATAAGACGCCACCATTTATTGCACCTCATCACACCACTACCACCGTTGCAATGGTGGGTGGAGGCGGAAAGGTAATTCGACCTGGAGCCTGCTCGCTTGCACATCATGGTGTGTTGTTCATCGATGAAGCCCCAGAGTGTGGAGTCGGGATCTTGGATTCATTACGCCAGCCGTTGGAGTCTGGCATTGTTGAAATAACTCGCGCGATTGGAACTTTGCATTTCCCGGCTCGGTTCATGTTGGTGTTAGCGGCAAATCCTTGTCCCTGCGGGAAATTTTCCGGCAAGGGAAGGGGATGTCAATGCACCTCCCTTCAAGTGCGTCGCTATCTAAATCGACTTTCAGGTCCGCTATTGGATCGCATTGATCTGCGACTTAAAGTTGAGACACCATCGCGATTGGAGCTTGCAGATACAAACGATCGGGAGTCGAGCGGGACGGTGCGTGCTCGCGTTGCGATGGCACAAAGCATTGCAAGAGAACGTTTTTCCGATTTCCCATTTCAATTGAACTCGCAAATTCCATCAGAATTACTGCGTACCAAATTCAAAGCAGAACCCAAGGTTATGGCGGCATTGCATAACATGATTGATCGCGAAGAGATTTCGGCGCGAGGTTTTCATAAATTGCTTCGAATTTGTTGGACCATCGCTGATTTAAGGCAGGTTGAAATTCCTCGTATCGCTGAACTTGAGACAGCATTGGAGCTACGAACTGCAAATGAGATTGCAGCATGAGCCAAAATGCAAAACTAATTCTATTTTCTGCAATAGAAGGCGGCTCCAAATTCTGGGTTTCCGAGTTGCAGCGCCTGGGAGCTGAAGAGCTGCTCCGGCGAATAATCGACAACGCTTATAGTTCACAAAGAAAATCCGCCGACCGGATAAGAGAAAAAATCCTATCAACGACAAGTAATGCCCTAGCCGACGAAATTGAACGCTGCGGAGGTCGATTCATTACCGCTGAATCTGAAGAGTGGCCCACCGCCTTAAATGATTTAGCTGCGCCACCAATCGGATTAATAATTAAAGGAAAGTCTCTCAAAAACAATGCTGTCTCCATTGTTGGGACGAGAAATCCCACGACATATGGCGCACGGATTGCAAGTGAGTTTGCTGCGGGATTTGCTGATCGCGATTGGTGTGTAGTTAGCGGTGGTGCCTATGGAATAGATACTCACGCGCATCGTGGCGCTATTGCTGCCGAAGGGGTAACGGTTGCGGTGCTTGGTTCTGGAGTTTGCGTTAACTACCCCGCAGGTAATGAGCGATTGTTTAATGAGATTACTGAATCTGGTTCATTAGTTTCTGAAGTTATGCCGTTTGAGAAGGCCAGGCCAGAAAGATTTCTAACTAGAAATCGAATAATTGCCGCATTGACCAAGGGCACCATAGTTGTTGAAGCGGCCTTTAGAAGTGGTTCATTACGTACCGCCCGAGAAGCAGCGGAGATTTATCGCACCGTTATGGCGGTTCCCGGGCCTATTACCTCGCCGACTAGTGATGGTTGCCATCGATTAATTGGAGAGAGATGCGCGGAAATTGTCACATCGGTAAGTGATGCGATGGAACTTTTGATGCCATTGGCGCCAACAATTGATAGTACCCTTAGAGGTGATGAGTCATAAAGCAGCATTTGTAGCGATCGTTGGTCGGCCTAATACCGGAAAATCAACTTTAGTAAATGCTTTAGTGGGAGAGAAAATTGTCATCACCTCTCATCATCCAAACACCACTAGAAATGCCATCCGAGGAATTGTCACAACACCTGATTATCAATTGGTGGTAGTCGATACTCCTGGTGTTCATAAGCCAAAAACCTTACTTGGCGGTGCGCTAAATACCATGGTAAGTGAGAGTATGGATTCGGTGGATTCAATCGTTATGTGCATTCCCGCGATTGAAGATATTGGGTCAGGCGATAAATTTATTGCCGATGAAATAGCTACCCATAAGAACGCCAAGAAAATCTGTGCCATAACTATGGTTGATATGTCTAAGAAAGCGGAGCTGCCACAACAGTTAATTGCTGCTAGTAAATTGGCGCAAGATGCTGGATTTCAGTGGGATGACATTGTTCCACTCTCGGCTAAAACAGATGATCAAGTCCAGTTGTTGTTGGATCTACTAGCTAAATATGCTCCTGAGTCACCTGCCTTTTATCCCTCGGATATGAAATCAGACCAAGAACTTGAAACCCAGTTAGCTGACTTAATTCGTGAAGCGGCAATCGCCGATGTATTTGAAGAGGTTCCCCATTCCATAGCTGTTCTGATTGATGAAATAAGCGAGCGGGAAAAAAGGACCCCAGACGAACGTCCTTTCTTTGATATCCATGCCTCAATTGTTGTTGAGCGCGATAGCCAAAAAGCCATCATCATTGGAAAAAAAGGTGAGCGGTTGAAGGAAGTTGGCATAAACGCCAGAGCTGAGATTGAGAAGAAACTTAAAGGACGAGTTTTTCTTGGGTTGCATGTAAAAGTAATGCCAAATTGGCAAAGTGATGCAAAGGCGCTGACTAAGTTAGGATTTAACCAGCAGTAATTAAGCTGCGATTACAGGGGCGACCGGCTTGCGGCTGGCGTAGTAGGAGCCAATCAAAACCAGAGGCAATCCAATTGCAATCGCTAAGGTCAATTTTTCATTTAACAAAATGATTCCCAAGATGACCGCAATTGCGGTGTTTGGATAAACCACCAAGGAAGCACGTGCCGCACCGATTTCATCAAGTACGATGAAAAAGACCCAAAACGCGAGTGCGGTGCAAATAACTCCTAAGCCGACTGTGGAAAGAACAGCCTGTACTGATGGAGCTTTCTCTGGCAAATGTGTAAATGCAAAAGGGGCAAAGATTAGGGAGGAAATTCCCATGGCAATTCCATTTATTGCTACACCCGATGCGCCCGGTGCTTTGCTGGTGATCATGTTGACCGCCCAGGCGTAAGAAAAAGCGGAAACCAAAACACCAAATAGCGAAGCTAAATTCGCAACATCATTTAAAGATTCAATTCCAACAATTAGCGCAATCCCAACCAGCCCGATTCCAATTCCAAACACGCGGGTTCGATGTGCTGCAGTGGTATCTCCAGAGTAGTGAGCGAAGAAAGTTGCCCAAATGGGAACAGTTGCAATTAGCAAGGCAACGACCCCAGAGGAGAGATTTCTTTGTGAGCTAGTGATTAAAGTCCATGGAATAACCATTTCCAGGATTGCGTAAATCAGAATGTACTTCCAATGTTTCAGAGCCGGTAAGAAAGTTTTTTTATAGAGTGCCAAGGGAATCAACACCGCTGCACCAATAAATACTCGGGAAAAAACAATTAGGGGAGTAGAAAGCTCATCCACTGCAACTTTCATGAATAGGTATGGGACGCCCCAAAGCAAACCCACTAGGGCAAACAAGCCCCAACCTTTACGCGACATTTACTTGATTACGCTCCGATACAAATCGATAGTTTGTTGCGCAACCTTATCCCAGCCAAATTCCTCAACCGCTCTTTTTCGACCAGCTTTTCCCATACTAACTGCCAACTCAGTATTAGACATCACATCATTTATTGCTTTAGCAAGTCGCTTTTCGAACTCCGGTGCATCCTTTGTATATTCAACTAGCACTCCTGTTTTGCCGTCGGCGACTACCTCTGGAATTCCTCCAACATTGGATGCAACGACTGCTGTTTCGCAAGCCATGGCTTCCAAGTTAACAATTCCTAGCGGTTCATAAATTGAAGGACAAAGGAATGCCTGCGCTTGTGTAAGTAGCGCGGTTAATTCATGGTGCGGCAACATCTCTTTAATCCAGATGATGTTTCCGCGGTCTTGGGAAAGTTCAGCGATTAATTCCTCTACCTCCTGGCCAATGGCCGGTTCATCAGGAGAGCTCGCAGCCAATACCAATGTGAAATCTGGATTAACACCGTTCCAGGCACGAAGTAAATGTGCCAGACCCTTTTGCCGCGTGATACGACCTACGAACATCGCGTAGTTAGATTTAATGCCATATTTCTCAATAACTTTGGCATCATTGTTTGGGACAAACTTTTCGGTGTTGATGCCATTTCGAATTGTAAATACTTTTGTTGGATCAACATTGGGATACGCCTTGAGTACATCAGATCGCATCCCATCGCTAACAGCAATAATTGCAGATGCGTTTTCAAAAGCTAATCTTTCTACCCAGGAAGAAATTTGATATCCGCCGCCAAGTTGCTCAGCTTTCCAAGGTCGAAGTGGTTCGAGGGAATGGGCTGTTGCAACATGAGCAATTCCATAACTTTTAGCTGCTAAATATCCAGCAAAGTTTGCATACCAAGTATGGCTATGAACAACATTTGCCTCTGCAATTGGAGTTGATTGGCCCATAGCAATATCGCTATCAATTAGTAATGCTTGAAGAGCTGGATTTAATTGGGTTAATTCTCCAGTTAATGGATAAGCGTGGGCGTCATTTCGTGTTTCACCAAAGCAATGAACCTGGGATGAAATTTCTGGGAGCTGATTTAGAGCAGAAACCAGGTTTGTCACATGAACCCCAGCTCCGCCGTAGATTTTTGGCGGCCATTCCTTGGTAATCATGGCTACTTTGACCTGTTTATTGCTCACCCGCTAAGAGTATCGTTAGGGCATGGCGCGCTTAGATCTTCCGTTAGGAATTGTCCTTGCTGGTGGTGAAGGTAAGCGTTTGATGCCATTAACAGCGGATCGCGCAAAGCCAGCGGTGCCTTTCGGTGGCTCCTATCGCTTGGTCGATTTTGTTTTATCAAATCTAGTAAATGCTGGCTTTCTACGCCTTGCAGTTCTTACTCAATACAAATCACATTCTCTAGACCGCCACATAACCACAACTTGGCGCATGTCTAATTTATTGGGTAACTATGTAACTCCGGTGCCCGCACAACAAAGATTAGGTCCGCGTTGGTATACAGGTAGCGCTGATGCAATCTTGCAAAACTTTAATTTAATTCATGATGAGAATCCAAAGCATGTAATCGTATTTGGTGCTGATCACGTTTATCGAATGGATCCAGATCAGATGTATCAACAGCATCTACAGACTGGCGCAGGCGTGACAGTAGCGGCTATTCGAGTTAAGCGAAGTGAGGCCTCAGAGTTTGGCGTAATTGAGTTAGCAGAAGACGGAATTACAATCAAAGCGTTTCATGAAAAACCTGCTAATCCACCCGCGATGCCAGGTCATCCAGATTTAGCGTTGGTATCGATGGGAAATTACATTTTTCGTCGAGATGCAATGGAAGAGGCTTTGATAATTGATTCAGAGGACCCTGATAGTCGTCACGATATTGGTGGAAACATAATTCCAGCTATGACAAATGCAGGACTGGCAAAAGTTTACGATTTTGCAAACAATGTTGTCCCAGGTGAAACAGAGCGCGACAAAGGATATTGGCGCGATGTGGGTTCAATAGACTCTTACTTTGATGCACATATGGATTTAGTTTCTCCATTGCCGATTTTCAATCTTTACAATCGCCAGTGGCCAATCTTGACTAACCCTCCATCAAACCCGCCAGCTAAATTCTCCGAGCGCGGAATTGCATTTGATTCGGTGGTTGGAGCTGGATCAATCATTTCAGGCGGAGAATTGCGCAGAACTGTTGCCTCATATGACGTAATGGTGAATCGCGATGCCGCAGTTGAAAGTGCGGTTTTGATGCCTTCAGTGAGGGTAGGCGAGGGAGCAAAAATTAAGAATGCAATCCTTGATAAAAATGTTGTTGTAGAACCAGGCGCGACAATTGGGTATGACTTGGATCGAGATCGCGAGAGATTTACAGTTTCCTCTGGGGGAGTTGTAGTCGTAGGTAAAGGCATCACCGTAACGCGCTAGATAAGCCCTTAAGTTGGCGAAACTTTGAATAAGGTAGACTTTCGCCCGCGGTCAACGAAGACCTCAAACCTCTAATAAATCTAATCGGAGTATTTTTATGCGTTTCGGTGTGCTCACAGGTGGCGGAGATTGCCCAGGTCTTAATGCTGTTATTCGCGCAGTGGTTCGAAAAGGCGAGAAGGAATACGGCTACGAGTTCATTGGCTTTCGCGATGGCTGGAAGGGTCCGTTAGAAGGATTAACGATGCCGCTAAATATCGCAGCGACCCGTGGAATTTTGCCGCGCGGTGGAACCATCCTTGGATCATCACGCACCAATCCATTCAAAATTGAAAATGGCGTAGAGCGCATCAAAGAAAACCTAGCCAAGATGAACATCGATGCTTTAATTGCAATTGGTGGCGAGGACACTCTAGGAGTTGCTACAAAGCTTCACGCATTAGGTGTAAAGGTAATTGGCGTTCCTAAGACTATTGATAACGATTTAAATAACACCGATTACACATTTGGTTTTGATACTGCGGTAAATATTGCGGTTGAAGCTATTGACCGTTTGCACACCACCGCAGAGTCACATCATCGAGCATTAATTGTTGAAGTTATGGGCCGTCATGCTGGTTGGATCGCGTTGCACTCCGGACTTGCCGGTGGTGCTTCCTGCATCCTTATTCCAGAGGTTCCATTTGATCTCGATAAAGTTTGTAAGTATGTGGAGTCTCGATTCGAGCAGTCCTACGCGCCAATCATCGTGGTGGCTGAGGGCGCCCTTCCAAAGGATGGAGACTTGATTACCAAGGATTCAACTCTGGATGCATTTGGCCATGTAAAGCTTTCGGGTATCGGAGAGTGGCTGGCTAAGGAGATTGAGAAGCGCACTGGAACTGAGGCTCGAACCTCAATTCTCGGCCACATCCAACGTGGTGGAACTCCAACCGCCTTTGATCGTGTTCTGGCCACTCGCTTCGGTTTGCATGCAATAACAGCGGCACATGAAGGCGATTGGGGCAAGATGGTTGCGCTTCATGGCACAAACATCGCCCGAGTTCCTTTGGCCTCTGCAACTGAGAAGCTAAAGACGGTAGATCCTGCGCTGCTAGCCGAAGCCGAAGTCTTCTTCGGATAATTACTACGCAAACTACCTCGATCATTCTCTAACCTTGACTCCATGGCCAGCGATATGAATACAAAAAACTCAATCGATGGATTGTTTGATGATTCATTGAAAGCGGCCCAACAGCCAGCTTGGCCCGATAAGGCGGCATTAGATAAGGCGGTTAGTGAATTAAAGTCCTTACCACCTTTGGTGTTCGCAGGAGAGTGTGACAACTTAAAGGCGCGAATTGCAGAAGCGGCAGATGGCAAGGCTTTTTGGTTGCAAGGTGGAGACTGTGCCGAAACCTTTGCTGCTGCGACAGCGGATTCAATAAGAAATCGCATAAAAACAATTTTGCAGATGGCCGCGGTACTTCAATATGGCGCAAGCTTGCCGGTTATCAAAGTTGGTCGAATGGCTGGCCAGTTCGCAAAACCGCGCAGCAATGATTTTGAAAAACGGGGCGATGTTTCCTTGCCAGCTTATCGCGGCGATGCGGTAAATGATTTGGAATTCACTGAATCAGCTCGCACTCCAGATCCTGCGAGATTGGTCCGGGTTTACAACACATCATCTGCCACCCTCAATTTAGTTCGTGCATTTACCCAGGGCGGATTTGCAGATCTGAGACTGGTGCATGAATGGAATAAGGGTTTTGTTAAAGATTCAAAAATTGGTACTCGCTATGAAGCAATGGCAAATGAAATTGGTCGTGCTCTAGATTTCATGCGAAGTGCTGGAATCAATCCCGAAGAGTTTAAAACAGTAGATTTTTACTCCAGCCATGAAGCTTTGATTCTTGAGTACGAAAAAGCTCTAACCAGAATTGATTCGCGCACCGGTCTTCCTTATGACGTATCGGCACACTTTGTTTGGATCGGCGAGCGAACCAGACAAATTGATGGCGCGCATATGGATTTTGCCAAGAAGATTAAGAATCCAATTGGTGTGAAGATTGGACCAAAGACAACACCAGAGGATGCATTGTCTTTAATTAAGGAGTTAAACCCAGAGAATGAACCCGGTCGACTTACCTTTATTACCCGTATGGGTGCGGGAAATATCAGAAATATCCTTCCGGCAATTGTTGAAGCTGTAACGAACTCGGGCTCAAAAGTGCTTTGGGTTTGCGATCCAATGCATGGAAATACTTACGAGGCTCCTAGTGGTTACAAGACCCGTAAATTTGATGATGTGCTCGAAGAGGTTAAAGGCTTCTTTGAAGTACATCAAAAACTTGGTACCCATCCAGGTGGCATTCATATAGAGCTAACCGGCGATGATGTTACTGAGTGCGTTGGCGGAGGCGAGGAAATCTCTCATGATGATTTAGCTACGCGCTACGAAACTGCATGTGATCCAAGACTTAACCACACCCAATCTCTGGAGTTGGCATTCTTGGTTGCAGAAATGTTGCGCGACCGAAAGTAAGTTTCATGGAGTCGCTATTAATTTCAAGTGTAAAGACCCCAATTGGAAAGCTATCGGTAATATCTAAAGAGGACATTTTGTTAGCCGCCGGCTTTGGTGAGCCGAGCCGGCTCAAATCAGGACTTGCTGAGCAAGATCGTAAGTTAGGTTTTAAAACTGTTCGTAATATCTCAGGTATAACTGATTTGATTTCTGATTATTTTTCCGGAGACTTACTTGCACTTGAGGAAATTTCAGTACGTCAAATAGGTGGAGAGTTTTCACAACGAGCTTGGCGTGCGATGCGGCGCACCAAAGCGGGCAAAACAATTTCCTATTCTCAGTTAGCGGCTAAAGCTGGATCTCCTAATGCGGTGCGCGCAGCCGGTTCGGCCTGCGCAAACAACTTGATTGCCATAGTCGTTCCTTGTCACCGAATTGTTAAGACCGGTGGAGCATTGGGAAATTATGCTTATGGTCTTAAGGCAAAAGATTGGCTATTACGCCATGAAGGCGCGCTGCAGTAATTTTTGCAGAATCTCGCTAGCTCTTTGAATCTGCGAATCACTTACATCCAAGTGGGTAACCAGGCGCACATATGTGGGACCCAGTGCGCTTACCCAAACCCCTTCTGCCTTTGCTGCTGCAGCAAATTCAGCTGCAGTTAACTTTGAGCCAGCGAGTTCAAGACCGACAATGTTGGTTTCAACATGGCTGGGATTTACTGTTGATGGAGCCACTTGCGCACAAGCTTTCGCAAGTTGTTTTGCTTTGACATGATCTTGAGCCAGCAATTCGATGTGGTTATCTAAAGCATAATGACCGGCGGCGGCAAGAATTCCAATCTGGCGCATGCCTGCCCCGTATCGCTTTCGCCAAATTCGAGCTTTTGAAACCCGCTCTTTAGTGGAGATCATTAATGAGCCAACGGGGGCACCCAAACCTTTTGATAGACAGACACTAATAGTGTCAAAGTATTTTCCGAACTCCGCGAAAGAAACACCACTTGCAATATGAGCATTCCAAATCCTTGCGCCATCTAAATGCATTGCCATGCCCATCGGTTCACTAGCTTTTCTCAGGGCAGAAATCTCTGATAGTGATTGAACCGTTCCACCGCCAAAGTTGTGGGTATTTTCAACTGCGATTGCTGTTGTGGAAACTAGGTATGGTCCGGAGTTTGGTCGCGCAAAACTCATGGCGTTTTCATGATCTAAAAGCCCACGCTCATCTCGCCAAGTTCTGGTTGTAATACCGCTAAAGACCGCAGCTGCTCCTAGTTCAGCGCGGGCGATATGTGAGTTAGCCTCGCAAATCAACTCTTCGCCCGGCGCCACCAAAGTTCTTATGGCCAACTGATTTGCAAGCGAACCGGTTGGAGTAAAGAGCGCCGCCTCTTTGCCAAACATTTCTGCAATTCGTTCTTCAAGCGAGTTAACAGTTGGGTCATCAGAGTAAACATCATCTCCAACCGCGGCCCCAGCAATCGCTGCTCTCATCTGTGGAGTTGGTTTTGAGACTGTGTCGGAACGTAAATCGATGATCTCTACTGCTGCGCTCATAGGGCAATAATCTCAGCTGCGAGGATGATTGGAAACCCTTGGCTGCACAATGGCGAGCATTGCAATCAAAACCATGCCACCGCCGATTGCCAGCCTCAAAGTAAAGGGTTCCATGCCATACATAAAGGAAAATAGAGCGGCAAATACAACTTCCATCGTCAGGATTACAGCTACTTTTGTCGTGGAAATTCTGGCTTGAGACCAAGTTTGAATCACGAAGGCAAATGCGGTTGCAAATACTGCGGTAAACAAAACTACTGACCAAACCTGCATATCGGGCGGCGCTTTGTATCCATTGATTAGTGCAGGTATTGCTGCGACTAGAGCACAACTGGTGAGTTGAATAACTGTTAGCGCGTAGGCATCAAAACTTTTACTCCAACTGCCAAGCAGGATTATGTGCAAGGCGAAAAGAGCTGCAGAAATAAGGACGAAAATCTCACCTGTTCCGACGCTCCACCCTTCGATCGATAAGACCGCAAGTCCGGCAACCGCTAGAAATATGTAGAAACAAATCGCGAGCGTTAACTTTTCTTTCAAAAATAGAAAAGCCAATAATGGAGTTATAACTACATAAAGCCCCGTTATAAATCCGGTGATTGCGGGGGTAGTGCGTTCTAGGCCAAGAGTCTGAAAGATGTATCCGGCGCCAAGTGCAGCTCCGATTACTAAACCCTTTAAAACCAAATCCTTGTTAAATTGTTTAAGAACCTTGGGTCTTATTGCGATCATCGCGATCGCGGCGACTAGGAAGCGCGAAACTAGGAAACTATAAACATCCTGTTGATCCAGAATATCTTTCATCCAAACAAAGGAAATTCCCCACATGGCCGCAACGGCCAACAACGCCCATGGCGCCAACTTGAGCTGCATTATTTATCGCGCATCTTGCGTAGAGCCGCCACTTCTTTTCCATGCTCTGGCTCTTCACCCGGAGTTTCCAGAATCAAGGGGGCGTTCGCAACTGCGGGATGCGCCATCAACTCAGCAAATGGCTTGATACCGAGCTCTCCTTCGCCCAGGTTTTGATGACGATCTTTAAGTGAACCCAAAACATCCATTGAATCATTGGCGTGAATAAGTTGGATTCGCTCTTTACCTGCGACTTCAACTAACAGATCAATAGTTTTAGTCATGCCACCTTTGGTTTTTATGTCATGTCCAGCTGCAAATACATGGCAGGTGTCTAGACAAACGCCAACTTTTGGATGCCACTCCAAAGCTTCAAAGTACTTGGTTAAATCATCGAGCTTCTTCACTAATGACTGACCTTGTCCAGCCGTCGGCTCTAGCAATAACCAAGGATCCTGATCATCAAGTTTTTCCAGGATTGGCATCATTCCATCATGAATTTGTTTCCATGCCTGCTTTACGTGAGCTTCATCTACGGCAGAGCCGGTATGGATGACAACGCCTAGTGCTCCGATCTCTCGTCCCCGCTTTAAAGAGTAAGAAGTGGAGGCCAGTGAGTTCTTGTAGGTCGCTTCGGTAGGGGAGCCGAGATTAATCAAAAATGGTGCGTGCACATAGGTTTCGATATCAAGCTCTTGAGTTTTGGCTACAAAGGCTTCATCTGCAACTGGGTTTGACTCTGGCATCGCCCAAGTTCGCGGACTTGAGGCGAAAACCTGAATCGCTTCAGCTTTGATGGTTTGCGCATACTGAATAGAGCGCTTGGCCATACCACCTGTAGTTGGGACATGAGCACCGATGCGAGGTTTTCTGGGTGATGGCATCGCGTTACCCTACAGTGATAGTCACGTTTGAGCCACGTTTAACTTTGGTTCCAACCTTTGGCGAGACATTGGTTACCACTTTATTCTTCTTATTTCCGACCTTTTTCACGGTAACTTTTAGATCTAGGTCCTTTAAAGTAGCAATCGCCTTCTCCTCTGAAACAGAGAAAAGGTTAGGAATGAATACAAATTCTGAACCCTTAGAAACTAACAAGGTAACGGTACTGCCCTTATCTGCCTCTCCGGCAGCAGGGGATTGGCTAATTACCGCACCTACTGGAAGGTCTTCGCTAAATACATATTTAGTTTCAACTTCAAATCCGGCTTCAGTCAACTCATTTAGAGCTTGTTCGCCACTCTTACCTTTGTAACTAGAAATGCCAACTTGCTCAATACCTTTTGAAATAAAAATATTTACTTGACTATCTCGCTTTATTTTCTCTCCAGCGGCGGGAGCTGAACGCATAATGAAATTCTTAGGAAACTCGGTCGAGAACTCTTCAATAACTTCTCCAACTATCAGCTTGTTATCTTTTAGTAGTGATTCCGCAACTTCGAGTTTCAAGCCTTGTAAATTGGGTACTGCATATCGCTCTTTGCCGCGCGAGATTGTTACTGAAACTGTGCCATCTGGCTCTGATCTGCCTCCGCCGGCTGGATCTGAAGAAATAACTTTGCCTTCTGGAATATCCTCGCTGAACTCTTCGCGAGCGATATTCAGATTTAAACCTAGATCCTTCAGCTGTGATTTAGCTTGCTGAAGAGTTAGCCCGGCCAATGAGGGAACAACTACTTTGGATCCTGGCCCGATACCTACATACCAAGTGAGAGCCGCTAGTAATAGAGCGAGGCCAGCTGCAATCCTGCGATTTCGCTGCACTCGAGGCGATAACTTTTTCTTGCTAGTAGAGCTGGTCTTCTCTTTTTTCGCCACGGCTTCCTCGTTTCTCTCCGATTTGTTATCGGTAAGTGAAAACTTGTTCTTCTTTTCTTTTGTTGTCGTTTTAATAGGAATAGGAGGTAAATCCAGCTCTAGACTTAGTTGGCGCCGTTTTGGATCGAGTTTTTCGGAGAGAGCTCGCAATAGCTCTTGAAACTCGCCGGCATCTTTTGGTCTCTTGTCTGGATCAATGTTTGTAGCACGAAGTACTAGCTCATCCACTTCCTTTGAGATGCTTGATTTCAAAGTAGAAGGAGCGGGAACTCGATCATTCACGTGACGAATCGCAATTTGTACTGGATCTTCTCCCTGATAAGGCTTTTGCCCGGTTAAGACCTCAAATAAAACAATTCCAAGTGAATAGACATCACTTCTGGGGTCTGAGATTCCACGTTGCACCTGTTCAGGAGATAGGTAAGAAACGCTACCTAAGATCACACTCGACTCAGCGGTCATGGTGCTGCCGAGTAACGCTCCTCTGGCTAAGCCAAAGTCGGCAATCTTTATTCGGCCTTCTTTAGAAACCAAAATGTTTTCTGGTTTTATATCACGATGAACGATTCCAAGTTTGTGCGCGGCAGCAAGTGCGCTAGCAACTGGAGTTATGATTTGTAGCGCTCTCTCAACTGAGAGCGAGCCCTGCTCATGTAAGTAGTCCCGTAGAGTGGAGCCTTCTACTAACTCCATTACGATAAATACACAAGGAACTCCACCTTGATTCCAACCCTGATCTAGAACTGCAACGATATTTGGGTGAGAGAGCGATGCAGCGGCTTTGGCTTCTCTGATGAATCTAGAGACAAACTGTTCATCTTGCGCCAAGTGTGGATGCATAACCTTGACCGCAACTTGACGATCAAGACGAAGATCTAGCGCAGCGTAAATTGTGGCCATGCCACCTGAAGCGACTATTCGGGTGAGCCGGTATCGACCATCGATAGTTTCTCCCGATAAGTCAGACACGTCCGGAATTTTAGATGAAACTCTTCCCATCAATGCGAATAGTGGCGCAATCTCGGGTGTTTTCTTGCTTAAAGTGCTCTGATTCCCGCATTTGCCAGATTCGCATGTGATTCTCTATGTAATCACCATCACGACGTAAGACTCGATTCAAACCAACTTTAGATTCGATATCAATCCAAATGAGTTGATCAAGGTATTTGCGAACCGCCTTTTGTCCGGATCCAACCCCTTCAAGTATCAAGATTTCCGGATGTGGATGCCGCTCTAGTTCCCCATACCTTCCTGCGAGCCATTCGTACTTGCGATATTCATAGGCTTTTCCTTCACTTACGGGTTTTGCAATTCCGCTTTCAAGAATACGGGTTAAATTGGGGGTCAAGGCGTTTTCCCAACCGTCATAAAGGTCATCCATATGAATAACATGAACAGCTTTGTTGGGGTAACTAGCCTCAAGCTTTCGCGCCAGCGTTGTCTTTCCAGCTCCTGCAGGTCCATCAATGGCAATTATTTGAGCATGTTTACTTCTTCGCTCACCGACTTCAATTGCCTTTATAACATCTTGAAGTGAAATTGAATGTTTCATGCTCTCTGGCTTGATTGAAGTTTTCGCCAACTAAACCAGCCGAAAATGGCAATCGCAGTTAGAGCTGCATACAGAACCGCAGTAAACCAATACTCTTGATTTGCGTAGTGGTAAGTTCCAAATGCATCAATCACAATCCACAAAATCCAGGTTTCGTGTCTTTGCAAAACCATAACAATCTGCGCAATGGTGCTGGAAACTAACAAGAAGGAATCTGGTTTTGAAGCAGCAGCTCCAATATCGGCTAATGCAGGTGCACTAATCAACCAAATACCAATTAGAGCTAGGAGCCAAAGCAATCTTTCTTTATTGGACATATAACGAGGCTGTGCACCTTTAGCGCTCCAACCAAACCAACCCCAAACTGCCGCCGCAATAAACACAATCTGCAATATCGCACTAGCGAAGAGATCCACCTGATAGAAGAAAACTCCGTACAAAGCGCTGCTTAGAAACCACCAGGGCCAGGCAATCCTCTTGCCCAAGGCGCCGAGAATTACAGCGATAAAAGAGGCGATTACCGATGCAAACTCCAGATAAGAAACTTCATATCCCCAGGCGGTGAAAAATGTAGACATCACTTACTCCCTTCCAATTCGCATTACCGAACTGGTCCAACGGTCGACCTCGCGGTCCTCTCAGCCAACTTTTGGCTCCCGAATAGACGAGAGATTAACATAAGCCGTGCTCAAGTTCAGTTACTTCGCCATGTTGACTTTTACTGTTGTGGGTTCATTCTGGCTGGAAGTTATCTTCAAAGTAGGGGTGCTTCGTCGTTTTAAACGAGCGCTTCTGAGCATAATTCCAACTGCAACTGTTTTCTTAATTTGGGATTACTACGCGGTTCATTCCGGTCATTGGTTTTTCGACAAAGAACAAGTTGTCGGAATTTATGGACCTTCCGGGATTCCCTTGGAGGAGTTTCTGTTTTTTCTAGTTGTGCCACTTGCGGCTCTGATGACTATCGAAGCGGTGCGGGCGGTAAACAAACACTGGTCCTTTGGAGATGAAACATGACCTACACTCAATTAGTTTTGTTGGCCATCCCTACTGTGGTTTTGTTTGATTTGTTTATCACCAAATCTCGGATCTTGACCCGGAAAAGTTTTTGGAGTGCGTATGCAATCCTGCTTTTTTTCCAGTTGATTACTAATTGGTGGTTAACATCCCGCGGAATTCTTACCTACGATGAAGATGTAATTACTGGAATAAGAATTGCCGCAGCTCCCGCCGAAGATCTACTTTTTGGATTTTCGATGCTAGTTATGACAATCTCTTTATGGATGTACTGGGGACGAAAAGGCGTGCAGAAGCACTAACAACTATCGCGCTTGCACCGCTTGTAGCCAAGCAGGAAAAGCAGTTTTAGCGCGGCGCCAATTAGAAGTCTTGGCTCTTTTGTTAAATACGTCGTAATCAATTTTCTCAACCTCATCGACGATTCCACAATAAAGTTCACTTGCCGCCTTGATGCAGGGGCGAGAATCGGCTGACAACATCAAAATGCCTTCATCAGCTTGCTTTTGCAGCTCTCGCACCCTAGCAATCTGAAATTTCAAAGCTTCAATAATCTGCGGTGTTATTTGCCGAGCTTCCAACATCTTTCTAGAAACCCCAAACTTTTGCAGCTCCGCCAGAGGGAGATAAACCCTTCCTCGCTCTAAATCCTCGCCGACATCTCGAATGAAGTTCGCTAATTGAAAGGAGATTCCAAGCTTTTCCGCCAATGGAAGAGCAGCATCTTTTTTACCCTCCAATGCGCCCAGTACATGAACCATTTGCAGTCCGATAACGGCTGCAGATCCATAGACGTACTCCATAAGATCTTCATAGCTTTGGTACTCAGTAACAGTTAAGTCCATCGCCATTGAATGCAGAAACGCTTCAAAGTAAGCAATTGGAATCTCAAATCGTTGAACGGTATCCACCAAAGCCCGACCCACGTGATCAGAACTTCTTCCATTAGAGATGTCCTGCAACATCTGATCACTCCAGCGCCTTAGCGCATCAGATTTTTCTTGCGGAGTAAGGGTGGACTGCAAATCATCAACAATTTCATCAGCGTATCGAGCAAAGCCGTAAAGCGCATGGACATGTGGTCGTTTAGCTTTTGGAAGTAGGAGAGTAGCTAAGTAATAAGTCTTTCCGTGCAAGGAATTTAATCTTTTGCATTCAACATAAGACTCACGCAATAAATGATCTGAAATCCCAGCAGCGTCCAATTCATTCATAAGAATTTTCAAAACCGTTTACTTAACCGGCCCAACAATTCTTTCTGCCGCTAAGCGACCGGAAATTAACACCATTGGAACTCCGACACCAGGTTGGGTTCCGCTTCCGGTGAAAACAACATTTTCAAAACCTTTTGCCATGTTGCGAGGACGGAAAGGTCCAGTCTGAAAGAAGGTATGCGCACTTGCGAAAGGCGCTCCTCGTTCCAATCCCATCTGCTCCCATTCCAAAGGAGTTGTGACATGCTCAACCTCAATTGAGTCGGCAAAACCGTGGTAACCACGTTCCTCCATTGTCGCCAACATCTGATCGCGATACTTGGACTTCATTTTCTTCCAATCGATATCGGCATCAAGATTTGGAGTAGGGAAGAGAATGTAATAACTGTGTTTTCCTGCTGGCGCAAGACTCGGATCATCCTTGGAAGGCACTGTTACTAGCAAGCTTGGATCGCTCATCAAAGTTTTCTTCTTGATTAGTTCATCAAAAACGCCATCCCAAGATTCGCCGAAATGAATATTGTGATGAGCTAGATGGTCATAACTCTTATTTGAACCCGCAAGAATGGTGACGCAAGAAGGGGAGTAGTTCAGACGTTTTACCGACCAAGGGTTTTTGCCAAGGAGATCCCGCCAAGCAACTGGTAGATCCGGATTCAGCACCAGCGCATCACAGGCAATACGTTCGCCGCTGGTGGTAATAACGGCGGTAGCCCGCGAATTGTTGCGCTCAATTTTCTCGACCGTTGTATTGTATTTGATTGTTACACCATGTTTTTGTGCAGCTGCTGCCAATGCTCGAGGTACTGCGTGCATGCCACCTTTAGGAAAGAAAACTCCGTTTACTGAATCCATGTAGGCAATAACGGCATAGATGGCTAATGCCTGTTGCGGTGAGACCCCGGCGTACATAGCTTGGAAGGAGTAAACCTTTTGAGTTCTAGGATCTTTTAGAAATTGGGAAACTTTTGGCGCGAGTCTTCTGAATCCACCCAAAGCAATTAGTCGGGCTAAATTGGGTGTCAGCAAATTGAATGGAGTATCGATATTTTTATCTATGAAGTCATTCATCTCATAGCGGTACAACTTTGTTACAAAATCCACGTACCTTCTATATCCAGCAGCTTCATCACTACCGATAACCTTTTCAATCTCAGCCTCCATGGCTGCAGTATTAGCATGAACATCTAGCTGCGAACCATCATGATAAAAAGCTCGATACAGAGGTTGAAGCGGCATTAACTCCAGCCAGTCCTCAAGCTTTTCGCCAACGCAGGCTAAGGCATCGGAAATTAGATCCGGCATCGTTAAAACAGTAGGTCCAGTATCGAAGGCGTAACCTGATTTGTTGAGTAAGCCATTTCTACCGCCGGGAAAGGACTCGCGTTCAATAATGGTTACCTGTCGACCTGCACCTGCTAATCGCAATGCGGTGCTCAACCCAGCCAGACCTGCTCCGACCACAACTACGTGATCGCTTTTACCTTTTATGGTGCGCATTTATAAGCTCCGTTGGGTTGCAATGATGGCCATCTGCTCTAGCGCTTCTGCGACATTGGTAGCAATAGTGGTGCCACCAAAGGGCTCTCGCAACACAGAAATAGCCCGTTCGGTTAGCTCTGTGATGAGTTTCTCAACCTCTGCTTTAGCGCCACTGCTTTCAATAATCTGCTGCAAATTCTTAATCTCAGAGTCGCTGATGGCTGGGTTTCCAAGTGATTTCTCGAGTAGTTGACGCGAATCTGCATCAACTCGCTCCATTGTCATGGCAATAAGAACTGTTCGCTTTCCCTCTCTTAAATCATCACCTGCCGGCTTTCCAGTTACCGCTGGATCACCAAAGACGCCCAAAACATCATCACGTAGCTGAAAAGCTTCGCCAAGTGGAAGTCCGTAGGCGGAAAATGTTGGAAGTAGTTGAAAGTTGCCAGCTAGAGCAGCACCAAAGTGAAGCGGCCTTTCAATCGAGTACTTTCCAGATTTAAATCTAGCAACCTTCATGGAACGCTCAACGCTAGTAGTTGCAAGTGCACCTTCGAGAACATCCAAATATTGACCTGCCATTAGTTCATCACGCATTTCACAAAATACTTCTTGGCAATTTAAAAATTCATCCTGCGAGATTCCAGATGAGTGCAGCATGCGATCTGCCCAAACCAGGGCTAGGTCTCCTAAAAGGATTGCTGAGGCATGTCCGAATTTTTCCGCATCGCCGCGCA